>Ga0257118_1000866_pt1 | contig 22206 bp, 33 predicted proteins | sample SI112_150mmetaG_FD_190156 | JGI IMG/M metagenome (GOLD analysis project Ga0257118, IMG submission 190156) | Marine microbial communities from Saanich Inlet, British Columbia, Canada - SI112_150m | ecosystem: Environmental > Aquatic > Marine > Inlet | place: Canada: British Columbia | collected...
AGGAACAACTGGTTCAACTGGAGCTCAAGGAACCAAAGGAACAACTGGAGCTCAAGGAACTCAGGGAACTAAGGGTGCTGGACTCCAAGGCGCTACTGGAACTCAAGGAACAAAAGGAACAACTGGAACTCAAGGAACAAAAGGAACAACTGGTTCAACTGGAGCTCAAGGAACCAAAGGAACAACTGGAGCTGGAACTCAGGGTGCTACTGGAGCTCAGGGAACTCAGGGAACACAAGGTCCCGTAGGACTATCTGGTGTAAGTAATAATACAAACAATTATGTATCTACTATGACTGGAATTGGCACATATCCTATAATGAACGGTGAAGCCAATTTACGATTCGATGGTTCGGAATTATATGTTAATGGTGATGTGGGAATTGGTACATCAGCGACGACACATAAACTCCATTTATATGATACCAGTGATTGTGATTTTTATATAGAAGAAGTAAAAGCTGGTACAACTGCCGCAAATCTTATATTTAGAAAAGCGGATGGTGCCCTAGGAAATGTATCAACTAACGATTGGTTGGGAAATATCGCATTCACTGGATATTATACAGCTGCGGGTGGGTATAGTACTGCTGCACAGATTGGTTCCTGAGTAGACGGGAACCCAGTTGCAGCTGGAGTTCCAGGAGAAATTTGGTTCAGAAACAGAGATTCAGCTGGAGCTTTAAATTATACATTTTATGTTGGAGCCGACGGTGACGTTGGTATAGGAACAACAAACCCAACTTCAAAATTACAAGTCCAAGGAACAATTCGTGCAACAGGCGATGTTATAGCATATTATTCTGATGCCCGTTTGAAAAATTTCATTGGTAAAATTGAAAATCCGATTGACAAGATTAAACAGTTGAATGGATATTATTTTTATGGAAATGATAAGGCTATTGAATTGGGATTTGATGATACAAATATTCAAATTGGTGTATCGGCACAGGAAGTGGAATCGGTATTACCTGAATTAATTCAAGAAGCACCCATAAGTGCTGGTCACGATGATCATGACTATAAAACACTTAATTATGGTAAATTGACACCACTATTAATTGAAGCTATAAAAGAACTTAATAGCAAAGTGGATGCATTAACAGAGGAAATAAAAATATTAAAAGGAGATAAATAATGCCAGCATTTACTCACCCGATTTCATTGGGAGGTATAGGATACGCCGTAGGCGCTAATGGGAATGCGACAAGCCAAACAAGTTTAGCGGCGGATGGAAGAGGTTCAGCGATACTTACTTCTATGACTTCATTTTATTACGATATGGATGGTGTTTATTTGACACCCGAGCCATATGACACATCGGGCGACGGGGATGGAACGATAGTAACTGAAACCGCAAATTTTCTCGTTCAGGGATCGTTGGCTGCAACCCGAATATTAAATCGTGATGAAAATACGACTATAACCTATGGTTGCACTTTCGTTTCAACATACTACCACAAGAATTCTACGACGTTTAAATGGATATATGATGAATGATTATCTTGCTTAAAAGGTCCTGGGGATTTCTCCGTTGACATGTTTTTCGACGATAAAGCCAATTATAATGCTGATGTTCAACAACGGACACACGTCCAATTTTAAAAATATATGGAATCCATGATTACTAGATATGAAAAAAACATATTAAAACGAAATAAAGAAAAAAAGATGGAACCCCAATTCGAATTGGAAGATGGGGTAATTGCTAGTAACAAAGTAATCTATTTTGTAAAAAGCATTGTTGACGTGGATTTGCATATCGCTGGTTCAATACGAAGAAAAACGCCTTTCATCGGAAATATAGATTTGGTAGTTTTAAGATCGGATTGGGATTTGGTAAAAGAAATTTTACCACATATACTAGATACTAGCATGTTTGATGAAAAACCTTGTTGTATGACTCATGGAACGATTGATAATATTATGTGTGCATTTCATCCAACACCAAAAGAACATTTTGGTACTGCATTATGGTGGGCGACTGGTCCTGACACATTCAATATTAACACTATGAAACACGCTGAGTCCAATAGTTTTACACTATACAGAGATATATTATTGAGTATTAAAAAAGATAATAAATCACGATTCTTGCCAACGCCAACAGAACAAACTCTTTTTGATGCTATAGGCTTGGATTATGTGGAACCAATGGATAGATTTTAATATTAATGGCAATGCTTAAAATAAAAATGGTGTTTTAATATTTTTTACTATATATATTAATAGAGAACACATGGAGGTTTTATGGATATTGAAAAAGTTATACACAAAGTATGCTCAAAAGAATGTTTTGGCATAAAAGATCATCACGGCAGTTGCTGTTCAGTTGAAAATAGGGATTTTATAATTGGTCCATTTTCACGAGAAGAACAACGCCGTTTTTTGCATGATATTAATGTTAATTATGATGAAACTAAAACTTTAGATGATATATTTATCGATTACGAAGAAGGTTCCAAATTATTCCCAGAAAAATCAACGTGACAATCACTACAAAATTTCCCAGCAATGCGAGTAACCAATTCTCAAAAAAAGAGTTGTACATTCTATAATGAGGACGATAAGAAATGCAACGTCCATGATATACGACCCAATGTGTGTGCCGCTTTTTCTTGTGATCATTTGAAGGATATTATGGGCAATTTGGAACCTGAAAATTTAAATTTATCGGATTACGCCTTAAAACGGGGTGGGACATTAAATCCGTTGATTATTGATAGTAATAATACTGGTGGTACTGGACTGTGTAATCCATCTATATTAAAAGTTGGAAACGATGTAATGGTAAATGTTAGGCATGTTGGATATACCTTGCACCATTCAATAGGGGCAAAATTCTACAAAGATGAGGGTGGAAAATATCAATCTAGATGGGGACCACTATCATATTTACATCCAGAGGATGATCATACATTGCGGACTGATAATTATCTAGGAAAATTTAAAGATGGCGGTTTGATTGATTACAAAAAAGTGGACATGTCCCAATGTGACACCACGCCTTTATGGAATTTTGTAGGATTGGAAGATGCACGTTTGGCTTTATGGGATGATAATTTTTATCTAACGGGAGTTAGGCGTGATACTACTGCAAATGGTGTAGGTAGAATGGAATTGTCAAAAATTAAAGATTTCAAAAATAAACCATCTGAAATTGATCGTATTAGAATTGAACACCCCACAGACGAATCGGCATATTGTGAAAAAAATTGGATGCCCGTAGAAGATAATCCGTATCATTTTATACAAAATTCAAATCCAACGGAATTGGTTAAAGTCGACCCATCAAATGGTCACTGTGAAGTGGAATTTGTATCCAAAAAATACTATGGCATTGATGGAGACATGCGTGGTGGTTCCCAAGCAATAGCGTGGGGAACGGAAGGGAAACATTTAGCATTTGTGCATGATACTAATTGGTGGTATTTCTATGACAGGGGTGATGCCAATAAGGACGCCATATATAATCATAGGATGATTTTGTGGGATAGGGATTGGAATATTGAAAGGGTTACAACGCCGTTTAAATTCATGGCCGGCCAGATTGAATTTTGTACTGGAGCCGCCATATCCAATGATAAATTGTTAGTAACATTTGGATTTGAAGATAATGCTGCATATTTACTAGAAATGCCCACGAATATTGTGGATGATATATTTAAAAAATTTGAGGACAAATTCGAAAAGCCTAATTATGATAGATACCCATATTTCAGATACCATAAAGCCGATCATGGAAAATTAAAATTAAAATTCAAAGATAGTCACAAAATTCAGAGAAATTTTTCACAAGTTTATCAGGATTTATTTGTACTTACAATGCTGGACGGTAAGAAAAATGGCACGTATTTGGAAATTGGATCGGCGGAACCATTTTACAATAATAATACGATATTGCTTGAAAAGGAATTCGGGTGGACAGGAACTTCAATTGAATATGTCCAAGAATTGGCAGATCAATTCCATAAATACAGAAAAAATGAAATAATGTGTGAAGACGCACTCGATGTGGATTATGAAAAAGTTTTAAAATTGGACAATAAACTTTCAATTGCGGACAAATTAAAAGATTTCCCTAAAGTCCACGCATTATACTTAAAGGGTAGACAAGATAGAAAGGACAGTCTTGTTAGTCAAACCGATAAATATGGATTGGATTTGGAGATAATGGAAGTTGAAGAATATCCAAAGGGCACTCCCACCATAGATGGTAATGTGCTCCAAACGAATATTTTATATGAAAAGGCTCTCGGTACAACTTGCAATCATTTAAAAATGATAGAAAAATGGTTAAATGATACCGATGATAGATATGGTTTTTTCTGTGAGGATGATATTAGTTTTGAAACTGCAAAGTATTGGGATTTTACATGGTCTGAATTTGTGAAAACACTGCCCAACGACTGGAAAGCAATTCAACTGGTATGGATTGGCAAAACTGAGGATCATGAAATAAATATGAAACGTATGGAATTGGAAGATTTCGGGGCTATAGGATATATGGTCACCCGCGAATATGCACAATCATTGATTTCATCATTTAAGGTGGGTAAAAATGAATTTAATTTCAACGTCCCAGAAGAAAAATTGAATTTCAATACTCTTAGCCTACCTGAAGATTTCATATTCTATTCAGATACGGATTTATACACATATCCGTTGTTTGTTGAAAATGTCACTATTGGTAGTACATTCGGGCCGCCAGAAGATAATTTTCATAAATCGAATCATATTAGTTCAAACGATATAGTTATGAATAATTGGAAAAAATTGGATGAAAAAAGAAAATTGCAGGTGGATTATTTGCAAATAGATTGTGATCCACCAGAAGTATCATATGAAGTATTACAAAAAATGCCATTTGATAAAGTAAAATTTGCGGTTATTACATTTGAACATGATAATTATGTTGGTGGCCATGACATACAATCGAAATCGAGAGCTCTATTGGAATCTAAGGGGTATAAATTGGTTGTGGGCAATATCGCTCCCAATAATATTTCAGAATTTGAAGATTGGTGGGTACATCCAGACTTGGTTGATCCCGATATTCTCAAGAAAATGTGTGTTAATGACAATGGTGTTGTTAATGCCGAGGAGTATATATTAAATGAAAAATAAGAAATTAAAAGAATTGTTAAAAGAGTATGCAATTACGCCCGAAGATACGATTATAAATCTTCAAATTGCATATGAATATTTTAAATTGGAACAAACCGCGTCAGCCCTAACATTTTTCCAAAGAGCGGCGGAATTATCAACCGATGACAATTTGGCATATGAATGTTTAATTTATATTGCAAAATGCTTGGTAAAACAAGGGAGAAGATTGTATAATGCAAAAAATTCGATTTTACAGGCGGAAGCTTTGATGCCAAATCGTCCAGAAGCATTTTTTGAAGAGAGTTTAATAGAAGAACAAAATTCAAATTGGCAGGAAGTTTACACATCGGCTATAGTGGCCAAAAATAATTGGAATAATGCCCAAACATATACATCTGGAGAATTCTATGAAAAATATCAAATAGATTTCCAAATCGCATTATCGTTATATAATATAAATAGACATGAAGATTCCAAAGCGATGTTTTTGAGTATAAAATCCGATTATATTATGAATGATTATTATGCTGATCTTGTTGATATTAATATAAAAAATTTATGGCCTGATGAAGTTAAAGAATTGCATAAAACATCCGATATGGATGATACGAAAATCCCAGTAATAGGCACCGCCGTAGTTAATGGGACAAAGTGGTTAAAGCGATTGATTGAAAGTGTTGATTACCCAGTTGAAAATTTTTTCATAATAAATAACAATGGCCGTGGGGAATTGGATACTGATTTGGAACAAATAAAAAATATTAAAAACGAATTTATAGATAATATTTTTATCACAAACTTCCCATCAAATGTCGGAGTACCTGGGGCGTGGAATTTGATTATAAAATGCTATATGAATGCTCCATATTGAATAATAGCTAATGATGATACATCATTTGGACCTGGATTTTTAGAAGAGATGGTTGGGGAAGTAAAAAAAGATTCGGAAGTCGGGATGGTTCATGGAGACCCTGGAGATTGTGGCAGTGGGGCATGGGACCTGTTTTTAATTCGTGATTTCGTTGTCCAAAAAATCGGATTATTTGACGAGAATTTTTATCCAGCGTATTGTGAAGATTATGATTATGTGATGAGAATGAAAAGTGATGATATAAAAATAATAGATTCACTTGATGGTACATATTATCATGGGCCTACCGATAAACCCGATTACAATAAGCATGCTCGACAAACTTTAAAAACCGACCCTTCATTGGCCGATGGATTATGAGAATCCAAACAAAAAAATATTGAATATTTGAATGAAAAGTGGGGAAAAGAATGAAGGGATTGCAAACCATATAAACTGGCATTTAATAAATATGCACCGTCGTGGACAACGTATGATTTAAATTTTGTTAGGGATAAACACTTGGGATTTTAAAAGTATTGATATTTATATGTGAAGGTCGCAACGCGGCCGTTTTTGACAAATAACTTATTAACTCATAATTGAAGGGTATCTAAATGGAAAAAAAGACGCCGTACAACAAGAAGAACAACGAACCTGTAACCCAAGAATGTAAAAACAAAAGACAAGCACTATCACAAATTAGGAAGTTATTAACAGACAAAACGATAAATTTCAGAAACAAAAATCAACAAATACTTGACGATCTCATTAATACACATGACATAACAATCGTTTCAGGTCCAGCTGGATCGGGAAAAACGTATGTAACTGTATATAATGCACTTCAGACAATTTCAAGTAAAGAAAATCGAATAGATGGTATAGTCGTGGTAAAACCATTAATTGAAGCGGCAAACGAAAGACTTGGATTTCTTCCAGGTGGAATCGAAGAAAAAACAGACCCATTTATGATGTCATATTGACACAATATAGAAAAGATTATCGGCAAAGAGCGCATGAATGTATTGATTGCCGCTGATGTAATTAAGGTAATTCCATTGGCTTATATGCGTGGACTCACATTTGAAAATAAAGTGGTAATTCTAGACGAAGCACAGAACGCATTACCGATGCAAGTCAAAATGTTTTTGACACGTATTGGACAAGGAAGTAAATATATCATTTCTGGTGATATTGAACAGTCTGATAGAAACGGCAGTGGCAATGGATTGGAAGATGCGGTTGATAGATTGGCTGATTTAAAACCCGTAGCTATTCACAGTTTTAACTATGAGGACATAGTTAGGCATGAGCTAATTTCAGAAATATTAGTGAGATACAACTAAAAATAAAAGTGTTTTTACACGAATTATCTTCTATTTATTACTGTAATATGAGGAGATTATTATGGTAGATGATTGCACAATTAATGAAATATTAGAAATATTAGAACGGGATTATCCCGATTATATAGTGTGGACTGAGCCCTTTCCTGGTAAATTAACAAACTTATCACGAAAGGACGTCCGCTGGGTTCCTTGTTGGTGGAACATAAAAACCAATGAAAAAGACATGATGGAATTAAATGATTCCGAGGAAGAAGCATTTGAGATGTTATTTTTTGAGATAAAACGATTGGAAGATTAGTATGAAAAGATGGTTAGCATTATTAAAGTACTTTGTCATTGGTGGCCATTGTGAAGAATGCCGACAAAAATGTGGACTAAAATAGGGGTACTTATCCGTTAAGACACGGAAGCGGACTTCAAATCCGCATGGCGGGGTCCAAACCCGCTTATTCGGGAGCGTTACCTGATACCCCTGCAATTTTAAAGGAGTTATATGAGCAAACGAGCAGAACGTAGACATCATTATCAGAGATTAAAAGCAAAACGCAAAGATTATTGGATTAACAAAAATTGGACATGGATATCTGATGAAGATATGAAAATCCGTATTGCATTAACGGTTAATACTCCAAAACGATGTTCATGTGATATGTGTGGCAATCAAAGAAATGCATTTTGGGGTAGTAAAAAAAATCTTACCAATCAAGAGCTTAAAGCTGAAGTCGATTTTGATGAACAGGTCGATGAGTATTATGATTGATATTACGATAATGTAGCATAAGAATTTAATAGCAGACGATGAAATGAGCCCCTTTATTGGGGTTTTTTTTGACCATTTTTTTGTATATTGATATTTATAAGTGAATAGTAATATTTAGGAGAATACAAATGGAAAGACCATCAAAAAAATTAATTGACATGAGCAAGAAATTCGAACGTCGAACACATAAGCCTCTTCACGTATGAAAAGCCGGAGATAAACTATCAGATCATTTTACATATGGTGAATTAACACGTAGTCAAACTGCGGTTAGAAGGAATATTGATAATACCCCAAATCAACAACAAATTGAAAACATGATAACATTGTGTGAAAATGTAATGGAACCTATCAGGGTCCATTTTGCAAAACCAGTTACACCATCCAGTGGATTTAGGATTGAAGAATTGAATGAAGCGATTGGTGGTAGTGGGACATCACAACATTGTAAGGGTGAAGCTGTAGATTTTACTGTTAATTCTACATTGCTTAGCGATGTATATGAATGGATTATACTGAAATCTGGGATTGAATTTGATCAAGTGATTTATGAGTTCAGCAATTGAATCCACATATCACATAAAAAATATGGTGAAAATAGAATGAAGTGTACTATTGCACATAAAGTGGCATCGGCTACCAAATACAACCATTTCACTAAAATACAGATAGCGAACGGAGAACACAAGGGGCTACTTTAATGATTAAATTAACTGAATTGCTAGACGAAGCGGAATCGTTTATTGATATATTTGGCGTGAAAAACAGGTGAATGAAATTGTTGAAAAAGAATGAAAAGGAAGAATTAAAGAAAAACCTTTATGTTCTGATCAACAATGCATATGCTCCACTTGGCGGCCATGTCCGGGTAAGCGATGTTAATAAGGTATTAGACCCAAAATTAACATATTGGGAAGCCATAGATATTAGTGGAGACCCAGATGCAGACGCCGTATTATTCGGTAAAAAAATGAAATCTGGTGTAAAGATATCGGGATTCGGTCACGATGGTCAGAAAAAATCCAAATCTGAATTGGTTAAAAAAATGGCCGATCAATTGAAGAAAAAAGGATATTGGCTTGAAGCGTCCGATGCCCCAGCGAAAATCATGTTGGGCAAGGGCGTTCCGTATGTGGACAGTAAGGAAAAAATCGATAAACTGTACAATACTGATGTTGAATGGCTTGATAATAAAGGATGATACATCCGCACTGTAAATAGTCAAGGATTGAAATCCAAAGAAATTACACTCGGAAAACCACTAGGGATATAGAATGATAAAACTCAAAAATCTAATAACGGAAGTTCAATGGGAGAATTCGGTTCAATCGCATATTTATGCTGGCAACATTCCCATGACACCGAAAGTGATACATAGGATATTTGGGGTAAAGAAAATAGTGGCACTTCATGTTTCGGATATAGACAATTTTGAACGATTGGCAAAATTGCAGGGAACGAAAAAAAGTGTATCTATGACAAATAGTTTCAGACCCAGTTTTATTGGAAGAGGTGTGTGGGCAGGAGCCGGAATCGCGGCCGTAGTGGAAGGTGATATGATGATAGGGTTAAATGCCGATTTAATGAGTGCCCCAGATAAACAAGGTAGAAGATGAATAAATTTTTTCCATTTTAGTGGGGCCATTTCACAAAATAAAATAAAGGCTACAAAGGGATTTATACACAATATGAAACTGCAGATTTATTTGGATATTTTGAAAAAGTATAAAATTAATGACCAACACGGAAAACCAAGCCCCAAAAAACACGCGATTTATGAATTCGATGATCTTTTAAAATATGGTGATGCATATAAAGACGATGGCGGTGAATTAACTGATAAAGAAATAAAAAAAATGAAATCCGAAATGATAAAAAAATATATGGATACCACAGAGCGGTTATTATATGTAAATAAGAATTGAATTGAAATGCTGAGGGATGCCGCTTCATTAAATTCCTCACCATTGGACGGATACAATGAAGTATTGGTGTCAAATTTTAAAATAAAAAATGTGCATATATGAACGGGCGCGTATAATGAAGAAAATGCGATATATTATAAGGATAAAGTGATATCCAAAATAATCCCAGCCAAAAATGTACATATATCGGATGATCGAACAAGTATTTGAAAAGCTATAACGGCGGACATTGAGAAAGGTTCAAAATAATGATAAAATTGGTGAATTTACTTACTGAAATTCAATGGCTAACCAAGATTTCTGAGAAGATTCATAAAAATGATATTCCATTGACTCCAGCGATGATAAATAGAGTATTTGGCAAGAAAATAATAAGGGCTTTACATACAACGGACATATCCAATTTCTGAAATTTGTATAAGTTGCAGAATTCAAAAAAGAGTATATCGGTTGCAACAGAATGGCGCGATACTTTTTTAAGAAATGGAGTCTGGTCTGGGGTAGGATTTAATTCGGTAGTTGAGGGTGAACTTATGATGGGGAACGACGATGATATAATGAGCACACCCGATAAACAAGGTAGAAGATGGATTAATACTGGATATCTGGAAAATTCTAAAGGAAAAGATTTGGGAATCCAAGCCAAAAAAGTAGAAGCTGGCATTGTATATTTGAAAGGAAAGCTATATTGGGGGTTTTTGGCAAAATATAATCTCAAATTTCACCATAATAAGGATACTCCAAGTGGATATGGCAATTTAAGGAGATTATCAGATATTCTTGATGCACACGATTTGTATAGAAATGAAGGTAGTTTATACGATGAGATGTACGAACTTAGAGATCAGGGGAATTTGATAAATGGTGACGAACTCAATAAAATGAAAGCGGATATTATTAAGGATTATATGGATGGAATCGAAAAATTATTAAAGAAAAATAAGAAATTCCTTGATAATTTTAGGGACGCTGCTTATGGTGTATCACCCGAGCAATGGTCTGGTGAATGGAATGAATCTGTAATGACAAATTTTAAAATCGTAAATGTATATGTGGATAGTATGTATATTGGTGAAGAAGCGGCGGAAAATTATAAAAAACATTTAAGCAAAATGGTACATAAATCAAAAATCCATTTCGAACCGACATTGGCCGGTCTTGGTAAAGCATTGAGAGCCGACATAAAGAAAGGACCAAAATAATGATAAAATTGGCAAGATTAATAGAGGGTAAACAGGTCGGTACATTGTATCATTTCACTTCAATGGACAACTTCAAAAAAATAATGGACAGCAATATGTTAAAGCATAGTAATGCTAAAGAAACCAATCCAAGAACCAAAAAGAAGGAAAACAATATATCATTTACTAGGGACAAGCGATTTGGGAATGCATTTAGACCCGGTGTTAATGTTGATATAGCTCTAGTAATAGATGGAAATAAACTTTCAAATAATGTGAAAATAATGCCATTTCAGTTCGATTTTGATCGTGAGGGCATGCATGATCTGCCTCAAAATATCAAGGATGAAATGGAAGAAAAAGTTTGGGCAAATGAAATAAAAAATATCAAAAACTTCATAACTGGTATAATAATCAATACCAAATCCAAGGGCATCAAACGACTCAAGTTGGATGACGCCGGAATATTGGCACTCGAGAGGGATTTACGAAATGAATATAAAATCCATATAAAGGTAATATAATGATTAAACTGGCCGACTTGATTACAGAAAAATTGAATATACCCGGTGCATCATCTGAAATTGGGTATATCTCCATTGGATATATTCCACTATCATCTCCAATGATGAAAAGATTGCAAATCTCTAAACCAATTAAAGCGGTACATGGGACAACTGATATTGGATTAAGCTGATTAGAACGAATTGAGGGATCAAAAAAATCTATATCTACCGCTACAAAATGGGATGATGTATTTTTAAAAACGGGAGTCGGAACTGGTATATATACGGTATTTGTCTGTTTAGAAGGAAATGCTGTAGTGCATTTTGATGGTGATGTTTTTAGTGATACCGATGGTTCTGGAAGAAGATGGATGGGATTGCATATGGCTAAAGCTGACAGTTCCAAAACCAGAGCCGCTAGAATGAAAATAGTTAAAAAAGTGGATAAATTATTGAATTCCATACTTGACAAAATGGTTAAAAAATATAATATAGTTGATCTCACCAAAAAGAATTCCGCAAACGATAGGATAAGAATGTTATTTGGTGGCATTAAAAATGGCAATGTATTTACCAATGATAATCACCATTTATCAGATACACAAGTAAATAAGTTAAAATCTGAAATTATTAAATTGTATATGGATGGTATAGAAAAAGATGTTGGTGGCGACTTAGAATGGGTGGTTAATAATTCGGGGATGAACAGAGAAACCTCTGGGTATTCGTGGGATGAAGTGATATTGAATAATGTAAAAATCAAAAAGGTATATACAACACGTGATGTTGTGAAACAAGATTTTGATAAAAATCAGGAACAGGCCGATAAATATCCTCAACTGAAAAAATCAAAATTTGATATAGAATATGTCGATGACATAAAGAAATTGGACAGTAAATTGAAAAAGTGGGTGAAATAATATGGCTATACTTAGTGAAGATATGAATGTAACAATGAACGTCAAATTGCTAATAGGACTTATTATAGTAATGTCCATAGCTTTTGGACTATATTATGATATAAAAACCGATATATCGGACGCTGCGGCACAGGGGATTTTACTTCCAACACCACCGGTAAATCGCACAGAATTCGAATTAAAAACACAAATGTACGCAAACCAAATAGAGTTTTTACAGAAACAGGTTGATCAAAATAAAGAAGATATAGACGACATAGAAAAAGGAGATTAACGATGATAAAAAAGATGTTTATAATTATATTGATATTTATAGGTGCAGTATTCGGTGGAGATGAAGAGATAATAATTCCAGAAGAGGGACTGGTAATTCTTAATTTTTGGGCAGAATGGTGTGGCGATTGCATGGAAATGGTATTGGGACTTGATGATATGGGGTATTTGGATGTCCCGATAATTCACATAAATGTTGACGACTACTATTGGTTGTTGGAAGAATATAATGGCAATTCACTACCACATATAGTATTTCTTGAAGATGGTGAAATAATATGGCAAATGTCTGGGAATGTTAAATTTGAATTGGAATTTGAAGAAGAATATATACAAGAACAAATTGAAAAATATATAGGAGAATAAGATGGGCAAAAGAATAAAACTCGTTGATTTAATTGTGGAAGCCGGTGAAACCAACGGCGGCGGGCAATCAAGTGGAAAATTGGAATTGGTAAAAACTTCAATAAAACAGGCACGTGAATATGCTGCAAAGCGTGGGTTTGATTTAGACAAGGAAATACCAAATTTTGAACAAAATTATAAAATCGCCAAAGCTGCCGCAAGTAGGGGATCAACCAAACGTAAGGACATGCCTGTAATTACCGATGACGATGTAAAACACTTACAATATAGATTGTCCAAAGGATATATAGATATCAACGCGCCCCATGCTAAAGAGTGGGACAGAACGAATCCATTTCCACAGGGACTGGCCGGTGGCCAAGCCAAAAAATGGTTAAAATCTGGTTTACCTGATAGTGATGGTGCTGAATTGGGTGACGATGCCGTTAAAGTGAAAAAGGGTAAAGTCATCATATCAAAATTAAAACCAATTCAAAAGCAAATTTATGTCGATAAGTCATTGGGTGGTACTATTGATTTTGGTGTGAAGGGATCACTTAAGTTTATATTCGGCAAATCATACTTCATTATTAGTGCCGATAACTATATTATTGATGGTCATCATCGATATTTATCTGGAATGTTGTTAAATCCTAAAGGCGCTGTAAATGCACTGATTATCGATTTGCCAATTAAAACACTATTACCATTAACATTGGCTTATGGAGATGCAATAGGTAACACAAGGAACGCGTAGTGATTAAATTATCGGAGCTGGTAACTGAAGGAGCGTGGGGAACACGACCACTAGACGATTTATTGCTCGGCCAGTATTTGCCGGTAAGTTATACTATTGCAAAAGATGCACACAACGTAGTTAAAGGTAAAGCTGTTCATGTGAGTGGTTTATCAGATTTTTCGAATTTGGTCAAACTTCAAAATACTAAGAAAGTAATATCAACGGCCACTTGGTGATCTAAAGATGCTGGTTTTGGTGCGAATTATCCATATCTCCGAAAGGGGGCCGCAAGTGGTGCATCAACCATTTCCGTATTGGATGGTGATATTTTAATGAGATTCAGATATGATGCTGTAACTAATACTGAAAAAGGCGGTGGCCGAAAATGGATAAATTTGGAAAAGCCGATTTCTGGGGCATTTAAGGCCGATAATAGTTCGATTATAGTTGATCTTATCAACATAAAAAAAAGGATTTATGGTAAGGTGGTTAAAAAATATCCAAATTTAAAGGGGTTAAATCAGCATGGTTACGGGTTGGCTGGATTTTTCTTTGGGTATAAATACGAATTGATTGATCGGCTTGGTGAAAAGACTTATAAGAAATTGAAAAATCAAATAATTACGGAATTGATAGACGAATTGACAAAATATGAAAAGAAATATTTTAAAGATATATCAAAATTATTTGATCGGCAAAATATGGATTGGAATGAAGTACTGATAACCAATTTTAAGATAGAAAAGGTATATATACGGGATGATGATTTTGCGGCACAAATACATAAAAAACACCCAAAGATACGAATAATACATTGGGCTTCAAATAATATTGATAGTGTTGATGAACTATCCAAAATACTGAAAAAGGATATTACAAAATAATGATTATTTATAGAATATTAAATAAAATAAATGGTAAATCGTATATAGGTCAAACTATTAAAAAATTTGAATATAGAAAATATAATCATTATTCTGACGCGTTTAAGTATGATAAACAAACTGCTATTCATAGGGCGTTAAGAAAATATGGAATGAAAAATTTTATTTGGGATATTATATGTGAATGTGTATCGGCGGATAAATTAAATGAAATGGAAAGTTATTATATTGAGAAATATGATACATTTGGAAAAAATGGGTATAATATGACTACTGGTGGGGAAGGATATGTGGTTTCGGATGAAGGTCGTGAGAATATGAGTATTGCACACACTGGACGCCCGCGTGGACCTATGTCCGAAGAGACAAAACGAAAAATAGGAAAATCGAATACTGGGAAGCTTCGATTGGAAAAAACTAAAGAAATATTGCGGCAATTATATATTGGAAAAACATACGAAGAGATTCACGGTAAGGAAAAAGCCATAATTATTAAAAATTCAATAAGTGCAACATTGATGGGCCATGAAACTTCAAATGAAACTCGCAAAAAAATTGGAGATGCTCACAGGGGAAAAATTGTTTCTGAAGATGCTAAGATGAAAAACAGGGAATCACATTTGGGGAAATGTCATAGTGATGAAACTAAATTAAAAATTGGTAAAGCTAGAAAAGGTGTAAAACAAAAATTGGCGATTTGCCCACATTGTGGCTTAGAAGGTGGCATTTATAATATGAAAAGATGACATTTTGATAATTGTAAATTTTTAGGAGATAAAAATGAAACTTAAAGACTTGTTAAGTGAGAAAATAATTATTGATATTGAATTGGGGGATGTTATTTTAACCGGAAAATTTAAAAATAAGAAAGAAGTGGTCAAAAAAATAGGTGTTGACGATCACGGAATGCCAACTATTAATGGTAGAAAAGCGGCCACATTTCGTATAAAATCTAGAGTGAATATTTTCGATGAAGAAAATTTAAACGAAAGTCCAGATTGGATAGACGTTGAAGGTGGTCAACGTGTTGAATTTGATAGGGGCGGTTATCCGTTCGGGTGACATAATAAAGAAGCGTATGTTGGTATAAAAAATATAACTCATGGTAATAATATGTTTACAAAAAATGGTGATGTTCAATATAATTTCGACCGACCCGATTGGGATTATGCCGGCAGAGTTTGACCAGAATATAAAATTATGAGTTTTTGGGAATATCCAACGCCTAGTCAACTTACAAAAATGATAAAAGAATTGAATGCCGCGTTTAAAGCAAACGACGCCCCATTCAAAATTGATGTAAATAAATGGAGTATTGAAGTGGTAAAGGATAAGTCTGGTAAATGGAAAAAGGGATTTATCGGGAGTGTGGATGGTACTGATTATGACTGGGATCAAGATCAATTCGGGTCAGCCAATGATAATTATGATTCTTATTGAGACCACCCCGATTTCTCCGATTATACAAATGCCATTATACCAATGACAAAATTTACTGGTAGTGCAAAACGATCGGCGGCCGATAAAGGTAAAGCACATTTATTATCACCATTGGTTAAAAAAATGGATAAAGTGCGAAAACAACAGTTGGCAAGAATGGATAAAGCTAGAACCAAAAAGGGTCATGTAACCGCAAAACAGAAAGCGATGGCGACCAAATACAAATTCAGCGAGGACATGGATGATTAAATTAAAACCGCTAATTGTCGAAGCTTTTGATGAAAGAACAATTGATAGATTGTTATATTCACCATATTTGCCCATAAGTTACAGCATATCCAAAAAAAATGATATGGTTACTAAGGGTAAAGCTGTACGTGTACTTGGAATGCGGGGCTTCCGTAAAATGATCAAACAACAAAATACCAAAGCCATAGCTCCAGCAACACAATATTGGGTAAATAATTGGATTATTAAAACGGGGGTTGTAGGAGGATATTCAACGGTATCAATATTACAGGGTGATATTATATACAGATTTAGATATGATGCGGCGGTATCTTCAGAAGAGTGATCTGGTAGAAAATGGATAAATATTGGTGATGCACACGGTATGAAATCTGGTGATGAAAAAGCGGCAGCTGATAAAGTGGCGGGTGATATATTGGATTTAAAAGAAAAGGCGGCCAAAAAGTATTTGAAAAAATATGAAAGTAAAAGTCATCCATTATTACAGGATATGGGACTCAGCGATTTTGTAACTCCATATAAAAGGGATTGGGAAAAGGAAGATTGGGCCGAAAAATTTGAAACAAAATGGGAAGAAGCTGGCAAAAACCACGATTATTATAAAGTTAAAAGTGGCCTTATAAAAGTTCTTATTGACGCTTTGGCTAAATATGAAAAATCTAATTATAAGGACATACAGAAGATTTTTTCGGAACCTTGGGGTAAGAATCAGGGGAATTATAATGAAGTGGAAATGACTAATTTCAAAATTGTTAAAACATATGTCAAAAATAAGGATTTTATGAAAATGCTACAAGACGATTTTCCAAAAATGAAATTTATACACGAACCCGATAGTGATAAAATTAGTGTATTAGCAAAAAAGGACATAAAAAAATAATGATTATTTATAAAGTTACAAATAAAATAAATGGTAAAATGTATATTGGCCAAACGGTAAATGAATTATCTATAAGAAAAGCTGGTCATTTATATGAGGCTAGGCGTGATAATACGAATATTGTATTTCATAATGCTATTAAAAAATATGGAAAAAATAATTTTAAATGGGAAATTATCACAACGGCCGATTCCATGAATAAATTAAATATATTGGAAACTTATTTTATTAATAAATATCATACATTTTTGGATGATATTAAGTGTAACGGGTATAATATGACAACGGGTGGTGATAATTCATTATTATCCAATGATGCTAAACAAAAAATAAGTGAAACTAGAAAACGACTTAAATTATCTCAAGGTGAAAATAATCCGATGTTTGGGAAGCACCATTCCAATTGCACAAAAATTAAAATGAGTAAAAAGCGTTTGCTTGCAATTGAACGGGGAGAATGAAAAAATCCATCAACATGTTTAACTTTAGAACAAAATAGACAGCGAATATTAAATATTAGCATATCATTAAAGGGGATGGAAAGCTGAAATAGTGGAATCATTGGTAAAAAATCTCATTGTTGGAAAGACATTGATTTGGAAAAATTAAAAATAATGATAGAACAGGGCATGACTAAAAAAAATATAGCTAAATATTTTGAAGTAAGTGAAAGCGCCATTTCTAGACGAAGGAAAAATTTATAAAATGATAAAATTAATAAAATTATTGACAGAAAATAAAGAAGAACGAGCAATGGAAGACTTGTTAAGTAAAATTGTTAAACAATCCCCATTTTCTGGAAAAGTTTATATTGCTGGTGGATATGTTCGAGATAAGATTATGGGTATAGATTCTAAGGATATTGATCTTGTAGTGGAATTGCCACAGGGTGGCATTAAATTTGCCGAATGGATTTGCAAAAAATATAAAGTATATAAAAAGGGTTCAAATCCAGTAATATTCCCTACATATGGAACCGCTAAATTTCAGCTTTATGGGGTTAAGCATAAGGGGGTAAACGTGGGAGAAATTGAGATTGAAGCAGTAATGACGCGTACTGAAAAATATGAAAAGGGTAACAGAAAACCTGAAGTAAAGGCTGGTACACTTGCACAGGATGTCGAGCGCAGAGATTTCACAGTAAATAGTCTATTAAAAGACTTGACAACGGGTGAAATTCACGATTTAACTGGAATGGGCAAAGCCGACATCAAACGTGGTGTGGTACAAACCCCATTAAATCCAGACATTATCTTTGCAGAAGATGCACTCCGGATGCTTAGAGCGATTAGATTCACAGTTAAGTACGGTTGGGACTTGCCATTATTCATGATCAAGGCGATTAAGCGAAATGCTAGGATGATCAATTCAATCTCAAATGAATGTATTCATGAAGAATTGAACAAAATGCTGGTAAGCAAGAATCCCAAGCAAGCTATCAAATTAATGAAAGTAACTGGTCTGATGAAAGAGGTATTACCTGAACTTGAATTACTTATCGGGCTCAAACAAAATAAGTACCACAAATGATCGGGATATGATCATACGATGGAAGTTTTATCCAATACTCCACAAGATTTAATAACTCGATTGGCGGCATTATTCCATGATATTGGCAAACCGGCAACTAAAACGGTTGTGGATAATGAAATTCATTTTTATGGTCATGAGAAGATATCATCGGACATTGCTGTTGATATTATGAATAGATTAAAATATCCAAAAAATATTATAGATGCTGTAAAATCTTCTATTAACAATCACATGAAATTAAAACAAGCCGGTTCAGACGGTGATATAATTTCAGATAAAGCTTTACGTCGGCTTAAAGTAAAATTGGGTGACCATTTGGAACAGGCGTTAAATTTAATGCATGCTGATAATATTTCACATCATCCAGATTATGATATGCCCAATCAAATTCCAAAAATTAAAGCTAGAATGAAAGACTTGGATATGGGTCAAGGTGGCAAGGTGGTATTGCCTATAAATGGCAATGATATTATTAAAAAATTTAAATTAAAACCCGGTCCAATAATTGGTAAATTGTTAAGCTATGTTGAAGAAGAATGATATTTTAATCCAAAATTATCAAAATCGTCTGCATTATTAATTGTTGCAAGGAAATTAAAGAATGAAAAATAAAAATTATATTCACAAATGTTCAAATTGCAATAAGGATATGATATATTCTTATAAAAAAAATTGAAAAAACGCGTGTGAAAATAAAGTTAAATGTCCGACTTGTAGAGCTATAAAATATAGAAATTCGGATGAGGGTTACTTTGAAAGAACATGTATGAAATGTAATAATATTATAACATATACGACCAATCGTGCTTATAATCGGGCTGAAAAGAAAAAATCGGTGTGTTTAAATTGTCATCTGAGTGGTGATAAAATGAAACAATTAACTTCGGATAGGTGCTTGGGAGTAAAAAGGCCCTATATTCTTAAAGATAAAAAATGAAGAGAAAATCTTGGAAAATCTGTTAAGAAATCATATCAAAATATGGATGAGGATAGAAAAAAAGATATATTTCAAAAACAATTTTTCACTAGATGAGGAATTATGCACGATGAATATATGGCTATGATGCCGAAATATAAACGATACCGATTGGATGTGCGACGTATAACAAATAATCAGCCATTGGAAATTTTAGAAAATTATGAAAAGCGTGGAAAATTTGATTATCATTTGGATCATATAATTTCAATTCATTATGGGTATATGAATAATATTCCAGCGTGTGATATCGGTGATATTTCTAATTTGCAGATGTTGCCGTGAAAAGATAATTTGATTAAAGGTAATAAATTGATAAAAATTGACATGGCGAAAAAAGCGTACAAAAAATATAAATAGATATTTATATACTGAGGAGAAATTGCATGAAAAAATCCGAATTACGTCAAATGATTAGGGAAGAATTGGAAGAAGCGGCCGTACCACAGGAACATTCTGGGGAATTGGCAAAGGAATTCTTCAAATCAATTCAGAAACATTCCGATATAGAAAAATCTGAATTGTTAAAGGTAATTACTAATCAAATGGCCGGATTGTTATTAACCGCCAGTGCGTCTGATAATATGCATAAATTGACAACTGGATTAAAATCACTATATACGAAGGTGTAATCATGGACAAATTAAAAAAAATTGCTAGCAAATATAACTTGGACATATCCGAGCATGATCCAATTCAACTAATTAAAGGCATGAGAGTAGAAAAGGAACATGACACCGATGATAGTCTCGATGTAGTAAAAAATGTGGGTGATCTCATGAAAATTGCCATGGCACATCTAAATGAATTCCCAGACTATTATGAAAAATTGGAAAAAATGGAAGAATCTAAAGATTCTGGAGTAGAAGCATACGGTGTAATGGGACTTAAATCTAAAAAATTTAAAAAGAAATTTAAAAATCAAAAAGAATTTGAGAAGTGGCTTGAGAAAAATGAAGGAAATGTTGAAGTATATGGTTCAAGAGATTTGGATGAAATAAAAGGGACTAGATTGATAGTTAGGCGAGAATTGGTATCAATGATGAAAAGGGACAAAAATGGATAAATTAACAGCAGAACTTATTGCTCCGTTTTTAGAAGAAGCAGACAGTAAAATCAAAAAAGTAATAGCGGTATTCCCAGGTCGTTTTCAACCAGCGGGCCCCCATCATCTTGCAACCTATAATTGGTTAAAGAAAAAATTTGGCGATGCTTATATAACGTCATCCAATATTCAGGGTTATCCTAGACACCCATTGTCATTTAAAGAGAAGCAACAACATATCTCTAAAATGGGCGTAAAGAAAGATCACATTGTTATGGAAAAATCCCCGTATGTGGCGGAAATCCTATTGAAAAAATTTGATCCAAAAACTACCGCTGTAGTATATATTTTCGGTGCCAAAGATGCTGGCCGACTTACTGGGGGTAAAAAGAAAAAGGACGGCGGTGCAACATACTATCAGGATTACAATAAGAACAAAAATAATTTACAGGGATATGAAGAACATGGATATATCCTTACAGCCCCGCATGTAGCTATCAAAGTTGGTGGCAAAGAGGTATCTGGAACAGTTATGCGTGAATTATTGGGATCAGACAAATTTAGTGATTCCGAGAGAATCAAATTATTCAAACAAGCATTTGGATATTCAGACCCAAAAACGTATCAGATGATGCATGGTAGATTCAAGAAAATGTTTGAATCGGTTGATAATGATGAATTGAGTTTATTGGTAGAAAGTCCAGACAATTTATGATCACCAGTTTGAAATAATGGTCCGTGGGATGATGATGCTTATGTATTTGGAATAAATGGTGGGAAATTATATGCTGAAAATTCGGTTGCCCATTTTGACTTGGTTTTAGATGATGGGAATACATATACAAGAACCAAATTTGCGTATCCGGGTAGATTGTGGTCGGTTGCTAAAGCAATATCATTTTGGAATTATCCCACTCCCACACAATTGAAAAAATTGATGAAACAATTAAATGCCGAATCCAAGGATAGGGGTTGGGGTTGGAAAATTGACAATAAATGGCAAATAGAAGTGGTAATGGATAAAAAAGGATCATGGGCTAGAAAAGTGAAATTAAAATCTGGCTGGGACGATGCAGGTGGATTCAGATGAACACCAGTTGCATTGCTCGATGGATTTACAAACGTGCTTATTCCAATTGATAAATATGTTGGTAGTGAAGAAAGATCAGCTTCCGAAAAGGGGAAAACCCATTTGTTATCTCCATTATTGAAAAAAATTAATACCGCTAAATTGAAAGC
>Ga0257118_1000877_pt1 | contig 21955 bp, 31 predicted proteins | sample SI112_150mmetaG_FD_190156 | JGI IMG/M metagenome (GOLD analysis project Ga0257118, IMG submission 190156) | Marine microbial communities from Saanich Inlet, British Columbia, Canada - SI112_150m | ecosystem: Environmental > Aquatic > Marine > Inlet | place: Canada: British Columbia | collected...
CATCATAAGCAGTAACAAACGCATCTGTTGGCTGACCCCACGTTAGATTTGCTCTAACTTGTGCGCCTTTACCAGTAGCCGTTACATATAATTCTTCAGTTACCGAAAGTGCTGTTGGCGAACCAACTTGAGTAGCATCGGGTAAGTTAGTATTTGGTGCTGTATCCGATATAGGAATAACGCCAAAGTTAAAAGAGTTTGGGTCGTATTCTGAACATAAAACACGCACCTCGTCATTATTCTTTAAAGTGATTTGCATGATGCGAAACAACTTGCCTGCGTTCGCATTAAGTGATGACCAGCCCGGAGTGTCATGCTTTATATAAGCCACATCACCAACTTCACATCTTAGAGCCTCAATAGTAGCTGTAAATTCGCACACGATACTTTGGCGAGACTGATTAATCGCCAAAGTAGCCAACATCTTAGCCCGGTCAATATCTGAGGTGTATGGCAACTCAATAGTTTTTTCTAACAGAAGTCCATTATCTAATACTCTCAAACTTGGTGAATCAACAACCGCAATGTCCGGCTGATTGTTTCTATATCGGTTTATAAAGTTCGCTCTAATCCTGTTGACTTGAGAATTTTTATCGCCTAATTTAATAGACCAAGAGCCAATAATATTATCTTCTGAAAAGGTAAAGTTAGCTGTTTCCGGTTTGTTTATGACTAGCTTATACTTACCACCGCTAAAGATTAAAAACCCTCTACACGAAGTAAGCAATTGTCTTAATATTTGAATTGAGCCTTTTGATGTATCAACAATTCCATTACAAGTATAACGGGATTTGGTTGAGCCACCAATAGTAACATCCTCTTCGCAATAAGTAGCCGCGGCACTAAACGTAGTATCGTCAATTAGTGAGGTGTCAATTCCCCGCCCATAGCGACTATTTGTCAAATAATCACGAATACATAATGCGGGATTATTACTCCAAGATGTTGTTGAATCCCGAGGGTCATAAACCTTAGTTCCTTTAACATCAAAAGTGATAGTTGGCATGCCTTGCGGATAAGCATCTTGGTCAAATTTTAATCGTATATAAGCGTATGCCGTTCCCTGTAGTCGGTGGTCGTCCGTCCAACCCGACACGTTACCCTTTAACCATGTATCTACCGTTTGACTATCTGTACCGTTGTGGGTGTAAGTCCATAAAACGCCATCAAACTTACTATCAGTTGATAGCACATCATTTACATATATCTTTTCAACTGAATTGATTTCACCTTCGGATATAGCCAAAACTAAATGAAGTTGTTTGTGGTCTGTAGAGTTTGTTTCAACAAACACCCGAGTGGCGCCAACAGTCCTTCTTCCATATATGATAGGAATAGGTGCGTTATTGGATGCTTTGTTTATCATTGCCCCTTGTGCGGTACTCATAGCACCAAGGTCAGGCATATCGGGGATTAAGGCATCTTCCAGATAATCAAACACAACCGCACCAACTACGGCAGAACCAACTACGGCAACAGCAGTCCATCCTACATAAGCAGCAGCACCACCAGCAACTATTGCTCCAACTACTGCCATCTCAATACCTCTGTTAAGTTGGGTATAGCATTTATTTTTACAATGTCTACACCTATATCATCCCTAACAATAGCTACAGTTGAGCCTAAACATACAGCGACTGAACGCCAGTATTTCTCGTGTGCTAGTTTTTGTTCCATAACAATTATGTCACCCGTTTGAATATGGCTTAATTCTACATTAACGCATCCTTTAGATTTAAGTTGTTCAGAAATATCGCCATTCTTTTTAGCAAATTTCCACGCTGATTTTTGGTCTTTCCATTTGCCAGTGTATTCATCTCTTAAAGATGTTCCATACATAGAATCAATCGCACCAGCTACAAATAACGGACAATCATTAACGCCGAATTGAAACGGCTTTCCGATTGAATCTTGAACAAACATATGTAATGCTATTTCACTTTTAGGATTCATTACCTACCCCAGGGTATTTCTTTTACTATCTCTGAGGCATATTCAAAACCCATATCCCCGGGGAAGTGGACTTGTTGTTCTTCGTGATTTGTATGCCTGCCTGTTTTGCGGTTAAAATCCACCCAGCTATTTGTAGCACTAACGCTAACTGAAGATTTGCCACTCTTAGGGTCTTCGTTAATCGTTGGTTTATCCATACAACCTTCAAAGATTAATACTGGGTCACTTACTAAATCTTGAGCATCACCTAAAAATGCTGTGTATATCTTAACAGTACGGTCAATGTATGCCTTATTTAGTACACGCGATACCCATGCTTGGTCAACACCACCTAACGATAATGTAACGCTCGAAACAACAACTTGTGAGGATTCTTTTATATCGCTAAAACCCATAAAGTGTCCAACGCCTAAATAATCATTTGAATTATAAGTGATTGTTTTATAGGCATCAGTCATTCGGACTGTATCATCGTCAAAGTAAACCTCAACTAAATGAACAGGACGGTTTTGCCCTTTAACAACCTCATTTTGAAATGCTGAACTTGAGCCTCTATCCATTATACAACCTCGACTAATTTAATCGAGAAGCCAATTAGTTGATTTGTACCAACACTCATAATCTGCTTATCATTAGCAAATGCCATAGTAAACGGAACGTCTGTATATGTAATAGCTTCATCATCAGCTACCGCACTCATTAACGGAGGCTCTATTGATAATGTTGTTGAAGCATCTGAGGTCAATGTATAAACTTTATCGTGTCCAGCAAACTTAATAAAATCACCAGCTTTTAAAAGCCCAGTTAAGCCGTCACACGTAATAGATGAATCGCCAGCATCAATGCCAGTACCATTTACAAGTAATGTGCCAGTAGCTGTACCGCTCGTGTCTTTGTATATAGGTGGTGTATAAAGGAAAGTGCCATATTGTCCTTGTTGAGCATTAGCAAACGCCCAGAGTGGCGCAAATTCACCTCGGGACATTGGAGGATATTTCGCATCAATCATCCATCTTTGAGCGCCACGGGAGCGTGCCTGTCTTTTTAATGAGTGCGTAACACTTGTAAGCGTTGGGCTAATGCCAGTAATCTTAATTGAACTAGCTTTTGGTGTTGTTGGAAAACTCATATTTGTACCGCCTGTCCATTTGCGTTAAATGCGTTTCTAATTACGCCAACTATTAACTCGCTATTTTCAACCATAGATTGTTGGAACGACTGTGAATCCATAGCGTTGACTGTAAAATCAATATTAACTTCATTGGTTGTCTGTACACCAGACTCACTAACTGAGCCTTGTCCTTTAGTATGGTCAATTACTGTTTCTTTAGGGTGAAGGATAGAAAGAAAACCACCTTTACCGTCAACACCACCAGAGCGAGAGCCAGAACCAGTAAAACCACCACCCTCTGCTGAAGGTAAACTTGCCATCTGTGCCGAAGCTACTGCTAACGAAGTTGTAGCTGTAATTCCTGCCATTGCCGGTACTGAGTTAGCACCAAAACTAGCAAGTGATACCATAGCCGCAGCCGGAGTCCATGCAGCCGTAGTTGCTACACCCGCAGCCACATTTGCTGTTGTTACCGCTGTGATTGCGCCTATCGCTGCCGTTGTTTTTGCTGTTTGGGATGTAATCGTGGATGCTACATCCGCCTTCTTAAATATTAAATCTTTAGCCCAGTTGATAGCCATCTGAACGCCCATCTCAACTACTGAACTTACCACCGAACCTAGAATCATCTGCCCTAGTTTCTTCATTGTTATACTAGACTTTTCGCCAAACACTAATATTTGAGCAGTCGCATCACCAATACCAGAAGCTAAAGTTCCACCATTGCCAAATATATCATCAATACTATCTGCGAACCCTGCCATTGGGTTATCCAATTCAGCCAGCCTTGCTACAGCCTCTTCATAAGCCGTAGTTGTATTTCCAATAGCCTCTGCTCTTTGCTCTTCAGTTAGTTTATTAGTTTCAGCAAAAGCGTTGATTCTTTCTAACTCATTGCCGTAGTTTTGTAATAGTTTCTCTTCATCACTTAAATTGATACCGACATTCTTAATACTTTGAATGTATTTATCATTAGTAGCTATTAGCTTTTTGAACTTCTTGATTGTTGGGTCAACTGTAACTTCCGGTGTTGAAACTATATCTTTAACATCTGCCTTCTCACCAGCTTTTAATAGTTTGTCAATACTAGCGTTAGCGTTTTTAATGTTTAAGTTATAACTAAGCATAGAGGCATCTAAACCCGCTATAACCTGTTGAGCCTCTGTAGCATTGAGTTCCATGTCGCCAAACATACTTGTCTCTTCAACAGCTTTCTTTTGAAGTGCTAGAATCTTTAACTCAGCCTCGTACCCAACAATAGCCTCTTTTTCTTTCTTTATTTGTGCATGGTCAATAAATACAAAGTCTTTAGGCTTATCAAACTTAGTAAAGGCTGTAGCTACTTTATCTAAACCTACAGTTAAAGCCGTTATTCCTGCTAATACAACTCTAGCCTTCTTACCACCTAAGAACGCCATGATAACACCTACTTCAAGAATCCACGGGTCAACCTTCATAAGAGTAGCAAACACACTACCCATAGCCTTACCTACTGACATAATGCCATTACCAAACTCTTTAACCATCGCAATAGTTTGTGGGTCGCCTAAAGAGCCTGTGATACTTAAAACAATATCCTTAACCTCTTCAAAGATGCCAGTTTCAGCTAGTTGAATCTTTAACTTAAACCACGCATCCTCCATCATTGATACTTGACCTTGGAATGTCTTAGCTAATTCTTTAGTAGCACCTACAGCGGAAGTTGTATTTCCTTCCCACATTTCGTTAAGTTTCTTCTTAGTCTCGTCAGCACTATAAGTCACACCCTGCTCAAATCCCAAGAAGGCGGCTACACCACGTTCACGGAATAAGTCGGCACTAGCAATACCGGATGCCATTGCTCTTTGTAGTTGTTCTGCTGTTTTAACGAAGTCAAGACCAGATACCGCAGCAATATCACCTGTCATTTCTAACAAGCCATTTAACTCATCAATATCATCTGTGATTGTTAAGAGAAGTGGGGATGCGCTTTGAATGTCCTCTAGTGCGAACGGCACTTTGGATGCGAACTTAGTCATAGTATCAAATGCTTTACCAGCATCGACCGTGCTACCTGTAAGGAACTTTAATCTTACTCTTAGGCTTTCTAAACCCGAAGCACTTTGGATTACGGACTTCATTACCGCACCAACACCTAAAGCACCCATTGCGCCATTAAGTGAGAAGATTTGATTCTTAACTCTAGAGGCGGTCTTACCGATGCCTTTAATGGCTGTACTCGCTCTACTTGAGCCAGACACCGCCCCTTTAGGGTCAACCTTTACACCATAAGTTGCTATTTTGTTAGTTGCCATTATTCTTATCCTCTAATTTAAAGAAGGCAAACCAACCATGAAACTCTTCAACCGTCATAAGGTCTATTTCATATACAGTTTTGTTTAAGCGACTCGCAAGTGCGTAACTTGCGTATAACTCGGAATCGCCTTCTAGTTTCCCGCCATTTCATCAATAGTTGGAGTTGCTGATATTTCACTAACAACCCTTGTAATAACATCCGGTGATACGTTATTCATAAACGCCACCTTGTCAGATAAGTCGAACATTTTGTTACCGTCTTTATCCAACGCTTTTAATATGAGTGTTCTTACCATGAATTCAAAGTCATCACCTTTCGCAAACTTCCAAAGTGTTTTCTTTTCACCCATAGTGAAGGGAGTGGAATATATAACATCATCCCACTCTGGCACATCAATAACCTTTGTATCTAGGGTGTCAAAGTGTGCCTTAGCATTATCTAAAATGCCCATTACGCTACCGTAGACCAAGTAACCGCACCGTTGGCTTCAAAACTAACTGAAGTCTCAACCATACCGTCTAGTGTAGTTGATACACCTTTCTCAGTAATTAAAGCAGATAATGTCGCATAAGTATCGCCAGTTGTAGCACCTTCTGGGTATAGATTTAATGTAACTTCAGCACCAACTGTCATTGCACCTTGTCCATCTGAATCTGTTTCATCCCAAAACGCTGTCATTGAACCACTAGCGGTAGTTAGACTTGTTTTCTTTGTTCTAGCAGAATCGCCCATTGTAGTATCATCAATAGTTTCCGCAGTTTCACTTAAACTGAAGTCCTTAATCTCTGCTACTGTGTTTGAACCAACTTTTACTAAACCCTCTGAACCTTTATGATTTGCCATCTGTATTCTCCTTAACCTTTACTTTTTTATTATCGGATTTCTCAACCCAGCCATTCGCCTTCATTTCTTCAATCTTTGAAGGGTGTGGCGTAACACCTTCTTTACCACCGTTAGGTGGATATAAAACTATTTGATTTTTCATTCGTCTCTCCAATATGGAATATTAACATTAATCTGATGCCACCGGTCATCAGTACCTACAGTCTCAACACTTGCTACGTCACAGACCACATCATTAAAACTAACTCCATCAAATATAGTCGCTATTGTATCAGCATAACCTCTGATGGTGTGAGTACCAGAATTAGCAGGTGCGAATATCTGAATATTGATAATGCCTGTATGTCGTTTTAAGCCGTTAATTGCTCTATAGCCACTTGTGCCATTAAGTATATTAAATCTCACCCACTCCGTATTGTTAGGCGTATCAAAATCAGCATTGCCCCATGCGATAGTGGTGGTAGTCCAATTAGTATTGAATCTACCTTCTATGTTTGTTCTTTCACTAGCGAAGCCCATTATCCTAAACCACTCCCTACGTCATTCATAGTTAATTCAACCATGCCTTTAGGTGCTTGTTTACTTGAGCCTTTTTCAAGGGCTTGAATATAAGGCAATGAATTAGTTATATAAACAGCCTTTTTGCCTGTTGGCTCGCTATAAGACTGAACGCTAGTCGCACTCTCATTAATACTTGTATCAGCATTACTTTCAGATAAGTTCCAGTTTCCTCTCGCACGTCCTGTATCTACAGGTGTCTTTAACGTAATACCATTCCACAACTGAAGAGTAACCTTACGCACAACTTTATCAGTCTCAAGACCTAAGTCTTTAGCCAATCTGTTTAAGTCCATATTAAATGCGCTTACGCTCATCCTACCCTCGTCAATATTAAAGTGTAAGAAGCTAACGCAGGGTCAGAGATAATACCGTTGATTGCGTATATAACTGAATCTCTAGTAATAGTGTCATTGGTATCCGGAGTAACTGCTAAATCCCTACTTGCGAAGATAGCAGACAAATCACCTGTGAATTGTGAACTCACATCATTAGAATCCACCTTACCACCCATAGGGCTTAATACAGCTTTGAGTGAATAATCTACAGTTGTGTGGGCTACAGCTCCAGTAGTTACGTTGTAAGCGCCAGTTGACCTAGCATTATAAGTAATAGTCTCTGCTAAGTCGCCTACCGATACAATAGCCGATTCAACAATCTTACCTATTGATGCCTTTAATCCCATTACGTTCTAACTACCGCCACCGTACCAAACTTAGCACGAGCATTAATAGTTCCCCAGCCTCTCAACATTTCTTGAACAATCTCCGGCATTACACCAGCAGTATCAGTCTTATCAAATGCTAAAGATATAGAGCCTACTGTTAAACTAGATAAACCTTTGCCATCAGAATCGCCAGTTGAATCACTAGCCAATAAGTGGCGAGCAAATTCAATAGTAGCGTTTTTAATAGGCTGTGGAACGATAGTTGAAGATACTGAATAACCATCATCAACAACACCATCTCTACCCCAAGCTAATGCTTGTTCATCAGTAGTCTTTAAACCTACCCAGTCAATCTTCTCATCTAAGATTCTAGTAGCCATCTTTAGGGCTTTCTCTTTATTAGCTACCGAAGCGCTAGTCCAGTCTGTTGCATACAAATGATTATCGTGATAGGTATCGCCCTCTGCTACTGTTGAATAGCTATCTGAAGTTAAACCTTGCGCTGTAGCATCTAAAGCCATTACTTATATCCTGCGTCTTTGAATTTGTGAACATTGTTAACGTGTACGTTAGCCTCTAAGCCATCTGCGTTCACCATAACAACGAAATCACCTTTCTTAGGAGTTGCTTTTTTGACTACTTTTTTAAGAGTCTTTTTTATTTTATTAGTTGGCATTTTATTCTCCGTTTTAAATTAGGTGGGATGGTCATAACTCCACCCCAGTTTGATATGATATTAACCCATTAATAGAGCAATATTGTCAGACTTCCAAGCCTTAGTACCCCAACAAGCGGCAACTTCAATCATCTGCTTACGGTAGCCCTTGTAAACACGAATCTCGAAAACTAAACCTGAATGTGGGTCAACAACTAACATAGCGTCATCTGCTGAATCACCACCGTTTGGAACAGCAGGTGCTCTCATTCCTAATTCGATAGCGTTTTGATTAAACATTACGTTACCTGTGTAACTAGCACCAGTAGCGATAGTCTCATCATTAGCAATAATTGAACGCGCACCATTTTCGTTTAATACAAGTGAAGCACTAGTAGTCTGATTGTTAACAACATAGTTGTCAGAAGAACCACTAAATGAAACAACATCACCTGCGGCACAATCAGTAGTCTGAGTACCATCTACAGCGATAGCAGTATCACCAACTGCCACAGCACCATTAACAACGTGGTCATCAGAACCAACAGTAGTATGAGAAACAACTTGAGCAGACTCTTTAAGCATTACGCCAGATAGGTCAAGTAAAGTACCTTGACGTAACATAACATCTGAACCAGCAGTATTAACTTGATTCAATGAAGCAAGGTTACGAAGATTAGTACCAGCCAAAGTGTTCATTACTAAAGACACACGACCATCACCAGTAATACCACCATTGTCAGCAATAATCTGACGACATTCAGCGATAGTATTAAAGTTTGAACCGAATGGAGTAGTACCAGCAGTACCTACAGCGCGTGAAGCACCTTGATAAGCGGCAGTAGCCAAGTCTGATTCAATAGCGTTAGATAGGGTACGCATTGCTTGAGCAATTTGGTCGCCATATACAGTCTCATAACCAGAACCGTTGTTTAGATGTTTAACATCCTCACCAGTCATTGGAATCTGAACTGCCTTCGCACTTGAAAGTGTCATAGTTGAACTAGTGATAGTTTGGTCATCACCTTGTGGAATTGTCATTGACTCAGAAATGTTATTCGCTGTTGCTGATGCTGTTACGAATGAACGAATTGTGTCACCTTTTGCGGCTCTCTCTGAACCTGCGTTGATTGTAACTGAAGGGATAAAACCTACTAATTCACGACCAACTGTGTCTGCGGCTTTATAAATATCACCGGCTAAGTTTGTTAATGTATTTGCCATTATATTGACTCCTATTTAATTTTTAAAATCATTAGAGAGTCAAATGCCCCCTAATTGTTGTATCTACTCAGTAGAAAATTAGGCAACACTGTTGCTTGATTAGTATCTTATCATAAAACAATACCCTGTCAAATGGTTTTTTGTTATATTTCTCTATTGACAAATACGCCCTTTTGACGTATAATAAGTACTGTAGATGGGAGTTTCCACTACAGATTTAACCAAAGATAAAGGAGATACAAAATGAAGATAAAAGCAATATTAGATGATGCTAAGAAACAACCATCAAAAATCCACCTCGAAGATTACAGAGAAATAATAGAAGTATTAAGAGATAAGGGCTACACTTGGAGAGAGGTAGCCACATTTCTGAACGACAGGGATGTACAAGTTGACCATACTACAATCTATAAGATGATGAGGAAATAAGATGAAACACAAAGACGTAAAATGGATGACAGCACCAGATGGACATTACAGAGTAATAAACGGTAAGATGGAAGATGTGCCTTTAGGCTCAATTCCAGACAAGTATTTGGTAGTACCGTTATCAGACAGAATAGAACACTCTAAGAAGTAAAACAAAAAGAGGGCAATTAAGCCCTCTCCCATTTGGTAGTTTTTCTATCTAAGCGAAACGACCATTTTTCTCATAAAACGACCATCTGCTCTCTAACCACTCTTTATCCCTAGATTCCGGCAACCAATCTACTGAATAACTATACTCAGAACGATATACTTTAAGTACATCTTTATTCCCGAATATGTGAAGATAATGCTCTCTCTCAATCTGAGTAAATCCTAAGATTGAGCCAGAGTTGAAAACCATATTTCTCTCATGAATTTTGAATTGCTCTATGAACGATTCTTTTAGTTTTTTATTCTTAAACTCTACAATTATTACCATTTCTTACTCCTTTTTATTTAGTCAAAAATGTAAATAGAATTCACTCTATCTACACCTTTTATTATACGCCCTTTTAAACATAAGTCAACTATAATTTAGCAAAAAAAACCCTCCAATAAAGGAGGGCTAAAAACGAGGAGGTTTTTATCTAGAGATTATTTATCTACCACTTTACCACCATCCTTAGCGAATTTACTTCTATCTTGATGTGACATATTGTCAAATACATCTCGAGAGATTGTATTGTTAGTTCCACTAAAGTTTGAGCCATGCTTTGAGCCACCGCCAGTTGAAGCGTTGAATAAATGAGGTGCTGATTCTGTTAAGCCTTTAACCCATTCGCTTACATCCATAGGGTCGCTATTGCCATCACCAAAGATTACATTACCACTACTATCATGCGGTACAGCCTTACCTTCTTTAATAGAGAAGATTGATTGTGAGCGTAATACAACGTCATCAATAGCTGTATCAATTACACCAGCTTTAACTGCTGAATCTCTTACTGCGCTATCAATTAACAAATGCTCTAGCTTTTTAGTTAGGTCTAATTGCTGACCTTTCATATTCTCAACTACTTGATTGTGTTCTTCACGCATCAACTTTGAGCGCTCTTCCATTAGCTCTTCAATCTTACCCTCATCAAGAAGTTTCTTATCTTTAAGGTTTTGAGATTGTTGAAGCATATCATTATAAACATCTAAATCTACACCTTTATACTTTGTGCTAATCTCTTCTTTATCTTTCAGTAAGGCTACGTTGTTAGCACGAAACTCATCTAACTTGGACTTCATTGCGTTGTAGTCGCTTTCTGAATATGTTTTTTCTTCTTCTTTGTTTTCCGCTTCACTCATGCTATTCTCCGAATAATTAATTTGTCTCTGACGTTATGTATTTTACATAAAGTTAAGATATTTAAAAGTTTATTTCTTTTATCACAGAATCTGGCATAAAACGTAAACACGCAGGATAGACGGCTTTAGTTTTTAGTTTTTTGTTTTTAACTAATTCATAAACAGGTAGATTACTACCGCCTTCAACATAATCAAACACATACAGTTTTTCATCGCCATTTGTTATTATTAAATCACTCATCTTAATCTTACCTCAATATCGATTCCCGCCTTTCTCAATTCTGCCTCTATCGCCTTCTTGGACGCTGGTGTTTTAACTAAAATATACTCAACTTCCGCTAGGGTTAGCTTTCCGTATATCTGGGCTTCTACATACTCACCCTTTGTAACTCTAAGCAAATCTTTATAATGAGCTGAAGCCATAAAGTCATCTGCCTCTTTAAACGTGTTTACTGAGGCTTGATATGTTGTGTCTGTAGTGTGCCTAAAATTTCTGTAGAAACTCTCCTCATTAATCTTGTTAATAGGAGATGGTGGTGACGACTGACCAACGCTCGTTGCGTTTCCATTATAAGAGTCGCCAAAGGTTACGGTTGTTCTTTTTCTCACCGAGTCTTTAAACACGATAATATTCTCACCGTATTTAAAATCATCAATTCTATCAAAATCAAACTTGTCTTTAGATGCCACAAACCCATACTTAGGGAAGTTTGTAACATCGTCTATGTCGTCTATACCAAACACATCCTGCTCAAGCCCAATCCTTTCCATCCCTGCGGTTTTGTATGAGCCTTTCCCAGTTTGGAGACTATTCATAACTTCTTTTTGTCTTATGGCTTGTTTTAGATTTTTCTGATTGAAAGCCATGTGTATCTTAACACTATCTTTTGATAATGCTTTTGTAGCCTGTTCACTTAAAACATCAACAGTTTCGCCTGTTATTCTCATACTAACCAAGTTATTCTTTGATGGTGTAATTTCCTCGCCCATAACACGCTTCAAATCCTTATCCCATCCTTGATTTGTTTTCTGTATTTCTTTTCGGGCTGTATCATAACTTTTTTCCAAGTTCACATACGGCACATCAAAGACAACATCATCAACCATTCCCAACTTGCTTTGTAACTGCCCCAAAGTCAGCGGGTTTCCACTCTGGTCAACTAAATCACTAAAGCCTAGTTTGCCGTCTTTCCACAGTTTGCGTTTGCCCTTGCCTAACACATCTTCTTGAAATGCTTTAGGTTTTCCTTTGAGCCAATCTTCATAGCCTTTTTTCTTAGATACTTGACCATCCATACTTGCTCTAGTTGATTCGGGGATTTCTTTCATCTTACGTTTAGCCCCTAACTCTTCCCAACTCTTAATAATTGGTACTTGGGTTGAGCGACAATTCCAATGAGCGGTTACTCCCGGCCACAAAATATTATGACCAATAGGCTTACGATTGTTATCCCATGTTAAGCCGTCAAGGCTTTGGCAAGTGTGGGATGTTCTGTTGTCTAAAGTTGCTACCCACTCTACACCTTTAACAATATCGTCATTCTCAGCGTATGTTTGTAGTCTAGCCTCGTTTGCTATTGATTGAATACTTGTTCTAACTAAGGCATCAGCACTTCTATAGTTGGCAAACAAAGCACCATCTTTATATCGGTTTACTTTCTTACCCACTAGGTTAGATATGATTTGGTCTGTAGTTTCACCCTTCATCATTCCAGTACGAACCGTATCAGAAAACTTTAGTCTGAATGCCTCACCTCTTCTAGCCCACCACTCTTTAGATGGTGCGCCTTCAAATATCGTATCACTCGCTATGGCTTTTAACATTCCACGGCTCATAGTCGTAGATGCTAGTTCAGCACTAATGGCTGTATTAAGGGATGCTACTGCTTGTGCCTCAGCCAAAGATGCCACCTGTGAAAGTTCGTCAAGGCTATCCTTCGCAACTTGTACATACGCAGTTTTAATAGTCTCACGAGTCTGGTCAAGCAAAACCTTGAGCCTCTTCTTTTGTGTTTGGGACATCTTAGCATCCCATACGGTAGATTTCTTAATCGCATCTACTAAGTCTGATTCAAGTGTTTTGAGTTGTTTAAGTACACGTTTCTTAACCGTTGTCTCTAATCGTTGTAAATCAACAGAGTGTCCGGTTATCTCGTCAAGTACCTTATCATTGACTGACATTACTCAAGTTCGCCAACCTGTACGCCAATCATATCTTTCTCATCTTCAATGCTTACATCTGGAGGTAGTATCTCACCCCTCTTCATATTGAATAAGAATGTCTCATGACTAATAGCACCAGATTGCCACGCACCCATAAGTGATGTCATATCACCAGCTTGAATCTTAGTATCAACAAAGTCTGTGTTCAAAGTTACTGTCACATCTCCGCTCACACCTTCCCATTCAGCCATAATTCTAAGGGCTTGTGTTACTGCTCTCTCTACAGATTTAACTGTACTAACCAATGTTGAGGCTTCAGCGTTCTGTCTTAATCTAACTGAATCTGCTGATTCAATACCTGCCTTTTGCGATTGTAATAGTTGTGCGCCTAGACTTGCCATCATTGAGCGTTTCTCTTCCATGGCTTTTTCTAGTGCTTGAAGTCCTTGTCCACTAAACTCAAGGTATCCTGCTCTACTAGATGAGTCCGGTAGAATCCATGCTGAACCACTACCAATCTTTAATTCTGATGTTTCATCAATGCCAGTTACATAAGGCGTAGGTAATGCTGTGAAATGACGACCATGCTCTAAGTCTGCTGAAGTTCTATATAGAGATAAACCTGTATCTGCTAAAGCTAACATAGGTGGAATACTAGGCTCAAGATTGAAGCCCTCTCCACTTAAACTAATAAACGGAATGTCTGATAATGCCTTACCTAATCTTGAAGGGAATATCTCATCTACTACAGTCCAGCCTTTCTTTTCCTTTTTCCAGACACGAACTTTGTAGCCTTCACCATCTTTAACTAACTCTCTGTATTGAGTAGCGTATTCTGATTTGTAAATATCATCAGCATCTATCTGACGGAAGTTCTCTTCCAAGATAATTCTATCGTCTAGCCAGTTTGTAATTTGTTCAGTTGAATAGCCTACAAGGTAAGGACGTTCTTCGTTTCTATCAACAAGCACACCTTGTCTGCCCATCAATAATTGTTCAGATAACATATACGAGATAAAGTCATTTAACGGTAAGCCCGTGCCAGTAATATCATCTAACAATGGTTTAATCTTATCCGGCACTTCAATGATAGGTTCGACTCTCATCACCGCACCAATTAGACCTTTTACAGTTCGTTCAATACCATTGTAATAAACACCACGTAACTTGTATGCTTGATACTCGTCATCTGTCTGTCCACTTAATTTAGGAAGGTAATTCTCACCCTCGTTTTTAACGGCATCACTACCTTTGTATGAATCTCTGATTCGTTGCCATTGTGTTTCTGTATTTGAATAATACGGATGTCTGTTTTCAATTCCCATTCTATGCCCCTATAACCCTTGCCATCTTCGGCTTTCCTAAACGCTTAATCATTGGTTGTAGTGCGTATCTCAACGCATCTATGTAATGATTATTCGCATCAATAATCGTAGGTAATATATCTCCGGTAACTCTGTCAACCTTGTAACTATATTTCACAAACTCACTTGCTGTCTGTAAACATCTAGTGTGAATGTGTACCTTCCTAAAACTTCTAATATGCTCAATTCCATCTTCAACACTACCCGCCCACTTATGGACAGATTCAATCTTATATCCTTGTCTTTTAACGAAAGATATAGACTCTGGTCGTGCTGAATCTGCTCTTATTGTATATTGTTTTGACTGCGGTATGGCATCAATTAACTTATAGGTGCTATCCAACTCAACTTGAGTGCCACCAGATTCATAGTCAATGTAAAGTTCCCTATCAATGATATAACATCTTAATACGGCTGTTGGGTCTTGTGAAAAACCCCAGTCTAGCCCGTAATAGAATACAACGCCTTCCGGTGCTTTAAACTCTTCAACGGCAAACTTACCTTTAAATATCTGTGATTCAGATGAAGTCTTACAATGCCCTTCCCAGATGTGAAGATAATCGTCATAGTCTAATTCTTTTTGATATTCTAACTCATCCCTTAACTCATCTCCAAAGTACGGGTTATCCCAATAATTAACCTTAACAACTAATGCGTTATCTCTTTGCTCATTAACAACATACTTAACATAGGTTGGGTCTGTCTCTAGGTTTGGGTTAAACGATACCCATATCTCTGAACCTGCTTTACGAATAGTAGGTATTAGAATATCCCATGATTCATTACTAATCTTTTGAGCCTCTTCCACCCAACAAATATCCACACCCTCTAAAGACTTGATTTGCATCGGGTCGTGCTTTAATCCATGAAAAATAAACTCAGTACCATTCCTGCCAAAGATACCGTCACGGGTTACCCTATAGAAACTGCCAAGTTTTAATATCTCAATACATTGGGATAACAACTTATGTACAGACTGCTTCATTGAGCCTTGTACCTCACGAGTACATAAAACCCGCTTACGTTGTTTCACTCCCATAATTAGAAGTGTTAATGCGAAACTCCAAGACTTACCCGCACCACGCCCACCATAATAAACTTTATATCTATAGTGTTTCCATAGTGGTTTAAATACTCTCGGTATTCTTACTGAAGGTTTCTTAGTCGGCATCTGGGTCAATAAACTCAACGACTAGATTCATGTCTCCATCAATATCCATCTCTTGTCTTTCAATGTACCCTCTGTTTCTACCTATGGTTTTAAGGAAGAAAATAGTAGCCGTCATGTTCTTGTTTTTAATCTCACCCATCAATACAGATTCAGCAAAATCAATGTTCTCTTCTTTGATATTATCGCACTCTTTTTTAAAGGAGTCGAATTTCCCAATATAATTATAGTAGGTTTGTCTATCTATTTTCGCTGCCCTACAAGCGTGAGCAATGTTTCCAGCACTCTCTTTATAGGCTTTTAAGAAGTTCTTTTTATTATCTTCAGTTATCTGTTTTCTTACTGGTCTTTGTGATGTATCCATTGTCTATCCTTTCTTATTTCGTATGTGATTTGCTTCAGCATCGGGATGAACCTCGTTAGGCTTTGGCATATAATAATTTGCTGTTTTGTATGGGTACATCTGCTTTTTACACGGTGTCATAATTACATATCCATCTGGTGGCAATGCTGACTCAGCCTTCATTAAAAAACTTTGCCTTCCACCTTTTGAACACACCCTATGAATACATAAACTCCCTAAATATCTATAGTTGGTATATCCCTCTGAATAAGCAACGCCCGCCCACAAACAGTCATCAAATGAATATGGTCTATTTGGTAGTTGTAAAACAAGTTTAGCTATCTTCTTAGAAAATACAAAACCTCCACCTGTGTATATGAGTTTTTGCGAAACGAACTTATCTTTGTTATCCCTCTTCGCTATTAATGATTCGGTTCTTACCCAGTTACAGCTAATAATTCCTACTTTGCTTTCTAATGCTTTCTCTAATGCTGTTTTGTAATTAGTTTCTTTAATGACTTCCATATCGTCATCCATTGAAACCCATAATTCTGTATCGGGGTATTTCTCTAATACAGACACTTTTGCAGAATGTGGTCCCGACTTCTTATCATGCCATACAAACTCTAACCCCCATTCCTTTCTAATCTTTTGTAATGTTAGGAGGTTCTTTTTTACAATGTCCGGTGTTTCTTGAGCGACCACCACAACCTTGTATTCCGGCATCAGTTTATACAATGAATTAAGACACGCAAATAGTAGTGTTGGTCTATCCCCTGTTGTGGCTACTATAATCCGAGTTTGCTCTACAATCATACAGGGATAACCTTTGTCATTTCCATACAAACAGGACAGATTACTAACACTTCTTCTTGAGGCTCTTCATCTACCGCTTCTATATCCAGTTCCATTGACATATCTTCTGTTGCTATTCCGAACACACCGTCTAATGTTCCTTCAAAGAAGTTGAGCGTTTCACTCAAGTTTATAATGCTGTCTAATTCCTTTTGAAGTTCATCCTCGTTCCATTCTGTTAATTCATGAATACGGTTATCAATGATTCTTAACTCTCTAGCCTTCTTGTCGTCTATGTCTGCTATTACACACGGTACTGTATCCCATCCTAATTCTCTTACTGCTCTGAATCGGGTATGACCACTAATGATTGTATTCTGCCTATCAAGAATCAAAGGCACTCTGAATCCATATCTCTCTATTGACTTTACTAGGGCTGGTACAGTTTCATCGTTGTCTCTAGGGTTTCTCCAGTACGGAGTAATGTCATCTAGTTTTATATCTACAATATTCATAGTCCTACCTTCTCTGCTTCAACACCAAATTCAGTACCGCAATGCTCACAGCAAATACTTACAATCCTATCTTGTGCTTTATCTACTCTATCGCCAAATACATTATCAAAACCATCTGCTGACTTTTTAATATCTTCATCTGTTACTTCGCTTACATCTAAACCGAAGCTAGTTGTTAGGGCTGATTCAATCTTCATGTCAAATTCTGACACTAGGTAATCTAATGCTCTTAATTCAACAACCAATAACTCATCATTCCATTCTGATATTTCTTGAATCTTGTTATCAATAACTCTAAACTCTTTGTTCTTTTCATCTGACAAATCAGACGTTAAACAATCAATCTCAGTCCAGCCTAGTTTTTGTGCGGCCTTCAATCTAGCGTGTCCTGCTACAACCACGTTATTTTGGTCTACTACTATTGGAACTACATAGCCATAACGCTCATAAGCATCTGCTAGTTTATCAACTGTTTTATCATTGATTCTAGCGTTACCCTCGTATGGCTTTAAATCGCTAATCTTCTTTTTGGTCGTTTCCATCTATGTATTCCTTTCTTAGTCTTAATTGTTTATCTGATTCCCAAGCGGTTCTGTATTCTACGTTAGCAAATAACTTAGAGAATCCTGTAAGGTGTTTAAGTCTTATAATCTCTTCAGCCTCCATGCCTAACTCTGAACAAATTTCAGCATCTGACATTCCATTCTCTAGCATTTTGAATACCATGTCACTCATACCTTCAACCGAGTGTTTGCCTCTAGCCCTGTTGTGTCGCACAGTTGATGCCATTCTGTCATTGATATCTTTCTTGATTACAACGATAGGTAGTTTGTTTCCAGTCCTGCGGTTAATCTCTTTATTAATCTTACAACAAGTGAATCTATGAAACCCGTCAACGATTGTGTACATATCTCGTTCTTCGTCATAGAATGTTACGACCGGTTGTGTATAACCATCTGCCAAAATGGATGTTTGTAATAACTTTAATTCTGTCTTTGCTACTGAGTTTGGGTTGTAATTATTAGCCTCAATCTTATCTAGGTCAATCCATAAGACATGGCTGATTGGTTGTGATTCTCTTTCATTAGACATATCTATCCTCCGTTACATCTTCTTTTTGTTTGTTATTTGCCACTCTGTAGTTATCCAACAAAGTGAAGTGATAATCGTTCTTTAAGATTGTGTTAATACAAACCCTGTAATATCGTTGTAAATGACCAAACCATCCATCCCATGTTTTAAAGCGTTTTAATATCTTATCCTTGCCAACACCTTCCGGCAATAAGTTCTCTGCCAAATAGTCTCTATACTCGTGCCACGTCTTAAACATATACGGTAGGTTTTTAGGGCATCCTAAGTCTTTGCCAAACTTACCTTCAGTGTCAATTCCCTTGAGTCTTTGCGTTAACTTAACCCATGTTTCTTTTTCCACTTCTTGAAGATACTTTAAATTAGATACTGATGTCTCATGGCACAGGCTTGATACTCTCATCTCTAATACCGGAACACCCCAACTAAACTGCTGGTCATAAACCCTGTTGTAGTTCCAGTTGTTATCATGAATTGATTTCCATACGTCTGTGTAACTCCAGTCATAGATTGGGTAGAACGTGTACTTGTCGTTATCCTTGTCTAGTAACTTACCCCACGTCTCACCCTTGTATGTCACAGCACCAGTTAAAGATAATAAACGAGCCGGAGATTCTTCACCTCTAACGCCACCAATGTTTACAGACTTAGGCGCAAAGTCGTGCTTCATAATAGCTGTAAACATAGCCTTGAATCTATCAGTTCCATATACGTTTTCAGTAATAGCGTATGGCACTCTAGGTCTCATCCACACATCCTCTTTGTCTTTATCCCAGCAGAATATCCACGGGTCATCACTTGAGGTCGCATTAAAGATTTTCATAGGCATTTGAAACCACATAGGCTCTACTTCGTCCGAGGTCATCACCTCTTCCATCAAATCTATAGTTGCTTGAAGTTCCGCCTCTTGGTCAAGGAATAATACCTTTAAGGGTAGTCTATTGCGCTCTCGTGCCACTATTAAAGTTAATTCATATACGACAACCGAGTCTTTGCCACCGCTAAACGATACAACCACATCATCAAATTCATCATATAACCAACGAATCCTTTTTAGGGCTTCATCAAACACGTTGTTCTGTTTATATATTCTCATAGTTTTAAACTCGTAAAGATAGTGTAATTTCCTTCGGTATATGTGTGACCACCCTCTAGGTTGTATTCTTCTATCTTGAAATGATTACTACTAGAACCAGCATATTCATAAGTTACAGGCGAATACCCTTTAGAATAAAACATTAAGTAATAGTCATCTTCTATGAATTTGAATTGAGAGTTGAAATAATCGGGATTAACGTAATTCATAGAACCAAACAAAGATACGAAGGCTGTATGGTTTCTTCTAAAACCGTATTTCTCTAAAGTACAAACTCTTGTTTCGTACTCTGGAAATTTCTTATTTAGGATGCCTACCATTCCATGAGAAGGGTCAATGCCAAGATACTGATGCTCACTTAATGCCATTGTTTCTAAAAGCAAACCTGTACCGCATCCTATGTCTAAGATACGCTTCTCTTTAAGTAAGAGTAAGTGTTGTTTTATGCGCTGGTCTTGCGCTTTTGATTCTTCATCGGAAAAATATGAATCGTATTGCTCCGCAATGGAATCGTAAAAATTCTCTGAATTCATACAATCGGTTTCTTGTTTATTATTACAGTTAGTGCTAGAGGTGCGCCCATTGACCAATACTTGTGGTCAATAACATCCCATAATCGGTATGCCCATCCTCTAAAGTTTTCATTATAACCATACTTTCTTATCAATAATACGAAATCATCATAAGGCATCTTCCCAACCCAATTCTTGCGTACTGCGTAATAGTGTGGATTCTTTGGCATAGTTTTAGCAAATACAAACTCATTAGCCTGTACCGCTTCCTCTACATCCTCTATTGAATAGTCATCTAGCCACGGCATCTCAAAACCTTGTAAATGATTCATTGTTAAAAATCCATACTGAAGTTCTGACCTCACCTGCCAATCTACATCTATACGGTATTGTTTACCGTCATCACCTTTGTAAGTTACCCCGAATCCATCCGTCTCAACAGGTGTTAAAACCAAACCTATCTCAAGTTCTTTATCAAGTTTCGGTTGCCACTTATCCACATGGTAACGATACTGTCTCATGCTCTTTTCCGGCACTAGGCAATATCTGTCATTACAGATGTAGAAAAGGCTATCGTTTAATATGTCGATAGCCCTCGCTTTACTTATTAGCCCCACTTAGAAAGGAATATCATCATCAAACTGATTAACCCCATTTACTGCGGGTGGTGGTGATGCTACTGATTGCTCGTCCGGTTTTGCGTATGGCTCTTTAATTTTTCCGGTTAACATTTTACTACCGTTCTTAGTGAGGCGGTATTGCCCCGTTTCTTTATCTGTTGAAAACCATAAGCCAATTTCCTTTTCTACTCCATCAAAGTTTACCTTGATTGTTAAGATTGGTGACTTACCTTTTGCTTGTACGCCTTCAGCGCAGAATAAACCGTTATCAACAAATGCTAATGCGGTGTTTGTATTGTCGTAATCTGACATCTTCTTTCTCCTATTTATTTAGTAAATTAAGTGATAACTTACGGCTATCAAGCGGACTATTTCTCTGAACCTAACGATGACGGGGAGACAAATTCTTGGGGAATTCATGAAACGCCACCGACTAATGGAAGGTTGTCAACCTCACTAATTTCTATAATTTAAAAAATACATCCGCACCAAAAAGATTAACACACTTATCCTGTATTTGAATAAGCCCTTCTTTTTCTGCTTGTTTAAACACTTTGATTGCTATCTTTGTGTCTCCCTTCTTTTTAGCTTCTTCTAAAATCTCAAAGGCATCTACAACTCTTTCATTTAACCTCTGTGTTGGGGTTTGATTATACTCTTTTTTTGGTGTTTTTGTATTGTTTTTTGAAACTTTGCCGGATGCCATGTTACCGTCATCATCCTCTGTCTCTAATCCAAACATTGATATTAAGGCGTATCTTCTAGCGTATGTTATAGCACTACCTAGCTTTTGCATATCTGCGCTAGGAAGTAGTAATCTTACGTTAGACTCTATGAACTCTTTAGGGTCATCTGCGACAATGACTCGTGTCGTTAAAACGTCCATTCCATCTTTTATATTTGGACATTGAGTAAATACTAAACCAAGCTCATTAAGCACAGGTGTAATTGACTCAATCACGCTATTTATATCTGCGTAGTTATTCTTAAAAAACAGGTTTTTTGCGTTCTTCTTAACCGCTACCGATTTTTGCCTAAACTCTAATAGTTTTAATTCTATCATTTCCACATCTCCTTTTCCGCCTTGTATAAGGCATTTAGTTTTTCTAATACAGTCATCTTGTTTCCTGTTAGGCTGTATTGCTCTTTTGCTATTGAGTATGCTGATTTGCCTCTTCTCTTTAGCCCTTTTGTTTCTAGTTCTAATGCCTTAGTTAGCGCC
>Ga0257118_1000880_pt1 | contig 21883 bp, 27 predicted proteins | sample SI112_150mmetaG_FD_190156 | JGI IMG/M metagenome (GOLD analysis project Ga0257118, IMG submission 190156) | Marine microbial communities from Saanich Inlet, British Columbia, Canada - SI112_150m | ecosystem: Environmental > Aquatic > Marine > Inlet | place: Canada: British Columbia | collected...
ATGAATCACTTTTTCCACCTCTAACATAGGAATCATATTCCACCATTATTGAGATGTTAAAACCTTGGGATTCTAGATTTTTTGCTAAAGTAATTGCTAATGTTTTTACTCCTTGTCCTCCGGTTCCCTGTATTAAGATGTTATGCATTTTTTATTATCCCCAATTGATTTTCTGCCAGTCTTGTGGATGCAGAGATGTTGAATGTGGTTCTTAGATATGTTAGAATTTCTTTAGGTGTGGAGATGTTATTCCTTCGTCCAAAGTTCACATAGCAGGGATTGATTACTTCAACGAAAGCAAACCCTTGATGTTCCATTGCTTCAGTTAAACATTTTGTTAGGTGTTCTGGGTGAGCTGGAGTGGTTCTGGCATAGAAATATTTTTCATTGGAAGTTACAATTGGTTGAATGTTTATTTTATTTGCAGTGTTTCCTTCGGGAGTTGTTAATGTGATCCCTCCTTTTCTTGTGGTTGGAGAGGCTTGGCCTCCGGTCATTCCAAAAACCTCATTGGAGTTACAGATTACAGTTATGTTATCATTTCTTCTGGCTGCATGTAATAAATGGTTTCCACCTATGCTTAATAGGTCTCCATCTCCAGAGAAAACAACAACGTTTAATTTTGGATTTGCGGTTTTAACTCCTGCTGCTGTGGGAATTGCTCTCCCGTGCATTGAATGAATAGTATCTAGATTAAAGTAGCTGGCAGCTCTTCCGGAACAACCAATGCCTGAGACAATAACTGTATTTTTTAATTTAAGCTCATCTAGAACCGCACAGGTTGAATAGAACATGCTATTTAGACCACATCCAGTACACCATTTTATCACTGCTTCATTAACAAAGTCTTTTGAGCTCATTTTTTATTTTGTTTAAAGATAATTCTCCCCCTAGTTGAGTTATTGATTGTAATTCCCTGTGCAGGAAGGATTGTAATTCTCCTTGGTATTGAGAATCATTCATTTCTATTACTACTATTTTCTTGTAGGATTCTGCGATTGTTTTTAGTTTAGATATAATCGGGAATAGCCTTATAGGTCTGAAGATTGCATATTCATTCTTTAGTTCAGATATGACTCTTGAAGTGGTTCCGTAAGCAATTAGTAATGTATCTGATTTTTTATTGCCTGAATATTCATAAAATTCATATTTTTTTGAGGTGTTTAATATCTGTGCTTTCCTTTCTGCATACCATTCTTGGTAAACTTTTGGTTCTGTTGTGCAAGGAAGATTATCTTTTGTTAGCAATCCGGAAATTTTTCTTTTTTCTTTTCCAAGTGGTTTAAAATCTCTTTTTTTTATTTCTACTTTAATACCTTTTAGATCTACAGACTCTGTCATCATGCTTAGCATTCCATCGGTTAGTAAGATAACTGGAGATAATGATTCTTCTGCAGCATTCATTGCCTCTATTGAGTATCTGTAGCACTCCTCTACAGAATTAGGATAGAATACTATGTTGACGTAATCTCCATGAGAACCGTGTTTAACTGCTAGTATGTCTCCCTGGGAAGAATAGGTTGGCATTCCGGTGGAGGGTCCAACTCGCTGAGCATTTACTATTACTAGAGGTGTGTTTGTCTTGAAGGCATAGCCTATGCTTTCTTGTTTTAATGAGAATCCTGGCCCAGATGTTGCAGTGGCTGCTTTTGAACCTGCTAGGGAGGCACCAATAACCATATTTATTGCTGCTATTTCATCTTCGGCAATTATGTGGGTTACTTTTGATTTTATTAGAGAATGTAAAATTTGAGATGAAGGAGTTATTGGATATGCTGAAAAAAATTTTAATCCTGATTTGATTAATCCTTTTGTGATTGCTTCATTTCCAGTTATTAGATTCTTCATTCTTAATAGTTAACGTTGATAATATTTAAATGTTCTTGAAAGCTGTTAATTATTTGTAATAAGTAAGCTTCTTTTTGAAGTTGTGATGTTTAAAACTTTCATAGTCTTCTGTTAGATAGTTTTTCATTTTTTTAAGTAAAGAAGGTTCTTTCCATTTTTCTTCAAGTATTACTGCTGCAAGTTTGTTAAACTCTCTTGCAATTTTTGAATGTGGGTTTGTTATTACAACCGGAGTTGTTTTATGCAGGGATTGGTGAATCTTATTGTTTTCTCTTATGGTTGCAATTACAGGGGTTTTAGCTTTCTTTTCTATTCTCTCTTTAGGGACCTCATATTTTTTGTTTCTGGCTCTGTTTACGATTATCCCAAGTATGGGTGTGCCTTTCTCTTTGGCGACTTTTGTGGCTCTTACGGTCATATCTAGAGTCACCCTATCAGGGGTAGATACAACGAATAATTTGTTAGCGGCATGCATTGCTGCCAATAATTCATTATTTATGGTTGGAGAGGTATCAAGTATTATCAGGTCGTAGTTTTTACTAACTCCTTTTAATTTTTCTTTAAGTTTGTGGGGATTTGCAGTGGTGCCTTTAATTGAGGAAGGAATAACATCAAATCCGTATTCGTGTTTGTAAATTGCTTCTCTTGTTAGGATTCTGTTTTCCAATACATCATGCAATCCTGTTTCGGCTTCAGATAAACCTAAATGTAATCCAAGATTTGGAGAGGAAATATTGCTATCAACTAATAGAATTTTTTTATTGTAATTTTTAGCCATTACGGTTGCTAGATTAACTGCAGTGGTTGTTTTGCCAACCCCTCCTTTTATTGAGATTATTCCAATGGTTTCAGCTTTCAATTTTATGTACCTCTTGCATACTTTTAATTAATTCATCTCTTGATTTTGATTGTATTACTCTAACTGGTTGAAGGTTGTTAAGCTTAACTCTTGGTTTAGTTTCATTAACCATATTTTCTAAAACTCTTAGTTTTCTTGTTAGGTTGTTTTCTAGTTGTTTATTTATGTGGAGAATGGAAGTTTCATGATTTTTTGAATCAAGTAGTTTGTCTGCTAGCAAATCATCCTTATGGGTTACTTTTAACCAATTATACGCTTGTTCATTTGCTTTTTGAAAGTCACTGGTTTGTTTTAGAAATCTTTTAAGATCATGCAGATCTCCGACTACTGTCTTATCTTTGAGCTTAAGGTTTGACTTCATTCTCTTACAAGTTTGGCTCTTTCTTCTTGGCGATGCTCTTCTGTTCTTATCCTGCCTTTGTCAGTAAGATCAAAAATTCTCAAATAATCTGAATTATAAACTTCTTCAATTAGTTTTTTGCCAAGTAGGTAGGTTAGATGTTTTTCTACTGTCTTCCAATTAATTCCAGTATCCATTGAAATTTGGTTTATTGTTTTCTTTCCTGAATCTAAATCAATTATTATATTCTTTCTTAGTTCTTCAAATGTTCTCTTTTTTTCTTTCTTTTTTAGATACATCTGATTGCATGAGGCTTTGTTTAGTAAATGATTGTCTAATAATAAAACAGTTGAGCCAAGATATTCTCCATCTTTATTTACCGGAGAGGTTACTGCAATGTAGTTTTTATCGTCAATGTTTAATTTTATTGAGGTTCTTTCTTTTATGTGAGGGATTAATTTTTCTAGATCTAATTCTTCTAGGGTTTTGTTTAGAAGTTTGTCGTTATTTGCATGAAATATTGTGGAAGCACCTTTACTCATGAAAGAAATTTTATGATCTTGATCAAGACAGACAATGCCTTCTGATGACAATTCTATCAAATTCAACTCTTTTTGTGCTTGTGTTTGCATTAACCGACCCCCTTTTTTGTACTCTCCGACGAGATTACTTTCTTTCTAGGGATAAACCAGTATATAAATATTTCTCTTTTTCCGAGGGAAAAAACTAAAATTATGTGCTTCTTGGAATTTCAAATTGTTTTCTTATTCTTCCATTAATTCCCCAAAGTTCGAAAAAAGATCTCCAGTAGTTTGCATCATTGTCTTGGGGATCTTTGGATTTATCTCTGGGGGGAAGAGAATCTGAGTATATTCCTCTTGAATATCTTTCTGCTGCTTCAAAATAATTCAAGACTTCTCTGGGTGTGATCGGGTATTCATTTTTTATGTGGAGCTTGTTCCTAAAGAAAGAAGAAATAAGTCCTCTATTTGATTCCCTAAGAGATACCCTTCTAGTTTTTTCAAAAGCTTTTGTTTTTCTATGTGTGTCAAAGTCAATTTGAAGGACTCTACTGTCTGAAAAATGGAGGTAAACTGGACCAGTAACTTCAGATAGAGTTGCAAGTCTTAGGATTTCTAACATAAACTGTAAGATTAATACAAACTATTTAAAGAAATTGGTACTAAAGTCTCTTGAATTTAGCAACAGTATCAATTAGGTCTAGATGACTCAAGAACAAGGCTCTGCAGCAGTATCTTTCTAGGCCTGCTTCGTCCATTGCTTTTTTAGGTGTTTCTCCTTTTGCTACTTTTTCCTTGTAGTCTTCCCACAGGTGAGCAATTGGTTTTCCACATGACATGCAACGGATAGGAATTATCATCTTATGAAACTGGTTTGTGGATTTATTTATAAAGGTTTCTACTTAACTTTATATTGCTCTGAGTTAAGTATGTCGAGGTATTCTTTATTAATTTTTTCTTGAGAATTGTTCTTCTTTCTAACGTATCTTTGAAAAATAGCGTAGAGAGCTAGAAAAACTGCTACGGTGATTAATGTTTTTGTGGTGAATAACTCCATGTGATTTGATGGATGAAGTAATTCTTAAAGGTTTCGCGAGGTTTATATAGTGGTTATGCTGGAAGGTTGGATGGTATTAATATGTGGTGTTGATGATGCTGGTCGTGGTCCAGTTATAGGTCCGATGGTAATTGCAGGGGTTGCCATTGATGAGAAGGATATAGAGAAACTCAGAGAGATTGGAGTTACAGATTCTAAATTACTTAGTCCAGTTCAGAGAGAGCGAATGTTTGATCAGATACAAGAGATAGCAAAATACAAAGTGGTTATTGCTTCTGCAGCTAAAATTGATGAGGCTGTGGAGAGTGAAACTACGAATCTTAATTGGCTTGAGAGTGAGATGTTTGCCGAAGCAATTAATTATTTAAAGCCTTCCAGAGCAATAGTTGATTGTCCATCTACCAATATTGAGGCTTATTCTGCTCATCTCCGTACTTACCTTAATGTCAAAGTTCATCTTAATTGTTTACATAAGGCAGATCTAAAATATGAGGTTGCTGGAGCTGCCTCTATTCTTGCCAAGGTTACTAGGGATCGAGAGATTGCTAAATTGAAAGAAAAATATGGAGATTTTGGCAGTGGATATCCCTCTGACCCTAGAACTAAGAAGTTCCTTCTGGAGAATTGGGAGAAATATCCTGAATTGTTTAGAAAATCCTGGGCGACTTACAAAAAAGTTGCAATTGTTAAGAATCAGTCAAGTCTTGGGGATTTCTAGTTAGTTTGTCATTAATTTTTAGTGATTTTATCGAGAAAGATTTATAAATTTTTTTACTTTGTTTTATTTATGCAATTAACGAAATACACATTCAGATTTGTTCCAGAAGGAAATCCATTTTATGCGGCTTATGCTGTTTTTGGTAGAGATCAAAGAGAAGAAGAAATTGCAGGAGTAAGGGGCCTTTTAAGGGTTGGAGTAAGAGGGCAGAAAGATCAAGAAGAAATTGATAGTCAGACTGAAGGATTTATTGAATCTGTGGCCATAAAATCTCATGAAGATCGGAAAGGAGAAACAGAGATAAGAAGAAGAAGATTTGACGTTAGTTCTCATGAGGAGGGAGAATCAGAAGAGGAAGATGAATCTCCAGAAACCTATAGGTTTGAAATTTTAAGGGTGGATGATCCAAATGAATTTGAAGAAGATGTAACTTGTTATTTACATGATTCTGAAAGAACACGATATGCAGTTAGATTGTTTTTTAGAGACCAACCAGCAGGTTATGATTTAAAAATGATAGATTCTTTTCTTTCAAGTTTTAGGGGAATTGAAGGAGTGAGGCCCCACATAGGGCGGGGAAAAGATAAGAAAGAGATTGTTTCAACATTGTATGAAAGTGAGCCCACAAGGGTTGAAAGGCTTTTTAGAAAATTAAGGTTAATCCGATAGGGAAAGCTTTTTAAAGAGTTCTCGGGTCCAATTTTTATAATGGAAGCTCAAATTATGCACTTCAGAAGGGGAAAAACTACTCAACGAACAAATCAGATGATTGTTAAAATTGAGGGAGTAAATTCTAAGGCTGATGCACTTAAATTATTAAAAAAGAATGTAGTTTGGAAATCTCCTGGTAAAAAGGTTAAAGAAATCAGAGGGGTTTTGAGAAGAGCACATGGTAATAGTGGAGCAATAAGGGTTCTTTTTGAGAAAGGAATGCCTGGTCAAGCTATTGGAACCAAGATTATTATAAATTAAAATGGCATCAAAAAAATTAAGGAAAGGTCAATGTTATCGAATGCACGAGAGAGCATATACTCGTAAATCTAAATACAAAAAAAGAAATTATATCAAAGCAGTTCCACAACATAAGATTGTTAAATTTAATATGGGTAATTCTAAAAAAGAATTCAAGTACAGAATTGATTTGATCTCTAAAGGGGCTTTACAGATTAGACATAATTCCATTGAAGCTACAAGACAGGCAATTAATAGGAAATTGGTTAAGTTAATAGGAAATCAGGATTTTTATTTAATGGTTAGAGTTTATCCCCATCATGCTCAAAGAGAGAACAAGCAGATGGGTGGACAACACGCTGACCGTATCCAATCAGGAATGAAACACCCATTCGGTAGAATCATGAATGTTGCTGCTCTTGTTAAAGAGGGTAAGGAATTATTTACTGCATATACTGATGAGAAAGGATTGGAAGCTGTTAGAGAGACTTTCAAAGCTGTTTCTTCAAAATTACCTTGTAAAATTGGTGTAGATGTTTTTGAGATAAATAAAAATTAATTCTTAAAAAAATTTTAATGTAAATGTACAAGAAGTTCGTGCCATCTATCTTCGATATTTTGGAGAGTAGATCTTACTTTGGCTTCAATGCCTAGGAGATTCTTCTTATCACGCTTTTTATTTCTAAGATATGATGCCCGGATTAAGCTTGCTAAGGCATAGAGTTCTTTGTTAAGGGCCTTAACTTCTGCTTTTGCATCATTACTTGAGTGCGCAATTCCTGTTGTCGCGTTGTAAATTGTTTCTAATGCTATGATATTTGAATCTTCATGAATAACAAGGTGTAGTTTATCTGTGTCTGCATTTTCTAATTGAGAGAATTCGTCCATGGTTTTTACATCTGCTAAAATGTCTCTTTTTAGAGAGCCAAAGACTATTGGAGAAATTAAATTTTCAAACTTTTCTTTTATTGTCAACTCTTTTCTAGACCAAAATGCCATATTCCTTTTTTCTTTAGCTGCTTTAAATATCTTTCGATTAGAAATCTTTAAAAGAGAGTGAAGTCTTAAAACAACAATGGCACTTATTGCTTGGTTTAAAGATATAAAAAAAGAGGATGTAGATGTTGTTGGTGGCAAAGGCGCTAACCTTGGTGAGATGTATAATATTCCATTGCCTGTACCTCCTGGATTCGTAGTTACTGCTGAATCTTTTGGTAAATTTCTTAACACTGGAATTGCAAGTAAAATTTTTCCTGCTCTGATGGAATTAAAAGCTGAAGAGACTGAAAAAATAGAAAATGTTTCTAAACAGGTTCGAGAATATATCCTTGGTTCACAAATGCCTAAAGAGGTTATTGAAGAAATTAAAGAGGCTTATGAAAATTTAGATGTTGATCCTGATGTTGCTAATGCATTGAAAGGAAGTGCATTAAATATAATTACTTCTGGAAGAGGTACTGCGGTTGTGGCTGTTAGAAGTAGTGCAACTGCTGAAGATTTGCCTGAGGCTAGTTTTGCAGGACAGCAAGACACGTATTTGAATATTAAGGGTCCAGATAATGTTGTTGACGCTGTTAAAAGATGTTGGGCTTCATTGTATACTGCTCGGGCAATTTATTATAGAATTAAAAATAATTTTCCACATGACAAAGTATTAATTGCGGTTGTGGTTCAAAAAATGATTCATTCTGAGGTTTCAGGAGTTATGTTTAGTATTAATCCATCCACAAATGATGAAAGTGAGATTGTTATTGAAGGAGCTTACGGATTGGGGGATGCTGTTGTTGGTGGAGAGGTTTCTCCTGATAATTATATTGTTGATAAGGCAAGTAAAACTATTAAGAGTAAAAAAATTGCTAAGCAGTCTTGGATGTATGATCGAGAGGCGGCTGGTGGAAAAACTAAAAGACAGTTGAGTGAGGAAAGGGGTGGAAGACAAAAACTTTCTGATGAAGGAATTTTAAAATTATCTGAATTGGCAATTGCCATTGAAACACATTATGAAAAACCTATGGATATGGAGTGGGCTGTGGAGGCAAATAAAATTTATATTGTGCAGGCAAGACCTGTGACTACAATAAATAAAGCACCAGTTGAAAATGTGGAAACTTTCGAACATAAAGAACCCGAAGGTGAGGCAATTCTTGAAGGTTTAGGTGCAAGTCCTGGAATGGCTTCGGGCAAAGTAAAACTGGTTAAAGAGGCTTCAGATATCAGTAAAGTTGAGAAGGGAGATGTTCTAGTTGCTATTATGACCTCTCCGGATTATGTTCCTGCAATGGAAAGAGCTTCTGCCATTGTTACAGATGAAGGGGGAATGACTTCACATGCTGCAATTGTTTCAAGAGAGTTGGGAATTCCTGCTGTTGTGGGTACTGAAAAAGCAACCCAGATATTAAATGAGGGAGATGCAATTAGTGTTAACGGAAGTACTGGTAAAGTTTTCAGAGGGATTGTTGAGACTGTTGTTGAAGAGAAAGAAGAAGTTTTAGAAAAAGAATCTTCTGAAGAGATTGGAGCTTCGGACATTATTACTGGAACTAAAATTTATATGAACCTAAGTGAGCCGGCTCAAATTGAAAAATATAAACATTTACCTTTTGAAGGAATTGGTTTAATGCGTGTTGAATTTATTATTACTGATTATATTAAAATGCACCCTCTTGCTTTAATTGCTAGGGGAGAAAGTAATGTTTATGTGGTTAAGTTAGCTGAAGGAATTACAAAAGTAGCTTCTCAGATTGATAATAGGCCACTAACAGTTAGGTTCTCTGATTTTAAAACAAATGAATATGCTAACTTAGAAGGTGGAAAAGAGTATGAACCTCATGAATCAAATCCGATGATTGGTTGGAGAGGGGTTTCTAGATATGTTTCATCTGATTATGAAGAGGCATTTAGATTAGAATGTGCTGCTATGAAAAAAGTGCGTGAGAATTATAAAAATGTTCATGTTATGCTTCCTTTTGTTAGAAATGTTACTGAAGTCAGAAAAGCTTTGGAGATTATGAAAGAAGAAGGTTTGGAAAATACTTCTGATTTCCATGTTTATCTGATGGCTGAGGTTCCTTCTTTTGCAATACTTGCTGAAGAGTTTGCTGAGTTGCCAATAACTGGGTGTAGTATTGGTTCAAATGATTTAACTCAATTAGTTTTAGGTGTTGATAGAGATTCTGCTAAGCTTGCTAAAATGGGTTACTTTGATGAAAGAAATAATGCAGTTAAGAAAGCTATTTCAATGATAATAAAAGGATTCCATAAAGCTGGTAAAACTGTTTCTATATGTGGTCAAGCACCTTCTGTTTATACAGAGTTTGCTGAGTTCTTAGTTAAGGAAGGAATAGATGCCATAAGTTTGAATCCAGATACGGTTATTAAAACTAGGTTATTGATTGCTTCTACTGAGAGAAAAATACTTCTTGGTAAAGTTAGAATGTAGAAACTAATCTGGTCTAGTTGTTCTTAGATTAATGTAGAATGCAGCCATATAATCTCGAATTTCATGAACTGTTGCAGCAGTTCCAATTCTTCTCACGTGGTCTTCCATATCTTCAGCAACTAAAGCAACATTAAAGCTAGGAGTTCTGTCCATTACCCATTCTCCTTCGGCATTTCTCAAATATATTTTTTGATCTTCTGGTTTTTGATAAATGTCAACTATTGTTTCAGAATTACCTCCTGTTGAATGTGCTGACCAATTAGGTCTATGAAGTAATATGTCTCTAATTTTTCCCCTATGGGTTGGATCTTCAGGCAAAACCACCCTACTTGTAAGTTCTTCAGCATAGGCCCCTAGAAAGCTGATTTCTGATAATCCTGCAATTTCAGCCACTTGCAACCTTAATTTAGGTGTTACTTCTTCATCTTTTGCAATTAAATAGAACTGTCTATTTATCTCCCTTCTAGTCATACTGCTTGTTTAGGTTTGATGTTTATATATATTTAGATGCTAAATGATCATTTTAGATAGTTTTATATATAACCCATTACTATTGTAATGCTATGGTAATGGATACTTTACAAATAAGACTAAGTAAGGGAATTATGGAAAAAATTGATGAATTGGTTGAATCTGGACTATATGCTAATCGGTCAGATATTATACGGGAAGCAGTTAGAAGATACATTCTTCAGTTAGAGCTAATTAAGGGAAAAGCGCTCAAAACAGCTCAAGATACTCAGGAAATCCATCCTTTCTATAAGATGTAAATATGTTTACTACTAGCTAGTAAATACATTTAGAAAGATTTAAATAGTAGTTTAGACTATATATTCTTATACAATTAAGGTTATAAAATGCAAAAAAGAACCAAACAATTAATTACAGGAGTTGCACTTTTGGGTGCTGGCGCATATGGCACACTTACTGGAGATGATGCAATTCCGTGGGTTTCGGGCTTTATACATGCCGGAGCGGAAAATACTGCAAGTTTATTGAATAATTTTTCACCTGGAAGATTTGGTCCGGGTGGATTAAAGAATATAATGTATGCGACATCGAGTGCATTAGGTTTAGGATATATAACAAAATCGTTTATAGAACGAAGGAGAGAATAAAATGGCATTAACAGCAGATGAAACAAGACAATTAAAACAATACGCAACAACTTTCGATCTTAGAAGGGATGTGGAAATTCAAGACAGTGGCGCAAGAGCAGACTTCCAAAGGGGAATGAGAACTAGAGATGAAGCAGATAGGCCTATTTTTGGACCTGGTGGAAGGCAATTATCTATGGCTCTTACCCATGAAGGACGAGCAGAAAGGACAGTAAGTGGAATTAACGATGAAGCCCACTACGATACTGCGATTCTAGATGCAGGACTTCCAGGAGACAATGCAAAAGCAGATGCATTTTATATGAGGATGCTTGCAGATGGATATACTACTGGTACTGGAAGTGATGAAGTTAAAGAGGCTGCAAAAGCTGCTCAGATTGTTCAAGCAATTGACTTAAATCAAGATAATGTAGAAAAGTTAAGGGCTGCAGTTATGACTGCTGGTGGATTTGATATGAACGCATTATTAGTTACAGAAACTAATGGTGGAATGCCTGGACTTAGCTTTTATAGGTCTATTGCAGATGATGTTAAAACAGCACAAGTAGCAAAATATACTGGATTAATGGCAGCACACAGAGCTGATGTTGCGGCAGATGTGAAAACTAAAGTTGGAACTAAAACGCATTATTCATTGGCTGCTGGTAGAGCATTAAATGTATAGAATTAGAGTTGTTTAGGCTCTATTTTTATTATTTTTTTATCTTTTATTAAAAATTTAGTTAAACTTCTAAAAGTTTTTACAAATTCTGTTGATTTAGATTCAATGTCTTTCAATTGAGAAGCACTTATTCTTTTAATCACTCCATGTTCGATATCTTTAGTTATTGATCTAACTTCATCAAAATAGTTTATCAGTTTTTTATTGATCTTTCCAGACTTAACAAAGAAATCTTTTAGTAGATCGGGAATAAACTCTGGTGAAGGAGGGATAACATTTTCTGCCATCAGTGCTGAGTGGGCTGAATCAACACAGGCCCAGTAATAGCCTTCAACTGCAAGAAGTACAGATCTATTTGCCTTTTCTAGATGATTTTCTGCTCTAACCATTGTGGTAAAGATGGCTTCGGCTGTGGGTCTTATTCTTCCTTTAGCTAATAATACTTTAAGAGGTTCAAAGAATCCTCCGTGGTCAACCATTGCTTCACCATATCTAATAACGTTTATGGCTAATGGTTCTCCCATTCTTATCTCATCCCAAAATGTTGTAACTGTTATTGTATTAACATGTATTTTATCTTTGTATGATTGTTTAGCAGTAAGTCTTGATAATTCTTCTCTATACCATGCAATTAATTCATCATCCCATTGGACAGTACAATCATCAACGAAAATTATTACATCTATGTCACTTCCTTTTTTTATTTCATGTTTAGCAACTGAACCGAATAGAACTACTGATTTGATAACTTCTTGAAATCTTTTGTAAACTTTTGTAGCAAAGTCAAAGGCAATCTCATGATCTAGGATTAATTCTTTTTCTTTTTTAGAAACTTTTTTGATGACTTTCTTCTTGACCTTCTTTTTTACCAATAAACTCACCTCTTTATTTTTTTATGTCCTGATTTATATATAAAACTATGCATTTGGTGTGCCACTAAACCTACTTTTGTCTCCGCCGACTTGTCCACCGAAATGTTCTGGCAAGGAAGTAAAACTACTACCATATAAATTAAAGTTTTGTTGTGGAAATTCTACGAAGTTAGACCCATAGGCTGGAAATGCTTCTGGTTGCCAATAGGGGCCATTACCCATCCGATATAATGAAGCATCTGTGTCTGAATATATTGGTGATTTAAAATATTCTAAAACATCGTGAGTTGGAGAGATTCCAAATTCTTTAACGAAGTTTCCTGCTTCAATAATTCTTCTTCCTTCGAAACCTTGTTTTTCTAAGACCTCTACAATTTCTCTAATTGGTACGTTTCCCATTCCCGGAGGAAGGTGGGTATCTCCAAAACCAAAATTATCTGTAATGTGTAAATGTTTTACAACTGGTGCAATCTCTTTTGATTCTTCAATTGTACGTTTTTTTAATCCTTCTTCGGTATATCCGGCCCTTCTTAATAGATTAATGTGACCAACATCCCAGGTTGCTCCGATAAGTTTTTTTGCAACGGCATTGGCTTTCTTTTTGTTAAATTTATCGTGTTCTACTAATTTAGCTGCAAATGCTTTCCTACTGTCCTCAATTGCTTTTTTTAATTCTGCAGCAGTACCAAGGGGCATGTTTGGAGAGACATTTTCGATTGCTAGGGTTGGAAGAGTTTCAATTCCTCCGAATCCTTTTTCTTTTTTCTTCCGCCTGTATAGATCATGCATTGCTCCGGCAACTGTTTCAACAGTTTTTTCCATTGCAAACTCGGAAGTCGGTTTTATTAATTCTGGAGTTGGTAAATTTGTTATGTGGTGTAATAGTTGGCTGTCTTTTATGGTGGATAGCTGTTGATATTCATTAAACATATTTTTCCTTTCATCTTCAGAGAAATTTCTATTGCTTTCTAGTTGATTTTTTAATCCATCTATCTTATTCTCTAGTTCTGCAAATGTTTTTTGATATTTTGGAAACTCTTTTTGATATTTTTTGTATTCCTCAGTATCACTAACGGGTTTATATTTTGCAACTTTGTGGTGCATTTCAAGTAAATGGCTTCCAAGACTTTTATCTATTTGTTTTATATGTCCGTCAACAGTTGCTAGCCCCATCTTGGCATTAACATATTCTTTTTCCCATTCTGAAAATTGTCCTTGTTTTGGATTGCCATTTTCATCCAAATTAACTAAACCTGATTTTTTAATTGAATTTATTTTTTGCATTAGCTTCATTTGTCTTTCTTCTAGCTTGCTTAGATCGTTTTGATAACTAAATGCCTGAAGTTTTTCACTGTCCCATTTTGAAACATTTGCACTGTGCAATCTTCTCCAAGGGTCCCAGACTTCTTTCTTGTTTCCGGGCATATGTTTTTCCTCGTATTCTAGATTTGCAACCAGTTTTCCTTCGGATTGATCAACGGCAGTCATGGACCTTAGCCCCTCCCTATATCTAATGTTTCCTTGGTCATCTTTTTTGGGGTCTGATTTGCCTTTGGCTGTGTATTCCACCCATTCAATTTGATTATCTAATGCTGCATCGTGTTGTTTTGAAAATACTCCTGCTGTTCCATGAAGAACTACTGGTATTGTTCCATTTTTAGATAATTTTGATGATTTATCAAGAATAGAAACAATTTGATTTTGATTAACTTTTCTTTGGTGTTCTGTCCAATTTCCCTTGTCATCGAAACCTGCGGGGTCAATAATTGGTGCATGCACTGAAACATTGGAGCCGGTTATTTTTGATAGTTGCTTAATCGCTTCAAAATGCTCCATGGGAATTTCATCAAACTTATCTGGCTGAATTGTTCCGACTTCTACATTCATTACTCCCTCATTTAATCTGGAGGAAAACTCGGCTAACTGCTTTGGAGTCATTGGGCTTGTTGGAGATCCCAGTTTAGAATTTGGACTAACATACCATTCTTCTTTTTCAAATGAGTTCTTATATCCTTTTCTTACCATGCTAACATACCGTGAGTTTTCTTGTATGTAAAGTAAAGCTTATCTGCCAGGCCATCTGCTTCTTTTTTTGCAAGTTTGCTTAATTTAGGTTTTAGAAATTCTTCACCTTTTTCTTTTTTAGTTTTGAATGTTTTTTTGAAGCTAAATCCGAATATATCTTTGAATCCATCGGTTAAACCTGAAAAAGGATTATCGAACTTTTGTTTTGTTCTTTCAATTTTTGGAGCGTCTTCTTCGGAAGGGTGCAGATACTTTGAAATTTCATCTTGCATGTGCTCCAGGGTTGTTCCTACCCATTCTTCTACCAATTCCATGTCTTCGTAAAGTTCCCTTAGTTCTAATGCTTCTTTCTCTAATTTTGATAATGATAATGGGGTGATTTTAATTTCAACTCTTCCTCCGTGAACATAGTGCCTTCCCCCTTGTCCTTGCATTGACTGGGGAACAGACCTAAAATGAAGATTAACTATTACTGCTGCAAATCTAGAATCCATATCTAATTTCTTTGCTTTGTCGCTTACTCCTTGAACCTTTGCGTGGGTTATTTCTTTTTCTCCCCACATCTCTAGTTCCATTTCAATGTTACTAAATGCATTAACAACGTGAGCGCTGTTAAACTCCTTCATTCTTAGTTTTTGAGCTGCCTTTAGATAGGGTTTTACCCAGCCAGCATATAACTTTAATGTTCCAACCTGCTCTTTCAGGTAGGCCCTTTCAATTTGGAATCTTTTTCTAATTTCTATTTCACTGTGTTTTCTCCATTTATCAAATTCATCAAGTCTTTGAATTAGCATGCCTTTTACTCTGTCGTTAAGATCTAAGCCTTTGGCAGCTTTGGCGTTGTTAGCATAGAAAAAACCATCTCTAATGGTTACGAATTTTAAATCTTGGGCAAGCATGTTTAGGCTCCCTTTCCCTTTTTTAATGTCCACTTGGTCCATCCAGATTGCTTTTAATGTCCTAAGGGCTGCTTCTTTTGAGGTGGAATCTTTTGATTTTAAACCATCATAGGCTTCTAATTTTATCTCAAACTCTTTTAGATCATATAGTAAATTAAGGATACTTTTGATAACTTGATTTATTGTTCCTAGAAACTCTGTGGCATTTTTTTGCATTTGAGTTGCTCTTGCTCCGGTTTCTCCAAAATATCCTGAAGAGGCTCCGGCTTCGGTGTCATCTTTTGATTTTGAAACTGCTAGTCCTAACCCTCCGGGGGCTGGATCCTGCATAAAGTCTAGTAACCAATAATAAACAGGCTCTAGTCCTTCTGAAAAAGAATCATAGGTTAAATTATACTTCGGACTTTGTTTAAGAATTAAAGGGGCCCAATATTTTGCTATCTTTTTTTTATGCCTTTCATAGGCTTTTTCTTTGAAATAGGATTCTAATTTTTTAGGGTCAGATTTAGCTTCCTCTATGTTAGCTTCCGCTTTCTGATCTGTTAATACCTCTTTTACTGTCATACTAGAAATATTTTTATAGTTGCAGGTTTTTAAATGTTTTGAATGAGAGTTAAATTAAATTTCAAGTTTGCATGGATAGCTTTGCTGGTAGTGGTCTTAGATTTAATTACAAAGTACTTGTTTTCTGGATTTCTAAATACAGGTATGGCTTTTGGCTTGTTTTCAGGTTATAACTCTCTTCTTATAGTTATTACTGCATTTATGATATTCATTCTAATGCAAATTGCTACAAAGTATAAAGAGTATAGATATGCTTTGGCAGTTGTTGTGGGTGGTGCCCTTGGTAATTTGGTGGATAGAATTTTATATTCTGGAGTTAGAGATTTTATTAATTTAAGTTTCTGGCCTGCTTTTAATCTGGCTGATGTTGCAGTAGTTGTAGGTGTTATCTGGATAGGGGTTCTTATTTGGAAACAGAAAACTATATAAGCAAAATTCTTGTATTCTAAGCTATGGGGTTGATTAGTTGGATTTTTGGTAAAAAAAAGAAGGTTGAATTTGAGATACCTAATCAAAATTACGAGGTTGCTGAGTTATTTGATTCTTTAACAATTAATAAAACAGATTTAGAGTTACATAAAATTGAAGAAACTTCGGAGGTGCTTATCAACTATCTTGGAGGCATTCTTAGTGATGTAGGCAAGATTGGGACCATTAAAGATGAAGAGTTATCTTTTGTTTTTTCAAGAATTAAAAAAACTTCTGAGCATGGAATGGAGTTGGAAAATCTAGTTGAGCAATTACTTTCTTATTATTACGATCCGGTTTTATCAGTTTTAGATCAGGTAAGAGATAACTATGGCTATGAGATAAATGTTGATAGTCTGGAAATCTCTTCTGAGAATCTTAAAAGTTTGGCTTCTGAATTAAAGTCCTTTGTTATCTATTATAAATTACTGAATCCGGATGAGAGAGAATTAAAAGCAATATTAAAAGATTTTAAAACTAAAAAAGTTAAAGATGCGTTTATGAAAACAATTAGAAATTCGAAAGATCTAATTGAAAAGGCAATAATGGATTCTCACCTAAGGATTAAGTTGGATGTAGATATTTTACAAAAGATTAAAGATGAGGTGTTGGCCTAAATGCAAGAAAAGATTCTTGATATGCTAATGCAAGAAGATGAGATTACTTGGCAAACAATTATTTTTGATTTGGTTAAAAGTGGAGAATTAAATCCCTGGGATGTGGACATATCCATTCTAACATTTAAATATTTGGAGATCATTAAACAGCTTAAAGAGGCAAATTTATTTATCTCTTCAAAGGTGCTTTTGGCGTCGGCAATTCTATTAAAGATTAAAACTGAAAGAGTCATTAGTGAAGGCATTGCATCTTTAGATTATTATCTATTTCCTCCGGAAGAGTTGGAAGAATTGGATGGATTTAATGAAGGTAAAAAAAGAATCAAATTGGATGTTGAACCAAAACTTACTGTTAAAACTCCAATGGCTAGAAAAAGAAGAGTTACTGTTAATGATTTGATTGGTGCATTGGAAAAAGCTTTGGAAGTTAATGAAAGAAGAGTTATGAGAAAAGCAAGAAGGGAAGAAATTCCCGAAGATTTAAAACTTCCAGACAAGGGAGTGGACATTTCTTCTTTGATTAAGCAAATGCATTTGAAAATTATAAAATGGTTTAGTAAAAAAGAGGTGCTAGAATTTAATGAACTGGTTCCGGGCTTTGGAAAGAAAGATAAGATCTATACTTTTGTCCCATTATTACATTTATCCAATCAAGAGAGTGTTGAATTAGATCAGCCAGAACATTTTGGTAGCATTTATATTAAATTGTTATCAAAAGATTTAAATACTCGAATTGGATAAAAGATTCAGAAAAAGGAGGATTTTAAATATGAAATTTGGAGAAGCGTTTAAACTGCCGTTCACCAATATTCCGGTGCTAATAATTGGTATTGTTCTATTACTTGTTGCTATGCTAGCAGGTATTATTCCATTTGTTGGTTGGATTATCTCAATCTTGATCTATCTAGCTGTAGGTGGGTTCTATATGGGTGTGGCAAACCATGCTGTTTCGGGTAAGTTCAAACTTGCTCAGTGGAAACAGTGGGGAGACTTAATGAAAAAAGGATTAATGGGATTTGTAATATCTCTTATCTACAGTATTCCTTTACTTATTTACACAGTGATTGTTGTTTCATTCCTTGGGGCTACCATGTTAAGTGGATTTGTGGCGTCTGGAACTGATCCGACTATGGCACTTAGTGGTTTTGCAACTGCTGTTGCTGCAATAATTCCGTTCTTGATAATTGGAATAATTATTTGGTTAATCACAGTCTACATAATGCCTTCCGCAATTTTTAGCTATGCTAAGAAGTTTAAGTTTGGAGATGCATTTAATGGCAAGGTTTTCAAGAAAGTTTGGAATGGACAGTATTTTGCTAGCTGGTTAGCTGGAGGACTTGTGTATTATATAGTGATGGTAATAGTAATGATGATTCCGTTTGTGAATATTGTGTTGCTTCCTATTTGGATGTTTGCAGGTATGATATTCTTGATTTCGTTACTAGGACAGACATATTCAAAAATAAAATAAAGAGGTGTAATTAATAATGGCTGCTAGAAAAAAAGCAAAGAAAAAGGTGACTCGTAAAAGAGTTACTAAACGAAAAGTGACTGTTAGGAAAACAGTTAAGAAGAAACCAGTTAGAAGGGCTGCTCCTAAAAAGGCTGCTCCGAAAAGGAAACCAGCACCACGAAAACGGGCTGCTCCTAAAAGAAGATCTGCACCAGCTTACATCCATGATGATGATAAACCTACTGCAGGATTAGGTGTTGTTGTACTATTGCTTAACGCGTTAGTATTACCTGGTCTAGGTTCATTGATTGGAAGAAAAATAAATGCTGGTTTGGTTCAATTGATCTTGGCAATCCTTGGTCAGTTATTCTTGGGAAGCTTAGTGCATAGTCAGTTGGCTATGGGATTCGCAGGATTAGGTGCATTAGGCATCATAGGATTAGTACTGCTTGCAGTGTCCTGGATCTGGGGAATCGTATCTGGAATCTTAATTATAAGAGATTCTTTTTAATTTTTTTCTTTTTTTTTTAAATTTCTAATATTTGTTAGTATTCTAGAATTTTGTAATCTAATTCTTTTAAGCTGTTGCTGCAATTTCTTCAAAATAAGGTGCTGGTTCTATCTCTTTGGGACATCTCAATTTAATTCTTTTTGATGAGAACATATACTCTCTGGGATTTTCAACAACGACTAGAGGGACATAGGGTTCAATTAAAGCCATAACTAGGGGCCGATCTCCCCTCGGCCTTGAGACTACTTCTCCCCTCTTTTCTGCAACCATGAACGCAACATAAAGGGAGACTGCTCTTCTTGGTGTTACCTCGTAACCTTCATCAATTAACTCTGTTAGAATTTCTTCTGGATCCCTCCAACTACCGTTAAGATCCAATAACTCCCTACCTCTTTTTATGAACTTTCTATCACTCATTGTTTTATAATGCCTTCAAAACTTCATCTAAATTAATTTCAAATCCAGAGACTGGCATGAATAATTCCCAATTGGATAACACTTGGGGGTTAATCTCTCCAATGGATCCGATTTTCTTACCTTTAAGATAAACTTCTCCTGCCCTTCCTGAGATGAATGTGCCTAATTCTGCCTCTTTAATTTCATATTCTAATCCCAAATAACTAAAGATTGCATCTAAAACTTGTTTGGCTTTTGTAAAGTCTGTCTTTTCTTCACATAATAAACATGCTAATTTTTCAACGTTTCTAGCTTTTGATTCTTCTTTATTATCTGGACTAACTACAATTGCTGATTCGTAAATCTTTTGAGGATATTCTTTATTTCTATTTGCAACTAAAACTTTCATTAGTTCAGGTAGTAACCAGGATCTAACCATATTTAGTGACTTGTCTGTGGTGTTTTTACCTAATGCTATATGTTTCTCTTCAGAGATATTCATCTTCTCATATTGGACTTCTTTGCTTGTTAGGGCAAAGGTGTTTACCTCTACTAATCCAATGTTTGCTAGGAAATTACAAATATCTTCTTTTAATTCATTAATTGGGAGCATTTTGCCCATTGTGGAAATATTTGGTAATGTTAGTTTTATATTATTAAATCCATACCCTCTTGCTACATCATCTGCTATGTCTACATCATGCCAAATATCTGTTCTTGTGGCTGGAACATTGAAAGTTATATTGTCTCCTTTTACTGAGATTATTTCATGGCCCATTTTAGTTAGCATTTTAGCGGTTTCTTTGGGTTTCAAATTAATCCCAATATGCTTATTCACAAATTCTGAAGAAACTGTTCTTTTTTCAGGTGTTAAATTTGGACAGATTGTTTTACTTCTTCCATCTTCGATGGTTACGGAGTAAATTTTTCCATCCCAATCTCCAAACATTGTTGAAAGAATGTTCATTGCATTGTCTAGGGTGCCCTCTTCAGGTCCAGTGCATTCTATGAATAGATTTTTAGTCTCTTTTGTAATCTTGCCCAGATTATCTGAATTAATTATTGGAGGCATTGATAAAATTTGTCCCTTTGAATCTATCTGAATAGGATACTTGTCATCCTTCTCTATTAAATGCGCATAATCTCTTCCGGTGGGATGTTTTTGTAAGATCTGTCTTCCGTTAAGCTCTTGAGTCATGCCCAGTGGAATGAACTTTATACTCTCTGGTTTTAGTGCATCATATGTTACTGGAAGCTTAATCAAATCTAGATCATATAAACCAATTGCTAGTTTCTTTCTTTTCCTTCCGTAGGTGTCATGGATCTTTTCTTGAATCCACATTATTGCTTTGATGTCTTCGCTGGAGAATTTTAGATTTTTAACTATGAAAGATCTTGTAAATGCCCTATATTTCTTTACAATTGGTTTTACTTTGTGAACATAATTAGACTTGTTTATTTTTGTTTCTGGATATTTTTTTGCATATCCAAGATAACAATTTATTGCTCTTGCTAATCCTTCTGGTGTTATTAGATCTATTCTCTCTGCTGTAAGCTCAATCTTGATTTCATCTCCATTTATTTCATCAAGCTCCATACCCATATCTGCAAGGCATTGGTCTAGTTGTTTAATTGTGATTTTCTTCTTTAGTAATTTATTCAATCTTGATAGTTTTGTGTCTACGATTACCATTATAACTTAGTTGACCTCTTGTGTTTTTTAATCCATTCTAAATCCACTTCGGGACCTAGTAAATCTTTTAATTTTAATTTTCCTGTTAATACTGCAGCCATTCTTGAAGATCCCATTCCCCAGGCTAGAACTTTTTTAGTTATGCCGTAGGGTGCTAATGCTTCTGGTCTAAATATTCCTGAGTTAATTAGAGCATACCACTTACCCATTTTTTCATTGTAGTAATGGCATTCCATGGATGGTTCTGTGTATGGATTAAAGGTTGGTTTAAATTTAACCTTGGTTATTCCAAGCTTTTCATAATAGGCTTTAACGAATCCCATTAAATCTGATAATGTTAAATCATCTGCCATGATGAATCCTTCTGATTGTCCTAACTCTGGTAAGTGGGTAGCATCAATTGCTTCGTTTCTAAAGTTATGTGATAGGTAAAAATATTTACAGTTTTCATTTAATTTTAATTTGTAAAAGTACCTGTAGGTTGTTGCTGTGCTGTGGGTTCTTAGTAATAATTGTTTAGCTACTTCTGGGTCCCATTCTGTTGTGTGTCCTTTTGATCCGGTGTTGTATCCATTCTCATGGGCTGCCTTTATTTTTTTAATGAATGCTGCGTCCTTTGGTAGGTCTCCCTTTCTATCTAAATAAAATGTATCTTGAACCTCTCTTGCTGGATGATCTTGAGGAATCCACATTGAATCCATGTTCCAGAAGGCAGTTTCTACCCAAGGTCCTTCCATCTCTTGGAACCCCATTTCTAGGAAAGCTTTTCTGATTAGGTTTAGCCCTTCTGAGTATGGGTGTCTCGCTCCGCCAGTAATTTTTGGAACATTACATTTAATATCGTAGGTTCTGAATTCTTTTTCTTTCCATGTG
>Ga0257118_1000888_pt1 | contig 21650 bp, 27 predicted proteins | sample SI112_150mmetaG_FD_190156 | JGI IMG/M metagenome (GOLD analysis project Ga0257118, IMG submission 190156) | Marine microbial communities from Saanich Inlet, British Columbia, Canada - SI112_150m | ecosystem: Environmental > Aquatic > Marine > Inlet | place: Canada: British Columbia | collected...
AGCATCCTGTTTTATGCCTTGATCTATTAACCAATTATGAAGAACATCTAATCTATCTACATTGTGAATATTGATTAATGTAGATATTTTTATATCCCACCCGTATTTTTCACCTTCTGTTACATAATATGTTAGGTTTTTTTCAATGTCGTTCCATTTACTGCCATATCGAAAATAATCATTGTCTGTGCCATATCCATCAATGCTTATGAATAAAATTAGCTTCTTGATACATTTCCATAATTCTAGGGTTTCATTTTTGGGCAATATTGACCCGTTGGTAAAATATTGTAATACTTTATTAGATGAGTAATCTTTGATTTCAGTCGTCAATTGGTCACTCTGCTTCATATAAAATGGTTCACCACCGTACATAGTAATAACATCTATATCATTGAAGTTTAATTCATACCATGATAAATCTGGATTTTGCAATGAATGGGGGTTAATACCCAATTTTCCTTCATCTTTCCTCCATTTTGTACTCAATAAACTATAACAACCTCGGCATGCTAAATTGCATACATTAGATCCATGTAATGCAATCCATCTTAGTGTTATCGGTGTATCTTTGAATATTTCTAACCAGTCTAGGTCGTTTGTTGCATCATACGAGGATGAATCGCTGTCTTCTTTCCACGGTAAGATGGTATTGTTATTTAAATATTCATTAAACCAATTGTTCAATAACAATCGTTGACTAGCATGGCTTAATGATTCTTCGTGGTAACATTTCTCGCATCCTTCAATGAATTCCCCATCTCGCATATCTTGTCTAATGCCATCCATTTTATCGGAATGTATTATGTCATTGATTGAATTGTTATTTAAATTGCCTAATGGGATAGACTTTCGACTACACAGATGAACATCCCCATTGGGTTTTATATGTGTGTGTATCCATGGAAGAATACAAAAAGTTTTATTCATCTGAATATTTATCCCGTGTGTGATTAGGTCAAATATCTTATTTGGGGTGAATGTATTTCACCAAATTTTAACTCAAACATAGATAGAAATTGATTAAATTCAAGCACTGTTCTGAATAATGCTGATTTCTTTACTATGTCATTGTCTATGCTTCCTGATTCAGGAAATGATTTTAGTTCCCCGGCAATATCAAATATATACCCATTCTCATCAATGTTCAGTAATTTTTGTGGTCTCTTGAATGCGGATTTAGTAACCATTTTATCACCAATGGCAAAGATGCTACAGTATATGTATGATTCTCCTATAATTGGGGTAGTGTTGTAATCAGCAATGAAATTAAATATATTAGTGTTTGTTCGTTGGATGCCAAGGTTCTCATATAGCGATTGATTTTCAACTATAGCTTTCTCCATTTCTGCAAAATGTATAGCCTCAACATCAACATGATTTGCGTATGGTTTGTGTAATAGTGGTGGCACACCATCTTTAGTAACGGTAAATCCCATTTTTTTGGCTTGAATTTTTATTTCATCTGGACCAACATCGTCTGTGGTATTGATACCAGGAATAATGCGTCCATCTTCTAATACTATGTCATTAATTTTCATACTGTCCTTTTACCGGTATACTATTCCGAGCACTTGCATATCAGTAGGTAAATTATCTTTATCTAAACTCGGTGTATTTACAAGGTATAAATATCCGAGTACTGTTAGATTATTGCCTATATGTGTTATCGGTGTATTTCTAAGGTCTAAATACTTACCCACGGTTAAATTATCACCTATATGAGTTATGTGTGTATTGTTAAGGGAGAAACTCCCATTTATTGTTAAGTTATCAGGTAACTGCGTAATTGGTATTTGTGTTACTTGTAAGAATAAACTCTCGCCTACGGTTAAGTTATCAGGTAATTGGGTTATTTGTGTACGGTTAATATTTAACTCCCCATCTACCGTTAAATTACTAGGCAACTGAGTTACCATACTATAAGGGAATTTTCTAAAATCAAGATGCCCATGAGTTTCAGCCATCATTTGCTGACACGTCTCTAGTGATGGTTTGGTATATTTCTCACGTATTTGTTCATATCCATATAATGACTCTGGATTAGTGTGTAGTTCGTATAAATTCATTATCTCATATTCTCGCCGAGTAACCCCTCACGATGCATTCGCTTTCTTAGTATTTTTTTCCATAACTGGTAAGCATTTAAATTGTCATCATTGAACGCCAATACAAGCAACTCTTGCTTTATTGTATGTAACGATGGACTTTTCTCAATCATCTGGTCTAATGTGATATTATTCCAGTTAACCTCCCCTATCCCCCGCTTGAGCTCTATAATAGAATGAATTTGTGCATTAATTTCATAATTTGTTAATACTCGTGCAATTTGACCTTGATTCATATGTCTTCTGGCCTTATCCTTATTACCTAAATCTAACTCTGATGTATATGCTACGCGATTGGAAATATGGTTATTATGCAATGCATCATCTACCCAATGTGATAGTTCGTGGTGGATTGACCCTTTAATTCGTGCAGGAGTTAGTTCGGTTTTAAACTGGTCTGCTACTTTTTTGTTATTATAGCGTTCAACATCGCGGATAGCATCTCTTAGTGACCCAGAATCACGTATTATGTCAAGAACTTGACGATGGATACCAACCTGTATTAAATCTTTGCGATATATATTTGCGTTCGCATTGATTATAATCAGACTAGGATTAATGGCATTCGCTTCAACTGCTTTTGGGCTAGTTAATGCACTAGTTCTTAATTCTTTGGTATATGGCAACGGTGCATCGGGATCAAATGATCCCTCCCATAAACTGTTTACAAAATCAGAAAAGTATACATCGTATATTAAATCTACATCGGATGATAGGTTAAATGTTGATTCTGTTATATATTGTGATAATGTATTTGCTTTATGCATAATATAATCACAATAGTCACTTATGCTGCATCAAAGTATTGCGAATAGTGTTTCTTGATTAGGCTATTAAGCAACTTAGTATATCCGCTATGTCCAGATAATAGTGCTATTTCTTCATCATTGATCTCAACATCTGATTCGTTTTTGAATTCACCAGCTTCATAACATAATTGAAACATTCTCATATTAGCAGCATCGCCATAGTTTAAAATAATTACGAACAATGGACCTTTCCCACTATAACTTTTAAAATTGTTTGCTGATAATGTACACCAACGGGTGGATCTACCCTCTTTATCAGGGTTACCAGCATGGCATGTATTGCTATTGCCATACACAGACCCTGCGGGGAATGACGCTGCGTTCCTTGATTGTTCCACTGATTGCGGAACAACTGTCATAAAGTCACCTTCATCAATTATTATCTTGCCAATATCCCCATAATCTCTAGCCCCTGTTTTAGTGCGTGCCAATGCAGTATCACCTTTCTGTTTAGCTAGCATTGCTTTTTTATCAGCCTGAACAATATTGTTGATTGTGCCCACTAATTGTGTTCTAGATACTTTATTAATATCTCTTATTTCAGCAGGCATTTTCCCCCTGAACTGTTGGTATTGCTGTAGTAATAGCTGTATATCCTCTTCATCTTCGCCCGTTTTCCATTCACCAGCTCCATACCATCTAATTATAGATGGTGCGAATTTGCCAGCATTTGATTGGTCTAGCGGAATAAGATGTTGTATTGCAAATTGTTTGAGTGCAGCATCATCTTGTGCTGGATCGCCAGTCAACGGAACATCTGCATGTTCATCTTTTTGGATACCAGATTGGACAAACTTGCTTAATGTAGGCCACATTCTTTGTGACAATACTTTTTGTTCTGCTTGTGTACTTTCAATTATAAATTCGGTTGCTCTCATTGTGTTAAAATCCTGTTAATATAAACTATTTATTAAATCATCAAGGTCATCGCTAGATTCAGTAGATGGTGTGTTTAATGATGGTCTGTGTTGTTCGATCGAACCCAAATCTTCTTGATTTGATACTTCGTTGCGATCCCATTGTTGTAACTTATTTGTATCTTTATGTTCCCACGAGTAGATATAATCCCCATGATCATCTTTTACGAATTTATAATATTGCCCAGCTAATTCCCAAATGGATATAGTTGGTTTATATCCTGGCATTGTATCACCGAAATCAATTTCTGCTTCTTCTACTACTGGTGACCCATAATTTTTAACCATTCCAGCTACTGCATCTAACTCTTCCTGATCATTGGTCATGGATGATACTGTATCTATATCTTCATCTGCCATTTCACCAAATGCATGGAATACCTGTCGTCCCATATTACGGATCATTTGTTTTGCATACCCTGGCAACTGTGTTAAATTGGTCCATTCAATATTATTGACATATTGTACCATATCTTGGGGTATAGTTGCAAGGTCTGATGACTGTTTAACCGCTGGTAAATTACTTGCTATTTGCGGTGGGGTATCAGTACCAACCGTTGTTGCCTGTGCTGTATGCTGTGTTATTTGCGGTGCGGTTGCATCTAAATCTCCCCAATCATCATCGGTTGCACTAGCTGGAATATCACCGATTGTATAATTGGGATTACCTCTTGGTGCTCTAATGTTTGGCGCTGTAGTTCTACGTCTGGGTCTGCCAATCTTCTCTGCATTAGGTGTATTGTCCTGCGCAGAGATATCATGAAACTCTGTGTCCCGAAATAAATTATCCAAATCAGGTGTTTTGGTTTTGGTTTTGGTTTGGGTCTTTGTTTCATCATCTTCTAATAATGTTATCCACCGATTATACGAACGATGAATATGATCTTCTGATAAGATATTGATGTAACTTCTAAGTTGTGTTGTTTCCATATTAATGTATTTAGCCTTGTTGTTAATTATCTATTCTGATATATACCTGGCATCTCATCCCAATCCCATCCTGTTTCTCCTCTAGATCTCATTCCTCGATCTTCATGCTCCATATCACCCTCGTCCATAAACCGATTGAATTCTGCGGTTATGAAACTAACAACATCCCCCTGTATGTAAGCAAAGTAGTCATGTATGTTGAGACGATCAATGGGTGATGGGGTAGTTTTGCCCACATTTGTTCTATTCGGAATTCGATGTCAAAATCTCGACCATCTATTTCTGGATGTGGATTTATAAAAAAATCACGAATAATTCGCAAATTCTGCCAGAATTTTGGTGTCAACGGTTTAGCCCATGCTTCATACCCATATAATGATTCTGGATTAGTGTGTAGTTCGTATAAATTCATCATTATAGTGTCCTTATGAATTCCTTGTATTTCCGTGCATATTTTGGATCTTTCATTATATATGGTTCGGCTTCGGGCCATCTTCTTTCCATTACATACATAACATACCGACATGCATATTTTGGATCTTTCATTATATATGGTTCGGCTTCGGGCCATCTTCCGTTTATTACCCACTTAGCATACATATATGCATATTCAGGATCTTTCATTATATATGGTTCGGCTTCGGGCCATCTTCTTTCCATTACATACATAACATACCGACATGCATATTTTGGATCTTTCATTATATATGGTTCTGCTTCTGTCCATTCACCTGTTGCGAATGCTTCTTCCCATGCGAATGATGGGATTTTAAACCTATCTTTATAGCCATATAATGTCTCTGGATTTGTGTGTTTGCTGTATAAATCCATCATTATAGTGCCCTTATGAATTCCTTGTAGTTAGATGCAGAAAATGGATTCTTCATTATATATGGTTCTGCTTCTTTCCATCTGCCTTCTATTACATCTCTAGCATACAGAAATGCATAATATGGATCTTTCATGATGTAAGGTTCGGCTTCTGACCATCTTCTTTCCATTACATACATAACATACAGAAATGCAGAAGATGGATCTTTCATTATATATGGTTCTGCTTCTGTCCATTCACCTGTTCGTTCTGCTTCTTCCCATGCGAATGATGGGATTTTAAACCTATCTTTATAGCCATATAATGACTCTGGATTTGTGTGTTTGCTGTATAAATTCATTTTAGTTCATCACCTTTATTCTCACTAATGGGCTTTTTCTTACTGATAGCATATATTCCCTATTCCCACACTTGTTAAAATGCCGTAAGTCTTCATCTGTTACCCAGTATTTAATTAAATGCTCGTACCTTCCTTTTACGAATTTACTATTGTTAAAATTCCCATCTTGCACTCTCGAAGTAACAAATTCCTTTGTGCCAAACCATTTGAATTTCTTGCCAGCAATCCACGACAATGGATTACTTGCTTCGTATTCTTCAGAACACATTGCGCGATATAGTATCATGTATTGTTCCCTATGAATTCATTGTATTCAGCTGCATATTCTGGACTCTTCATTATATATGGTTCTGCTTCTGGAAATCTGCCTTCTATTACATATCTAGCATACCAATATGCATATGTTGGATTTTTCATTATATATGGTTCTGCTTCTGACCATCTTCCTTTTTTTCTTATATCCCTAGCATACATATATGCATATTCTGGACTCTTCATTATATATGGTTCTGCTTCTGGAAATCTGCCTTCTATTACATATCTAGCATACCAATATGCAGAATATGGATCTTTCATTATATATGGTTCGGCTTCTGTCCATTCATCTTTTATGACCTCATTAGCATACAGATATGCATATTTTGGATCTTTCATTATATATGGTTCTGCTTCTGGCCATCTTCCTTTTTTTCTTATATCCCTAGCATAAAAATATGCATATTCTGGGTCTTTCATTATATATGGCTCGGCTTCTGGCCATTCATCTTGTATTGCATCCATAGCATAAAAATATGCATATTCTGGGTCTTTCATTATATATGGTTCAGCTTCTAGCCAGTTACCTGTTCTTTTTGCTTCTTTATATGCGAATAATGGGATTTTAAACCTATCTTTATAGCCATATAATGTCTCTGGATTTGTGTGATATTCGTATAAATTCATTTAATTCTTCTCCCATAGCGATCATACTCATTGGCTTTTATATATTCTACTTTATGCATGATTTGCCCATTCTCAACTACTGCGGTATGCCTCTCATCCCCGAATATCCGGCGAATGCCAATCCTCTCTAATATATATTCTGCAATTGAATGCTTGTCATAATCAATGGCATCGTAGTTGTTAGTTCGGGATGGAAGATCTTCTCTGAGAATGAACGAAAATATATAATCTAAATTGGCAACAGAATATAGGTGTGGTTCAAATGTCGCATCATAATCCCCATCTTCCACATTTAATCTTTGCGCAGCATTAATTAAATCATCCCGTGTTATATCAAACGTATCACTTAGGACGGAGTGCATTGCATTGACATCATCGTTATATTCGGCATACGAGGGGGCATTTTCCCAGTCAATATTACCCTCGTCATCTACTATACCTTCATCCGTTAAGTAATCGAGAAAACCCACATCATTTATTTCCCACTCAGCAGTTTGTTCAAATACAAATTCAAGGGCGAGATTTTTCATATCTGCCAATAACTCATCAAGCAACTCATCAGACACAAATGGTAAATAAGCTGTCCAACTTTCTGTTGGGAAGGTGTCTGGGCGTAACCGAGCAAGTATTTCCCTCGTTGCACTGCTAGCAAATCCTAGTTCAATCAACGTATCATCGTCAAATAATTCATCTACTCCCAATGCTTCTTCATAGCCATATAATGTCTCTGGGTTTGAATGTTTGCTGTATAAATTCATAAGTTACTCATTATCCTAAAAAATTCTGGCCGTTGCAATAATCCTACCAACCCAGGATGCATTGGATTCGGTAAATGTTTTAATGTAACCCAACTATAGCCCTGTGTTTCCCAATTTAATATTGGTGTAAATTCATCTTCTACTATTGCAATGTAATTATGATACTTGAACCCCGACTCATGTTGGAATGTCCAAACATATCTAATATCAGTTAGACCATTATACCCTGCCTCTTCTTTTATCTCCCGTGCTACCGTCTGCATGGGCTTCTCCCCTGCATCCATTGCACCGCCCCACGTTCCCCATGTGCCTGGTTCTTCAACCATATTACTGCGATGTGCAATGAGATAACGATTAGTTGCCGTAGAATAGAATATACACCCAGCTCCTTGTTTACCCCAAAATCCGGTGTTATTCAGCGCATTTATGTGGTCGGTCTCATCTTCACGCAGTGTCCCATCATCTGGCTTAGAACCCGGGGCAATGCCATGTTGATCTTTATAGAATAGTTCCCATACTTTTCGTGCCATCCCGTATCCCATTTCAGTCATTTGCCCGATCTGCATGTGTGGGTTTTCTTTCATGAACAGCTTTAGCAAGAATGACCCAATGCCAGACCCCTGGTAATCATCGCGCACCCATATCCCAATTGCACCGAATTCGTTGCTTGCTAGTGCGACATATTCATCTCCGTGGAACGCAAATATAGTCTGGTCATATATAGCTAACCCCTTTTTCCGCATTTCGTTTCGTGTCATGTAAATGAGTTTGCCAGCCGAATCCCTAGCTAGGTTACCAAACGCATCATCCGGTCCACTGTAGATCGTTTTGGTATATTTGTTTTCATCAATTGACTTTCTAAACTCTATCTTCTTGTCACCGAATGTCTTTTTGCCAACAACTTTGGGGTGCATGTGGTTGGTCTCTTTTTGCCACCTATCGGATTCTGGGTTTGACATTCCAGTGTACGTGCTGTCATCGATGAACCCAGTATAATGATGGTCTATAAATTCTCTCTCGGACATGTCACCTGGGTGCTTGCCCCCAGCCCAGTTTTTGCTACCCTCGGCTAATATATCGTTAATTTTCATAGTGACATTCTATCATCTTCTAAATCACGTTTTTTGTCCCATAATTTTTGAACTAACCCCTTCTTGCGCAGTATCTTGAATGCGATATTCTCCGGACTAAATTCACCTTTTTCTGATAATCCTGCATTGCGATATTTCGTTATTGTATGTGTAGCAATCACAATGCTATTCTCATTGTCACTCGCTAATGCCATTAATATAAATTCACGTAGTTTTTCGTATTTTGCTTTAGTGGCAGAATCATCTAAATTAGCACGTTTTTTAGTTGGCATTTTGTTCCAATCATCTTTTATTATGCTATATTCACCAATTGATGTATGTAGCTGTGCTGAGTCTTGAACATATAGTTCAACTTCATATCCACGGATCATTATATCATGTTGGTCATTGTATTGGTACTTTTTTGCATCAAATAATTCACGATACACTTCATCATCATTGATTTGTGAAAAATCAACAACCAGATGGAGGTCAATGTCAGAATATGGGGTGAATGAGTAAGCAGCATTTGACCCAGATAGGGTGATATCCGTTATTGCGAGGTCTTTTACACCCAAGAATATCCTAAAATCCTCCGCAATATCAAGCAATGCCGTATGTACTTCTTTCCGCATTCGTTCTTCTGAATCCCACAATTGGGGATTTAATTCCTTGTGAAAATTTATCGCATCATCTAACCTAAAACTGTCTAATTCAAATATATTCATTTTATATCCTTTGTGTACACCAAATTACCACAGTCCCATATATACGATGATAACTATTTAACTCCATATTTTTGTTTTTTGGTTAACCCTTGATTGAATATTTCTAAAATATGTTTCTGTTATTTATTCCAGTTCCTATTCAATTCAGAACGTTTATTTAAATGTAAAACATGCGTTGCAAGATGGATGAGTCCATTCGGAATCATTTTGCCAACTATCCATTAGTTGATGGGTGTAAAATTCACTATTGAATATCTCATCAATAGTGTGTTTGTTGATATTAATAGATTCTGGGTCTTTTAATATATTAAGCCACATTTGTGATGGAATATCAGCATTATTATCCATATATGGTGCTGTTTGGCAACATGGCAGTAGATATCCCTGATGATTTACGAACCATTCTTCTCTGATGAACGCAAAACAGTTTTCATATTTATTAGCGTGTGGGGTTGCCATTGTAATATCTACATCAGTTTTGGATATGTTGTATTCATTGTCGTAACGGCAGAGATTATCTGATTTGCTAGCCTGTTCTATGTCGTACAGATATTCCCCCTTCACTCTGACAGGCCATGTATTCCCTTGAAACCATGAGCGGTCAGTGTATACTGTTGTGAATTCACCAAAACCTAAATCTACCGATAATTTTCTAGCCTGTTCTACTTGATGTTCATTGTGCTTAAATACTATAAACTGCCATGTTGCATTTCCCCCAGCATTTATAAATGCTTTAGCATTTTCCATTATTTTATTATAGTTACTATTGATCCGGTATATCTCGTTGGTATCTTCAAGACCATCAATAGCAAACATCACGGTTAGATTTTCAAATCCTCCAAGTTCTTCCCACCACTTGGGTGTTCGCATACTACCATTGGTTGAGATTAAATACCTATAATTCTTAAAAAATTCTATCCAATCTTTGATGTCAGGATGCAACATAGCATCACCATAAGTTGGTACATTTCTAATGTCGCGGAGGTTTGGTAAACTGTCAAAATTAATATTATGTTTGATAGTTTCAAGGTCCATATGTGTCATTTCAATGGTTTTGATTAGATCACCATTAAAATCATACCGCTTACATTGTGGACAATGTAGATTACAATATGTAGTGATGTCAAAATTTAGAGTATATATTAGGTCAGATGCAATGTTCATTATTTACCGATGTGCTTTATTAATAACCATTCATACAATGGTGTTTTGAAATTGAGTGTCGCAACACCATTTGCACCCATTTCACCATAAAACTCTTCGGTTACGGTATCACCGTATCCATTAAAATCGTGAGTGTATGATGCTATGCTACGCATAATACCGGGTAAAATAGATAAGTTTATTTCATTAAAACTTATATTGGTAATGTTAATATTCGCAGAATCCACAATCACTCCATCCTTTTCAACTGCATGATCATCTGTTTTGCCCGACATTATGAATTTTAATTGGTGTTCATTTATGATGGAATCATCAATATCATATACAAAATTATACGATGTTTTTGTAGTTGATATTTTATATATCGAAACATCATTCACCAGTATTTCAAAATCAAGCGGTATTTCTGGTATATTTACATGAATATCACATCTGATTGGTAACATTGTCATCTGGTTACCAATCGCCTGTCTGTTTTTCAATTTCAACCATAACATTAGGCCCTGTCATCTCAGAAATAATTGCAGTTAAATCTAATAATGTCTGGTCTGGTAACAACTCAACATCATCTTCGTTATTTCGTCGTAGTTTACTCACGCTAATTGCTATCTTAGCTTCATTTAATCTAGCCATTGTTCTCTTCCTTGGGTTTAAATTGTGTTAATACGATAACACCATCTTTGTCTATTTCTGGTTGTATATCCACTGGTAATTCAGCTGTTTCAACAACATCAGGCATAATCTCAAATTCAATTTCATCATTTAAAATGATATTAATATTGCAATTTGTAATATCATCAAATAATAATTTTTGACTTAGTGGCACTCGGATTAGTTCATCAATTTTTCTACTGATCGGTCTTGCCCCCATCTTGCTATCATACCCAATTTCGGCTATATGAGAGATGACGCTTTCATTTACCATCAGTTTTATGTTGCGATCAGCCAATGATTCTTTTAGTTCATTGATGAATTTAACAACCACTTTCTTAATACTCAATGTATCTAATTTGGTGAATTTGATTATTTTATCAATTCTGTTTCGTAGTTCTGGCTTGAAGAATTCTTTAACCGCATCATCTTCTTCCCCTGTTTTCTCCAACGATTGTGCGAAACCAATGTTATTTGCTTCATTGGCTTGTGCACCTAAGTTTGAGGTTAGAATTATAATGCTATTATTAATTTTGACAGATTTCCCTGAACTACTAGTTATTTTACCTTCATCTAACATTTGTAGCAGAATGTTACTCACATCTGGATGTGCTTTTTCAATCTCATCAAATAAGATAATGCTGTATGGGTTTTTACTAAGATCAGATATTAGTTTCCCACCCCCAAGGCTACTATCTTCGTAGCCGACATATCCCGGTGGTGGACCAATTAGACTGCTTACAGTGTGTTTCTCTTGGTACTCACTCATGTCATACCGTAGTAATTCCATATCAAGGTGTGTGCTTAATAATTTAGAAATGGCAGTTTTTCCAGTTCCCGTGGGACCCAATAGAAGGAAACTAGCAACTGGTTTATCTTTTTTGCTGATTCCACTAAATCCAACATATACCCGATTTAGCATTTCATCAACCGCATTATCTTGTCCATACAGCTTATCTTTGATATTACTATCAAGGTTCTTCAACTTGGCAGAAGTTTCGTTGGTTAATCGTTCTGCTGGTATATTAGTTAGTTTAGCCACTTGGTCAATGATTCTTTGTTTGGTAATATGTGTTCCTTCATTTGCTTTAGCACGTTGTTTAGCACAAGCAGCATCCACCAAATCGATGCATTTATCAGGGTTCTTGCGATCATGCATATAGCGATTACTTAGATCAATGGCATTAATAATTGCATCTTCATCAATCTTAACCTTGTGGTATTCTTCCAAACGCTTACTAACCCCTGTAAGAATCTTCACATTAGTATCATAATCAGGTTCCTCAATGACTAATTTATAGAACCTTCGCATTAATGCACGATCTTTCTCAAAGGTTTCGTAATATTCTTCCCATGTAGTGCTTGCAACAACTTTTAGTGTTCCTTTAGTAATGGCCGGCTTTAACATACTAGCTAAGTCTGGCCCACCTTTGCCCGTACTACCTGCACCTGACATTGTATGTGCCTCATCAATAAACAAAATCGTATTCTCTAATGATTCCAATGACTTGATGATATCTTTGAATTTTTCCTCAAAATCCCCGCGATATTTGCTACCAGCAACGATGTCACTAACCTCCAAACTCCATACCGTATGGTCGGCAATAAATTCTGGACAATTATCAGATTCAATTAATTGGGATAATCCTTCTACAATAGCGGTTTTGCCTACACCCGGATCCCCTACCATTAATACATTGCTTTTGAATTTTTTAGCCAATACATCTATGGCATCGGTAATCTCGATGGATCTGCCAATCAGTGGTTCTAATTTTTCATCTCTTGCCAATTCGTTGAGATTAGTGCAGTGTTTATTAAGAATATCCATCGCTTGATCATCGGATAGTACTACATCGTCCTCTGAGTAATGCGTATTCCAGAATGCAGTAAACTCATCACGATTCATTCCATACTTTAATAAGAAGTATGATGCATGACTATTTGTTTCACTAGTTATACTTAAATATATGTCTATTGTAGTTACATAGCGTCTGCCTGTAAATAGAACTTGAGTCACCGCACGGTTAAATACTCGTTCCAATGCATTGGTTCGTTTGGGTGGTTCTGAACTAGTGGATATATTCCCCACATCTTCTAAATATGCATCTAATTCTACATCTAGTGCTTCAACTTCTATTCCGTATTCGATTAGGCATTTGTTAAATGGTTCATATCGTATTAATGCTAGCAATAGATGTTCCAATAATACATATTCGTTGTTTTTCTGCTTGGCTATAGATATAGCATAATCTGTTATCTGTTCAATTTCAGGATTTGTTTGCATTTTTTGTAGTTCTCTGTTTTGTTATTTTCTTCTTCTTGGCTACTTTCTTCTTGGTTGGAGCTTTTCTAGTGCCTTGAAGTAATTTAATTTTGGATCGGATTTCATCCAAATTATCGTTGATATTTACTAGTTGTGTATTGCCTATATAATCTTGGTATTGTATTTCCAATATGTTATCTTCATCATTTAATACGATGGGATTAAACAAATATGTAGGGTGTTGATTTGTAACTATTATAGACATATCAACCCCTACTTCAGGTGCTGTGATTGTAGTTCTATCATCATTGACCATACATATAGACATTTTAACTGCTATTTTTTGGTTATCTATTGGTTTTACAAAAGTGCATTTTTTTGCTTTTTTCTTTAGTGGGTTTTTAATTATTTTTAACATATAAAATTATTTAGTTTTAATCTTTCTAATCTCCGTAATTATTGATTCAGGAATATCAGCAGGTAATTCGGGTTGCAATAATACAAACATATCACCAGTTGTGTGTTGTGATTTTAACCCATGCTCTTTTAATCGCAATATTGTTCCTGGTGCAGATTTTGGTGAGATGGATACATTAAGTTCCTGTTCATAAATATCATACACTGAAATACTAGTGCCTAATATTAAATCCCAAAAGTCTATGTTAACTTTGGTAGTTAGGTTTAATCCTTTTCTTTCCCACATAGGATCAGGGTGGATTTTAAACTTAACAATCAAATCAACATCGTTAGGTTGTGGATATTTAATCGCATCCCCGTCATTTATAGTGGGTGGTATGACAATTTCTGCGGTAACACCATTCTGTAATTGTATCAGTTTCTTCTCATTGGATGCTAATTCTTGTAATGTGACTACTAGCACTGCTTGTACTGATACTCTTCTATAACTAAATGGTTGAGTGAACATATCATGAAAATTGCCTGAATGTGCGTGAATATAACCGGACCCCCTATTGGATTGGTGATATTCTTGTCTAGCATTTGCATTTTTAATTGTAGCATATGCCGTTGATATTTCTTGGAATATAGTATCATCCCCACCCTTATCTGGGTGATGTTTCATGGATAGTTTTTTGTAGGCTTTCTTAATATCAGCATCAGATGCTGTTTCGGGAACACCTAGTATTTTAAATGGGGTTTGCATATATGTTCAATTATACACTGAAAGTATACTATTAGCAATGCTTTTAGCGTTATAATCAAATCTGGTAATTATAATGTTAGTATTCGTTGGAGAATTAAATACATCATCGGTATCACGATATTTGCTATGTTTAACGGTATTCATCCATATAGTATAATCAGCATTAAATATTTCTCTTGATTCAGGCAATGGTGCTATAAAATCACACACTACTATATCACTTGTTGATCTGTCTGCTATATTTTTTAATCGGTGTGCTTGCCTAGTGCGTCCTTCTTCTGAAAAATCCCAATCATTTGCTGTTTCACGTACTATATCTGCATTCAACCTCACCACAGCTTTATATTCTAGCAATACATCAACTAATGATTTAGCTAGTGTGGTTTTTCCCGAACCCGATAATCCCATTATTAGTATTCTATATGGCATTATAATAGATCTAATGTAATACCAACGGTTTCATTGATTGGAGTTAATTTAAAATGACTAAACCCCATATCAACCAATCGATTAATATTAAAAATCACTTTATCTGTCCCACCATTTTGTGAACATTCAAACGTCTCTTCTAACCCTTTGATATTCTGTGATACCTGCATGTAACAGGTCGGTGTTTGGCATGTCCAGCCACATTTAGAATTCGCAAATACAATAATTTTATCTTTATTCACGATGTTTGTTATATTAGGATCATCATTGAACCTAGCGGATAATACAGTGTTATCATATAACCCATCACTAAATGAATTATCTATTTGTTTTGGTGTATAGTTTTTGATTGTACTACAATCTCTGTTATATAATGGAAAATCTTCTCGAATCCATTCTGCTAATTTTTTAACAGTAATAATAACATCATTATGTTCTCTATGATGCTTTTCCAAGAACCATTTGCTATCTTCATAATCTTGCCTGGTGACAAGTGAATTGGTCAATGGCAATCGTAAGCCGATCCCATCTTGATACATGGAATCAAGGTCATATTCAGTAAGTACAGCTTCTGGCTTGAAACTACGTCCGCCATACAATGGAATTAACTCTTCTGTGAACCCATATACTGTATCTATTTGGTTATAATTAAGAAATCCATATTCTGCGATAAGAAAATCGTTAATAAGCATCCCTGTAGGTTTATTTCTAGCAGAAACAGTAAACTTTATATGTTTATGTTTGCTAAAATCATCATAATTAGGAATTAGTAATGGAACTTTCTTCACACGCTTTTTTAACCTCTTTGTCTAACCAATGTTCTTCTATATATTTAATGTATTTTTTATTAGCATTGGTATTACATAAATCATTAGCAACTTTGTGATTATTTATCGTAGGAAACCCAAATAATTTACTCAAATAACCCATATACCTATGTCCATGCAATGACAAACTCTCATGCGAGATAAAATGGTATGGTATGCCTGTATGATCAATGTTCCGCAATTCATCCATAAACATATGCAGTGTAGATTCCCCACGAACTCTAGTTTGTTGGGCTTCTAGTATATTTTTATCCCGTGTGATAATGCCTAATTGTACATCTATACCTAACTTAGTTGCTTGGTTATAAAAATCAACTATATTTGGTATTTGAGTTGTGTTGTTATGCACATACGGAATTGATATTGAAGTTACCCAATAATCAAACCCTTTAAGGTCGTCTAATGCAAGAACTCGACCACCATTCCATATTTCAATGAACGGTTCGGTATGATGACCAAGCCAATAGGTGTCTGTTAATTCTCCCCATCCACCTACCATTGAACTATGTAAGAAACATTTGGTAAATAGATGGTTTCCAGATCCCTGTGGACCAGTGAGAATTAACAGTTTTTTCATTAGTTGATATTGAGTAACTCAGTAAACCAATTTCCTGCACTTCCTGATGACCTAACAGGTACGATGAAACTATTAGAATCTGCTAGATCAGCAACCAGCTCTGCTTTGTAGATAGACTTCAACCCAAGAGCTTCCTGATTAAACTTGACTAATGCTTGCAGTGGCTTATCCTTAATAAGACCCATTAGAATATCAATAGTTTTATTCCCATCTTCACCTACTATCCAATCATATTTTCCAATCTTCTTGTGGAAAACCTTAATTGATTCTGGGTTATTAGCCATTTGTTCACACGCCTGACGATACTTGGCTGTGTTTGGATTGCCCTTGTTAACCCACATTGCCTTTTGAATAGCATCACGCCACGAATGAATCATACTATATGCATCATATAAATCGCCCGATGGTGCTACACCCCACTTAGCTTCAAATACATCCTCAAATCGCTTGCCGAGATAATTTGGATCATCTATTGTTCCACCACCATTGGCAATATCTAATATACCATGATGTAACCAAGTTTCAACCTTGCCAGCATCTACCAATGGTTGGATCTTTGAAATATATTGTGCTGGATTAGCACGGGATGCAGTAACTTCGCCGCGAGTGAATGCTAAGTGGCGTTCTGACCCGTTTAACCCATTAATCCATGATACTTTGTCATTGAAAATATCAATATATTCCTGTGTTGTTTTATATGGTCCGCCAATCATCATGGCAATTGCAAGACCTTCTGGAACCATCCCAGAACCTGCAATATGTGAAATCCCTTCGTCTTCGTTAACACCTACATGCTTGCCCATAATAATGTTTAGATTCTGATGACATACACTATCGTATGCGGTGTAATCATATTTTACATTTTCTTGCACATATGAAATACCATTCCCACCATGTGATACCATAATCACATTGTCTTTAAAACGTTCTGTTTTGTGAAATTTATTTGGACCAGCCATGTCACGAACACCTGGATTATATGTAATCACTACATTTTCACCATTTAGTGCTGGTGCTTTAGCAAATTCCTTCGCTATAATCTCAGTCCATACAGATGTACCAGAACCTGGCTTCTGCGGGGACATTAAAATAATATCCGACATTGCGGTGCCAGAAAAAATGACACCTGTGGCTACTGCCATACTCTTTACTAATTTAGAAACTTTCATTGTTGTTATATCCTTCTAATAATATGCCTTACGCATAATCAACTTTACCTCTATTTCTCCAACCCCATACTAATACGAACATTGTTAAAACAAAGGTTACCATAAACACTGGATGTTCGAGTAAATCCTTCCCTTCACCCAGTGCAAACCTGATTTTCCCACTACCAACTGGCTTATCTGTAAAAAATTCAGACAATTTAATTAGTGGGTAACCACCTACATTAAACATTTGGAAGAACTGATATGAAAGCATTTCAATCTTGTCACCAAGAATAAATCCAATCATTAACGCAGGTCTACTAAACATCCAATTTTTCATTGCTAAACCAAATAGTGTAAACACACCTAGTAAAGCAACATTTTCCCAACCGTATGTACTAAACCCTGATGTGTATGTTGCCCATACAATAAAGGCTAATAATATTGGAAAATAAAACTTATACGGCACATATGCAATCATTGTGATATATCGCATTAGATATAAACATATAATACCGGTAATTAATGTCGCACTTAAAAACCCAAAGCTAAGTGAATTAAAAAATAATCCATCACCCATTATACTTTGTGAATCAAGAGTTAACTCAAACCCAATTGCAGAGAATAACCCAATAACTACTGCTGCAAATGGCGCACCCGGAATACCAAATAATACAGTTGGTATAAATGAAGATGCCTTTTGTGAATTATTCGACCCTTCTGGTCCAATTACACCTTTGATATTTCCTTTGCCGAATGGTATTTTTTCATTGGGATTGCTTGCTACCGTTTGTCCATATGCCATCCAATCGGACATTCCACCACCCAATCCTGGTAAAAACCCTATTATAGCACCAATCAACCCACCTTTGGCAGATAATTTCCATTCAACAAATGATATTTTAATGCCATCTATAAGTTGCTGTTTATGTTCTGACATATCACGTTTATTTGCCAATGTGGTGTTGCGTAATGCTAGTAGCATTTCGGGCATTGCAAACAATCCAGCTATAACAGGAATCATTGGTATACCCTTGCCATTGCCATCACCCATTAAGAAGTCAAATCCCATCGTAAATCTTGGTTCTGCGGTAACGGGGTCTGTTCCTACAAGTGCTAGGAATACTCCCATTGCCAATGCTATTAACGAACGACCCCAAAATTTAGTGGATACAAACCCCACTGTTACGAATGCTAACAGGCATAACATAAACAATTCTGCTTGTCCAACACCCCCTTGCACTGGTGGGAGAATAATAAAATCATAATACCAAGGAAGCAACAAAAATGTCAATGACCCCCAAAACAACCCATTTACGGTGGATGTAGTAACAGCGGCAGATAGTGCATAGGTAGCCTTGCCCTGTTGTGCCAACGGAAACCCGTCTACCATCGTCGCTGCTGACGAGTTAGCACCTGGTATACCTAGTAGTACGGATGTGAATGTATCACCTGTGGTCGATGCAGCAACGACAGCTACGATGAATATAACTGCGAGATACGGATCAACTGATTTTAATGTTACGATAAATGGGAAGAGTGCAACAAGACCTGTTGTTGCACCTGCTGCTGGTATAATACCAATTATTAAGCCATACACTATTCCCGCAAATAATGCGAGTACTGCAAATAAATAAAACTCCATATTTTTCCTTTAATACTTGATTTTTATTGTTGTTATTGGTGTATTATGTTGATGTATTTATAGAGTAATAACATCTGGTATAATTTTTTCAATTGCCTTGCCCGTGATCTGAAGCAATGGTCTGGGAGTCCACCCTGTATTCACAGTTGAAATGGGTATGTTATGCCAATCCCAAGTATAGCAATCACCGGCTTTCCAATGTGTCAATGTCTTGTTACCAAATGTCATCAATTGTCCATAATCCCAATCTGCTAACATAACAATATATCGTTTGATTAGATCAGGATTTTTGTCATATTTGGTTTGTTTAAATGAATTGCCACGTTCTTTTCTGCCTACCATTTTGGATATATGGAGGTTCATCATTTGCCCTGTTCGTTGGCTGTGAAATTTTAGATCAACTGATTCATAATCAACACCCAATGCCTGCCCCATTGCACAAAATATATCTAAATCATCAACTACTGCACGGTCAAATAGTTCCATTTTAGGGTTAGCCCCTGCGTTAAATAAATCTAGTTCTTCTGCCCGTGCTGAATATGGTTGGTCGTGCTTTTCATATTTGTCTTGGTATATCACATTGCGTGTAGCCCAGTTAACAGGCACACACCGTTTATATGCGGTTTCCAATTCAAAATTCCAGTATCCATTGAAGTTGCACACATACTGGTATCCTTCATCTTGCTGTGTTATATCAAAATGATAGTTGGATTGATCTTTTGTAAATTGCCATCTACTATTATGCCAATTTTCATATTTCCCATGTTGAAATTTACCAAGCATTATCGTAAATACTTTAATATGTACTCAACATACTTGTTAGCCGTTAATACATCGTAATGGTGGGAATCCCTCGCAATATCAATTTGTTGTATTATTTTTATAGGGGCATCGCATTTAATAATTCTTTGTAATATAGATGGGAAATATACATAATGCTTTAACCGTTTATATTCGTTTATACCATCATCTGCCAAGTTAGCTAACTCGGTTCTAATGGCAGGACTTAACATAAACAATTGCGGCACTGTGCGTGGCATGTTACCCCACGATTCATCTCTTATATTATCCCAACTATGTTCCATTGAAGAGGCCTCTATATAAGACTCCACCACCGAAGCATGTGGTATAAATGTATGAACAACATACGGGGGAGGTGATGCAATTTGCGATTTAAATCGCAGAAACTCTTCAATTACTGTTTCTTCATTAGCACTGCAATGCATCTTGCGATCTTCATCGGATAAATTAGCATTTGACATTTCATCCCGGTGAAAATACGACCATTGCACTACGATATTAGTTGGGTCAATAATGCAAATAACATCCTGTATCTTCCTAGAAATCCATTTATTGCTAGCGCCATCCATGCTAATATTAATGCATCGTATGCCAGATTGTTGCTGTAGTATGTTAACCCATGTATTATCTAACGAACTACCCAGTCCTACTGTAAAGCTATCCCCAAAACACCAAATACATTTTTTTAATTCTTTGATGGTCGTTGGCCACTCGTCATCCCGAAACCCGCGGGAGTTATATACATAGTTGACATCGTGTTGTTGTGTGAAGTTGTGAAAGTGTTGCTTATTTGCACACTGTGCTAACGAATCCAGCCCACTTTCTGTCCAGCGTCTGTTAACTCGCGAATGCAATATTATATCTGGTAAAATCATCGTATCACTGTAACTAGCACATCAGTATATTGCGGAACATTCGCAATCTCTGCCCCAAATTGTTCTTGTATCCATTCTTCTGTGAAATATTCCCATTTAGCATCAAACTTATATGCAAACTCTAGAATCATCTTATTTTGCCTAGTAATCTCAGATAACATCCCTATGCTATCACCATACCAACTATAATCAGGGTATTTGATTTGAAATCCACCAGCTTCATGCCACCAAGCATAACTTACCATATCTGGTCTATATACTAGCATAATCCAATCAATCGGGAATGTCTTTTTGACTTCTATCAATTGTGTAGACCAGTCATGGCTTTTGACTATTTTACACCCGTTATCATCACTCCATGCTGAATCAATCAAGCCAATGTCTAATTCAGCCGGCAATTCCATTCCACCCCCAAAGTATGCCCCTTTATGCCCTGTGTAAGCATGATGAGTATATGTTCTACTTGCTATGCGGTCAGTAGTGTTAAATGCAGAATCTTGTTCTAATATTTGTGCTATTCCCGACCATTTACTGCCAGGAACACCAGTAAAAAAGAGTTTATTTGGTAAAATCATGTTTATCCTTCATATATTCAAATGCAGCGATATGTGCTTCTTCTAATGGGTGATTATTTTTTTCGCCTCGTGGAAAATTCCTATCAGTACACCAATCAT
>Ga0257118_1000904_pt1 | contig 21352 bp, 21 predicted proteins | sample SI112_150mmetaG_FD_190156 | JGI IMG/M metagenome (GOLD analysis project Ga0257118, IMG submission 190156) | Marine microbial communities from Saanich Inlet, British Columbia, Canada - SI112_150m | ecosystem: Environmental > Aquatic > Marine > Inlet | place: Canada: British Columbia | collected...
TTTTGCGTTCCAGTACCGATAAAGTGTACAATTGTATCAACAATATAAGCGTAACGTTACTATTTGTCAATAAAAATAGGAATAAAGTGAATACAATATCGGAAGTGATTGAAAAGATTAAAAAAATGAAGGGAATTAAAACTAAAGAACAGGTATATGAATTGCTTGGTACAACGCGGAATTCTATTTTCAACAGACAAAGAAGGAACAAATTCCCCTACCAAGAAATAGTAACGTATTGTTTGCGTGAAGATATGGATATAAACGAAATTCTAACGAACCGATCCTCAGCGGCACAACCAAAAATAAGGCCAATAAGAAGCGGCTCAATCCCTACTGAGCAAGAGGAATCCAGTGACCAAGAAGGGTATGTATTTGTTCCAAAATATGATGTCCAGGTTTCGGCGGGACAGGGTTCACTAATCCATAGCGAACAAATAGTAAGTCATTTAGCTTTTCAAGAAAATTGGATAAGGCAGGAATTAGGGATCGACCCCAATCATATCGTACTGATTCAAGCCGTTGGCGACTCGATGAATCCAACTTTTAATGCAGGTGCATTGCTTCTCGTAAACACAAAAGTTAACGAGATAAAAAACGATTCCATTTATGTAATCAATCGAGACGATGAACTGATAGTAAAAAGAATTCAGGATTTATGGAACGGGCAGATAAAAATAAAAAGTGACAATCCTAAATACGAACCACTCATAATCCAAAAAACAGATGCACTCAAAATAGTCGGCGAGGTTGTTTGGGTCGGACAGAAAAATTAGTTTGATCAAGGATTCCCATGTCAAACCAACGATATATGAAGTTCTCGACCAACGGCTCGTGCGGCTTTAGACATGGTTGCCAAGGTGATATTGGGAAATTGTGAATCCAGCAACCGATCCAATTGACGCCTGCTGGTTTTCATTCGTTCTGCCATAGCTGTTTTGGATATATGGTTTTCCTTCATCGCTTGCCGCACTTGATCGGCAAGGATTTCTTTAAGAGCTTGATGCTCACATTCCTCAAGCATCCCCTGCTCATCAAGAAAACCATCTAAGGATGATCCAACATGAGAGGTTTTATTTTTTTTGCTCATTGTTCTACCTCCTTCTTTCGGTTCACGGCAAGGTCTAAATCTGCTTTTGAGGTCTTCTGTGGTTTTTTCACAAAGCTAGGAAGCAGAACCATTTCATTATTCTGGATAATAAAAATAACACGCGCAATACGCCTATCTGATATATCACTCCGAACTTCAAAAAGTCCGCGCCCCAACGGTTTGCTATAGGGCATTCCAATCGGCCAGCCAAACTCTACTTTCTGGATATCTTTGCCAACTGTTTTTCGATCTTCAATACTCAGCTTCAATAACCAATTCCTTACAGGCTCGGTGCCATTCAAGGTTTTATAAAAATGAGCAATGATTTTCTTTTGGAGTCGTGACATGATTAATCGCGCCATATATGACACCTGTTGTCAAATTCATACGACTTTGAACGACAGCAAAATGTGAAACTGCAAGGTATCTAGAAAATCAGGGGCGTATCAATGCTTGTACACAATAAAGGCAATTAGTTGCGGAGCATCACCTTTCACACATCCCCGCAACGGCAATTTGGTGTCATCACAGTGTCACCAAATTGCCACCATCAAATGAGATTTAGGATTTTCGCTTTAGGATACGCATTCGGAAATTTATGCAAACTTTGAAAAAAATTGTCCATTGATCTCGTTTGCTGAAGAAACTGGATCGCAGATATAGTTTTCAAGCCTCTCGGGTCAAACCATATCGTCACTGCCACCTATAATAAACTTACCGTCTTCTTCCAGTTTCTTATAAAGTGCAATAATTTTTTTCTGAGCTTTTTCTACGTAACTAATTTTTGTCGGCCCTAAAGATTCCAGGTCCTCTTTGAGCATCAACCCTGCACGTTCAGACATGTTGCTGAACAATTTTTCCTTAAGATCATCAGTAGCGGTTTTCAGGGCAACCAAAAGATCTTCCTGATTGATTTCCTTCATAATCATCTGAATTCCATTATCATCAATCTTAAGTAAATCTTCAAAGGTAAATCGCAGGTTGCGGATTTCTTGTGCCAAGTCGGGGTCCATTTCATCCATGGAAGTAAGGATAGTTGTTTCAGTCGTACGATCCAGTGAACCCATAACAGCCGCAGCAACCTCTATCCCCCCTAGTTTATTACCAGAAACAGAACCGGAAGCCACAAACTCCGCCTGTAGTAATTCATCAAGAGCGCGAATAACTGAGGGGCCCACTCTTTCAAGAGTCGCGAGCCAATGAACGGTCTCGACCCGTTGATCTTCCGGAAGCTCACGGATGGTCAAACTTGCCACAGATGGATCAAGATGTGCCAAAATAATTGCCGCTGTTTGCGGATGTTCGCTAATAAGAAATGAAGAAATAACTTTCGGCTCTAGCGAACGAATGGTCTCCAAGCCACCGCCCATTTCTTCACCGGGAGTTGTAATATTGTTCAAAATTTCGGTTACCTTGGCAGGGTCCATAGTTTGCAACAATGCGGTTTTGAGAAAATCAACGCCGCCAACACCCAAACCGCCACCGCCCATTTCTATCAATTCATAAAATTCTTTTTTTACGGAATCCATGACCTCTTCATCAACATCTCCGAGGGCAGACATATAATTCCCCAAGGTCTGGATTTCGCGTTCATTCATTTTAGCTAAAACCAATGCCGCCGTTTCCTCCCCCAGGGTTCATTAATAGAATTGCTGCTTTTTCGAGGCCTTTATATTTTCTCACCATGATATTAAAATTCGTATCCCTGAAATATTATTACGATATGACAACTCATTCATAGCAAAGTGAAAATTAAATAGCACCACAAAGGAAGCGGTACCCTAAATAATAAAATGAGAAAGCAAGAATCACGCCATATAGCCTGAATATGTCCATATGCAAAACATAACAATAGGTATGCTTGGGTCGGGATAATGCGGATCGTCATAAATTCACGGATTTTTACTCAGCCAGACGATTTTTCGTGCATTTTGCTACCCACTTTTGCCATTTCAATAAATCTTCTTGCCTTAATTAGGTTGTTTATATTGATCTTCTCTTTGGCTCTTTTCTTGCTTCTATCCGCTATGGATGTGAGGAAGACAGTAGTTTTGAGTTGGAATAGCTAGCTTTTTTAATTGAATTCACAAACGCACCTTTTTTTAACGTCCCCTTTTATTTATTGAGTCTTATAAAATCCAGTGCTGATTTTAGAGATGCGGCTTCATTTGCAATAAAGAAAATCTTTTTTGCTTACTTTGGCTTCACTTAACTAGGCTAGGATTCTTAGAATCCTCTATCTCAAAAAAAATCTTAAAAAAAGAGAAGGTAAATGTTTTTAATTAAAAAGCAACTTGTAGGAAGCTTTCTGGGTAAGGGAGCTACATTCAAGGGTGATTTGACAGTCACGGGAACTTTACATGTTGATCAAAATTTTGAAGGCCAGATAAACAGTGATATCCTGATTGTCAGTGAAACTGGAGTTGTTGAAGGGAACATTATAGCTGGCTTTATCGTTTGCAAAGGCAGGATAAACGGTAATGCGATGGCCTTGCAAAAACTAGAAGTACATTCTAAAGGCTCGATCACAGGCGATGTACATTCTCCTGTCATAAATATAGAAGAGGGTGCTAGGCTTAATGGTAGATGCTATGTGTCTCGAACAGGAGCAATCGCTAATCATATTTCTTTTGAATGAACATGGCAACCGTGATGGAAATTATGGAGTTAAAAGAACCTTCTAATTGACTGAAATAAAAACAGATGTTACCTCCCCTTTTTTAAGTCAAGTTTTTCAACTTATTTTTGACAAAAAAATCCTCTCCGCTTGATACTTTCCGCAATTGATCAGCATTTAACCTCTACTAACATGCTAATAATTAGGGTATTATTGTTTTTGTATTTGCCCATGACACCATTTGCATGGCTGAACCGGTTTGTGCTAGTTAGTCGATAAGTCTTTCCTGTTTGCTTGACAAAGTTTCCATTTTTAAGGTGCTGATTTTCATGTCGAAAATTCAAGGAAAAGTGATCGTTGTAGATGATGAAAAGAATGTTGCCCTAGGATATAAAAGAAATCTCCATAACATAGGCTGTGAGGTTGACATTTATGACTCTGCCAAGAAAGCTCTTTCAAGCCTTACCCCAGAATGGCCGGGAATTCTAGTCACAGATATCATGATGCCTGAAATGGATGGATTAACGCTTATGAAAAAAGTACAGGAGATGGATCCTGAGTTACCGGTTGTTCTTGTGACGGGAAAAGGGAATATCAGCATGGCGGTGCAAGCAATAAGAAACGGTGCTTATGATTTTATCGAGAAACCGTTTGAAACGGAATCGCTTCAGGAAGTTGTTAAACGTGCTTTGGAAAAACGGCAGTATGTGATGGAAGTAAGAAAACTTCGTACTGAAATCGTTGCATATGAGGAATCGAAAACTCTAATTATTGGAAAATCTCCTGCGATTGGGCGCCTTCGTCAGGTAATTAGAAATGTTGCCGCTTCTCATGCCGATGTCCTGATTCTAGGTGAAACAGGAACCGGGAAAGACCTGGTCGCAAAATGTTTGCATCAACAGAGCGATAGAAAAGAAAAACCCTTTGTGGCAATAAACTGCGGCGCTCTTCCAGAAACCATCATCGAAAGTGAACTGTTTGGTCACGAGGCGGGATCGTTTACAGGGGCAAGTCAACGGCGAATCGGCAAGTTCGAATTTGCAAATGGCGGAACGGTTTTTCTGGACGAAATAGAAAGCATGCCCCTGCATTTACAAGTTAAGCTGCTCCGGGTGTTGCAGGAAAGGGAAATCGAACGAATGGGTTCAAACAAGACGATTCCTCTAGATATCCGGATACTTGCTGCCACTAAAATAGATTTGCGAAAAGCCAGTGCCCGTAATGAATTCAGAGAAGATCTTTATTATCGCTTGAACGTAGTCCAAATTTTCCTTCCACCCCTTAGGGAGCGAAAAGAAGACATCCCCTTTCTATTCCATCATTTCGTAGAACAATCTTGTCATCGCCATAATCGATCTGTTCCTCAAATCGCTAAAGAGGTAATTGAGGGTCTTTTAAGCCAAGCCTGGGAAGGGAATATACGGGAACTGAAAAACGAAACAGAAAAATTTATTTTGGGTCTGGACTTTGATTGGTCCATTACCAACTCAGTTTCCGAAGCTTCCTTCCCATCAAGTCTATCTGGAGAAAAGGTCGGGACCTATGCTCAAAAAATGTTTGATTTTGAAAAAGAACTTATTAAGAAAGAGTTGGAATGCAATAAAGGTACTATTAAAAATATTCTTGAAACCCTCCAAATTCCCCGCCAAACCCTCCGCGACAAAATGAAAAAGTACGGTTTAAGGCGAAAAGATTTTTCATGACTTTTTCTTAGCAGCTTTTTTACCTTGTCACCAGCTAAAGGTTTCCTGAGTATCTACGAGAAACCGTTTTCCGTCCTTCTTTCCCACGAAAACTCGTCCATCTAAACTTCTCCCTTCCTTCTGACCCCCTTGTAACTTCATATAAAACAATCAGGTTTTCATTTCTGTTTTGGCTTGGCATGTCTATTGCTTTTAGCTTTGAAAAGGAAACCAAATGGGAAATTGAGACCACTATGGACGAGAAAGTATTTCAGACGATCAAGGACTTGATATCTACAAAAACGGGTATTCAGGTTAAGGATGAAAGTGAGAATGAATTGGCTCAGGAAATTTCTGTTCGCATGAAATACCTCAAACTTTCCCATCCCTTTGAATATCAGCAAATCCTCAAGGCAAACGGTGTCACTTCTGAAATTGAGTGGAAAGAGTTGATTACTTTTATAATCACTGGCGAAAGCTATTTTTTTCGAGACAAGGGGCAAATCGATCTTCTTAAAACTTCTATTCTCCCTTCTTTCGGTGGCGAAACATTATGGCTCGGCGGCAGTAGCCATTCTTTTTAACTGGGATTGGGGGCGATGGCGCAAAAGGAATGGCGGCGATATCAGATGCAGGTGGACTGACCATTGCTCAGAACGAAAACAGCTGCACAGTTTTCGGGATGCCACGAGAAGCCATTGCTCTTGGAGCGGCTCAAAAAGTCCTTAACCCTGACGACATTTTAAAACCATGTTGGAAATTAAAAACTTGTAAAACCATGATTTAAGGGAATAAATGCGCATTATACATGTTGAAGGTTCATTGATCGCACAAAAATTGGTGGAACGTGTGATCTTGGGCAAGAGGAAAACGGAGAAAACTCTTGAAGATTCGCGATTGATGTATCGAATGTTAATGGAAGAAGCCGGAGACGCGATTTTCATATTGAACACCAATACCGGAAAATTCATCAATGCCAACAAACAAGCTGAAATATTGATAGGAAGAAAGAAAGAAAAGATTGTGAAAATGCAACTAGAGGATTTGTTTTCTGGGGAAAGTGCTGAACAATGTATCCGCCTGAAAGAAGGTAGCTCCTCTCATACAAATGAAATAATTGAAGATATTTATTTACTTCATGATAGGGGCAAGGAAATCCCTGTGACCGTAACAGTTAGCCAAGCCAAGTTAAGTGACAAAACCATTCTCCAATACGTGTTCAGAGACATCACCCAGCGGAAACAAATGGAAATTCAATTGGGGCATGCCCAGAAAATGGAATCCATCGGTCAATTAGCCGCAGGAATAGCTCATGAAATGAACACTCCTCTGCAATTCATTAGTAATAGCACGAGTTTTCTTCGGGAATCCTTTGGATATCTTATAGATGTTTTAAATGATTACAATCAATTGGCGGGACAATTAAAAAATGAAACTTCATCAATGGAAATGGTTAAAAAAATCAATGCCAAGATAATAGAAAAAGATTTGGACTTTCTAATAGATGAAATTCCGGAGGCTATAGATCAATCCCTGGAAGGAATTGGGCGGGTAAACAAAATTGTGCAGGCGATGAAAGAGTTCTCTCATCCCGGAATGGATGAGGAAAAACCTAATGATCTTAATAAAGCGATAGAAACTACCTTGAACATTTCGCAAAGCGAATGGAAGTACGTTGCAAATATTGAGACTAGCCTAGATCCGGAATTACCCCTTGTTCCTTGTTGTATCAACGACTTTAACCAGTCTGTTCTTAACATAATTGTCAATGCTTCACAGTCAATCAAAGATTCATTGGAAAGCGAAAGAAATCAAAAAGGGACCATCAATATTGTTACGAGACAAAAGGGGAAATGGGCTGAAACCATTATTAAGGATTCAGGAACCGGAATTCCAGAAGAAATCAGGGCCAAGGTTTTTGACCCATTTTTCACAACCAAGGAAGTTGGGCAAGGTACAGGACAAGGGTTGGCTTTAGCCTATAACATGATTGTGAAAAAACATAATGGGGAAATATCCATGGATACGGAACTAGGCGAAGGAACAACGTTTATGATCCGCCTTCCTTTACAAAAAAATCTGTAAACGATTCTCGTTGCTTTCCCAGATAATATGACTGTAAAAGATTTGCTCACGGGAAGGTCTACTGAAATTTAAAACTTAAAATCAGGGGAAAAGAAAACCGGTGCTTTTTTGGAAGACCCTATATGGCTTGAAATAATTTAACGAAAAGGTGGCTGGGCATCCTGTTAAAAAAAAATAACGGCATTCCAAAATATGATAGTCCGGTAGGATCGTTTTTCCTTAGTTATGGCCTGAAAATTGTTCTAAAGGCCCAACGGGTTCACTCTTATTTGAAATTAAAATTCCAAAATAAAAAAATAATAGTTTAAAAGCATATCAATTTTAGGGCATCTTCGAAGGATGAATTATGGATAAAATTTTTACTACCTTGGGGTTAACTATAGTCATCGTCTCCGTAATAGTGGGATATACGTGGCACGATGGAAACATTTTTTTGCTTTGGCAACCCTCTGAATTTTTGATCATCGGTGGGGCGGCTTTGGGAGCCTTCATAGCAAGCAGCACACCAGCTTTTTTTAAAGCCACTTTGAAAACATTGGTAAAGGGATATACTTTCTCTCCCCTTGGAGGAAAGGATTTTCTAGAAATTCTGAATTTATTAAATGATATTTTTGGCAAAATCCGGAAAGATGGCCCGATAAAACTGGAAAGCCACATGGATGACCCGCAGAACAGTAGCATTTTTAAAAAATTTCCTGAATTTTTAAAAAAAGAGGAGCCTCTAATATTTTTAACAGATTCCTTTCGAACAATTATTTCAACTAAAATACTTTATTACGATTTAAATACATTGCTGGATGATGAAATAGAGGCGCATTACGAGGAGCAATGCAAACAAGCCGAGTTGGTAGCTGAAATCGCAGAATCGTTTCCCGGTTTGGGCATAGTTGCCGCAGTTCTAGGTATTATTTTAACCATGGAGAAAATTAGCGAGCCCCCCGAGGTTTTGGGGCAGGCGATTGGTGCCGCTCTGGTGGGAACCTTTATAGGAGTTTTATTATGCTACGGAATAGTTGCGCCTCTAGCCCGCAAAATGAAAATGTACGTCGAAAGCGAAAAAGAATACCTGTTGGTGATTAAAACAATCATTATTTATTTTGTTAGTGGCGTAAATCCAAAAATTGCTATTGAATTTGGAAGAAGGGCTATTCCCAAACATGCAAGACCTACGTTCATAGATGTGGAAAATGATTTTAAAAACAAACGGAAAATTTGAAAAGTGTTTTACATATCAAGGGGACTAAGGCAGGGGATAAAATATTATGGATGATCGAGTCTTGTTTGTAGATGACGACTCCAATCTTCTAAATGGATACAAGCGTTGTTTCCGATCTTTCTTTCAAATCGAGACCGCTGAAAACGCTGAAAAGGGATTGGAAATTCTAAGTGGCGATAAGGAAATCGCAGTAGTGGTGTCGGATATGAAAATGCCCGGTATTGGCGGCCTGCATTTTCTGGAAAAAGTAAAAAAGGGTTACCCCGAAACAATTCGAATCATGTTAACCGGCTATCCCGAGCAGGAAACAGTGATTGGGGCAATTAACACAGGAGGAATTTTCCAATTTTTGGAAAAACCGTGTTCGGAAGGGGATTTGAGGAATTCCATTGAGGAGGCCATTAAACTCTTCCGAAAAAAACCACCCAAACTTTTAGGGCATAATTTGGCCTTGATTAAAGAGACCGTTTCCCAGCAAAAAATAAAAATAAGGCAAATAGAAAAAGAAAATTTCCAGTTAGTTCAAAAGCACGAAAATGAGCAGAATTCTCAGGATAAAAAGTTCAAGAAAAAACTGGAAGAAGAAAAAATATCTTTACTGGAAAAGATGCAAAGTTTTGAGGAGCAAAGTCAAAACTATAAATCCAGACTGGATAAGGCAAATGCGGATTTGAAAAGTTTACCCCTTCTCACACAAGAGCTTGAAACAATTCAAAGCCTGCTTGGCAACGAAAAAAAAATGCAGGAGGAACTGCTTTCCGAAAAAAACGTGGCAGAGACAAAACTAAAACAACTTGTGGCAGAGAGGAAAACCGCCTACAAAAGCAGTAAGGAATACCGCGAATTAAAAAAAGATTCAGCGGACAGGCAGAATCACAAAAATGAAAACTTACAACTCAAGGAAAAACTAGCACTACTAAAAAGCAGGTTCAAAAGAGAGAATTCAGAAATAGAAGGTGACGTTCAAGGCAAACTGGAGAAAGAAATAGAAAAATATCAGTTTGAAGTTGAGGGGCTTAAGAATCAGTTGATTGAAGTTGACAGCGAGAAGAAGGAGATAGAAAAATATCAATTGGAAATCGAGGCCCTCGAGAAACATATTCAATCGAGAGGGGAAGGAGAAAAAGCGGAGACCCACCAGGTCATTGGTGAGCTGGAGAGTCTGGATAACAGTGCAAATGCGTTTAGCAAGATTCTCGAACTCTATAATGAATCTTTTAAAGTTCAAGAGGTAACCCTGAGCAACAAAACCAGTTTTGACCAGAGAATACAGAAACTGGATAAATTTATAAAGAAATCAAAAGAACGTATTGAGAAAATTGTATCAGAAGACAATCAGATAGAAAAAAGCGATATTCACTCCACGCAGGTTATCGAGTTTTTAAATTTTCGGATTAAAAAGGATGAAAAAATTAAAAAGCTATTGATCCAGCAGAAAAAGGAGTCTTCTTCAGTTAGTGATGAAGGTCAACCCGTGATCATTCAGAAAAAAATTATTAAAAAGAACGCGGCCCATGGCGGCTCATGGAAGGTGGCCTATGCGGATTTCGTGACCGCCATGATGGCTTTTTTTCTTATGATGTGGTTGGTTTCTCAGTTGTCCCAGGAATCCAGGGATAATTTAAAAGACTATTTTGAAAGCTATAAAGCGTTCAAGCATTCTGGCGAAGAAATTGCCGATGCTGCAGATTCTGTTCGCAGTTCAAACGTTAAAGATAAAGTTTTAGCTCAAAAACAGATGATCGAAGAGTTCAAAAACCGTTTCAAGGGTTCGGATGAGCACTTTAAGGTTGTAGATGCCCCGGGGGGAGTCCGGATTCAGATCATGGACCTGTCTGACCAGCCAATGTTCAAATTGGGAACGGCCCTGTTCACACACGAGGCCGTGGAAATCATGAAATTCCTTGCAGAGCGTATTAAGAACCTTCCCGGAAGTATAATTATTGAGGGCCACACTGACGCTTTACAGTTTAACGGAGGAATAGGAAATAGAACGAACTGGGAGCTTTCCATGGATAGAGCCTCGGCAGCGAGAATCATTTTGGTTAAGAATGGAGTTAATGAAAAAAGGTTTCTGCGTATCGTTTCTTACGGTTCTTCAGAGCCATTGAATCATAAAAACCTTCTTGATCCGATAAACAGAAGAGTCAATGTAATAGTTATGAGTCCCCCCTTACATCCAGGTTAGAGGGGTGCATCTAGAGCCAAGAAACTTTTGAGGTTTGTGATAAAGATAATTGTTATCTAGATACTCCGACCCCTGTAAAAAAATAATGGAAAAAAGCGAAACTATAGATCAACGCCTTTCTTTACAAGCAATTTAATACGACTCCCAAGCTTTTCGTGCTGAACTTATCTCAGTTGCCCCCCCTCATTTGCCTCCTCCAAACCGTCCACGGAAACCCGTGAATTTTACGCCTTTAGAACAAAAACCCGTGACTTGTGTGTGGAGGGGGGGGTGCAATAAAGCCCTTAAAGTATCAGGAAAAATTTCCCTTTCGCTTTTTTAGGGCACTATCCTCGTTTGGTGCATATATTGCTGTACTCGTATTGTTAATATATTTTTGCGATTGGAATGGTTTGCGGCCAAAGAAGATTTAGGAAGGTTAAATTTAGTTAAGTTTTACTCTACAAGGTGTCTAGAAAATGGAACAAGAAAAAAGAAATCAAAGTAGAAGACAGCGAGATAGAAGGATAGCTGACTTTCCTGTGGAAAAATTAACCTGTTCCTCTTGCGGCTATTGGGAGCCCAGCGTTGAACACAATGGAGTCTTTGGGGTTTGCAGTATTGATAATTGCTATTATAGATACTCCGTCCCCTGTAGCAAAAAAATAAAATTATAGATCAACGCTTTCCTTTACAGGCAACTTAATACGACTCCCAAGCTTTTCGTGCTGAACTTATCTCAGCCCCCCCTCCAATCCATCCAAGAAAATCCGTGCATTCATATGGATAGCAAAAGCCCTCAAAGACACATAAGCATATTAGCTTTAATGGTTTAGAGGACTCCATCCTCGTTTGGCATATCTATTGCTTTACTCTTTTGGTAATGAATTTAGTTGTTTAGTATTTTTAATACCAGATAGAAAAATGCGGTCGCAACTTTTTGAATATTTACTTAGTTGTGATTAATGGAGGTTTGAATGGGAAATCATAAAAACAGCCCTCTTAAGCTTGCAAATAGCTGTAGGGAAATTCTACAGATTTTAAAAGAGCTAAGACAAAATTTTGAAAACCATATTAATAAATGAATTAATTTCCCAGGAAAATGATATTCAAAAAGATCTTGATGTTTCCAAAATTCCTTTAAATTCAAAATTTTACAATTAAGGAACCCACATAATTATGTCTGATTTATCCAGTATTGTAACGTTTTCCCTGATTGGTGTGCTTACAGCCAGTTCCGCTTTTTTTAATAGCCCGGATTCACCACCAGGTACCCTTCCCTCGAAACCAGCAACGATTGAGCGCCAACCGCAAAAGATAAACTTCAAAACATGTGTCGAGTCTGCTCAATCAGAACTCTTCATTAGTAAACTGGAACTCGATGAAAAATTGCAAAAAATGGAGTTTACAAACAGTCAGGTTATGAGACGCAAAGCTGCATTGGAACATCTTTTTTTTCAAAAAAAAAATATATGTAAGGCGCGTTACTCTTAGGGCTTTTTAGAAAAACGAAATAACTCGACTAAAAGAGAGGGCGAAATGCAGACATTTAAATCACAAACTACTTCAAGTGAAAAATCAGGATTTTTCAGCCTGTTCAGCAGAGGAAATGGCAGTCGCCAGTTATTAAATTCCGTGGGAGGACTTATCTCATACCTGGAAAACGTTCAGGCAAATATATTGGTGGCAGATATGGATTTAAATATTGTTTATGTAAATCATAGTGCTGTCAGCACTATGGAACCCCTGAAGAACCAGATTTATGAGGAATTTGGTGTTTCTCTCAGCAATATCGTTGGTGGTTCTATCCATCGTTTTCACAAAGATCCTCAAGGAATAGAAAAGGTTTTGCGCAACCCATCTGCTTTACCGCACACATGACATCTTTCACAAGAATCCTTATTCTAATGCGGATGACGGTGAGAGTCCTGTAATTTAAAAGCATGTGATGGGTAATAAATTAAAGGCGGCGAAAAGGTTTCTCCCCGAAATTCATAAGCGGCAAGTACCCTAGGAGGGTTTTGTTGCTTCTGTTCGTCGCCTCTTATTATAAAACTTAGTCTGAAAAAAGAACTGAAGCGGTTAAAGCCGAAAAGATTTTTCACGATTTTTACATGGTAGTTTTTTATATATTCACCTCCATAAGTTAAAGAATGGAGGTGAAAATTTTGCCGTTGTGGAAAAGATGCGTATGACCGAATTTTATATGTCTCTGCCTGCTCTTGCCTTTTTTTATTTTTTCCCTTCAGTAGGTCATAGTGTAAGTTTATTTATTGCTGATAATGGCAATGGTGACATCCAAGAATTTAACAGAATAACGGGAGCCTTTGTTGGAACCTTTGGTACTACAGGAGCTAATTTAAGTAACCCTACAGTTTTTGAATTTTCCCCTCCGACTGTCGCATTTGATTCCACTTCATCTAGTGGAAGTGAAGCAACCACGTCAGTTACTATTCCAGTTTCTCTTGCTTCGGCATCGTTATCAATAGTAATCATAGACTACGCCGTTACTGGTGGGACAGCAACAGGAAGTGGAACTGATTTTACATTAGCAAGTGGCACATTGACTTACTCTATTGGAACAACAAGTCAAAATATAAGTATAACCGTAGCTGATGATTCTATTATTGAAAGTGACGAAACAATCATAATCACTTTGCCCAGTTCCGTTAATGCTTTACTCGGAACAAATATAACTCACACCTATACGATAACCAATAACGATTCAACCAGAATTTATGACAACTCTTCTATTATCATTTCACCATAGGCAGTCAGGTTCAGATTCATACACCTTTGTGGCTGTCAGTCATCTCGCGCTTTCTGGAATGGCTTCACAAATAGGTATTGTGGTCAATGCTATTACTGATAATACGTCATCATTTGGAAGCACCTTAACATTTACCATTACCCCTTAATCAACTCAAAAGAAATCCAAACAGCTCAATTTATTTTAGGAACCACTAATTTTCAACTCGGTCATATGAGAATCAACTCAGTTGCGACGTCACCAACGACATCAACAGGAAATTTAGGTTTATCAGGTGACGGTTATCGAGATGTCACAATGCTTTCCTTATGGGGTGCGGTGATTATGGAGCAGAACACAACTGGCTTCGCTATGGAGTTTATTGGGAATATGCACGATTCCGCTTCCGCACCCATTTTTTCTGGTAGCAATCCCGTATCGGGACCCGCAGATCCTTAAGTTTTTTGGCTGGAAATTTTTTATGGGGTTTTATGTGGCTTGGAAAGTGGATTTTTACTTGACCGAATAAGACGGCGGGCTACGTAGTGGTGGTAGTTAGATATACTGTTATCCATCGAGAAAATACAACTTCAAAGCTGGTGGAAATCTTATTTAATCGTCATAAAACATACGAGGTAATTATGCGAGGATCTGATATTTTAAAAAAACGTCTTGAGCAAGCAAACAAAGCCCGCATTGAAGCTGAAACTTTGCTCGAAGAAAAGAATTTGGAACTGTACAGTGCGAAGCAAGCAGTAATCCAAAAAACCATCGAGATTCAAAAAATAGAGTTGTATCACCACGCGATCGTTAACGGCTCGCTGGCAAGCATCATCATTAACAAGGAGGGAACCATTCAATCATTCAACCCGGTCGCCCAAGATATTTTCGGCTATTCCTCTTCAGAGGTTATCGGGAAGAATGTTCATCTTCTGATCCCCGAACCTGAGAAAAGCAAACACAACAGCTATTTGCAAAGTTATTTGGAGTCGGGAAACGCCAAAGTCCTCGGAATAGCACGTGAGGTAACCAGCTTGCGGAAGGACGGATCCTTAGTTCCCTTAGAACTGAGAATAAGCAGAGTAGATTCTCCTGGGGGTGAGATCATGTTTCTAGGGACCCTGACTGACATCAGCCAGCGCAAGGAAGCGGAAGAAAAATTGCGAAAAACAAATGATTTTTTAAAAAATATCCTGAATAGTCCAACGAATATTTCCATTATCTCGACCGACCTTGAAAGAAGAATTACTTACTGGAATAAGGGGGCCGAAAGGATACTTGGGTATACGGCCATGGAAATGGTGGGCCATAAGAATATCGAAATTTTGTATCCAGATAAAAATTCAAAAGAAATTCTGAAAAAGATGATCAAAACAATTTATGAAAATGGCCAGGGTATTACCTGTGAGCTTGTAGAGCGAGCTAAAGGTGGGGAGCCGATTTGGATTAACCTTACTATTTCCCCAAAATTTGACCTGTCGGGTAAAATTGACGGGCTCATGGGTATTGGCGAAAACATTAATGAGCGCAAAAAATTGCAGGTGCAATTAAATCACGCGCAAAAAATGGAATCCATCGGGCAAATGGCCGCAGGCATCGCTCACGAAATTAACACCCCCCTGCAATACATTGGCGATAACACCCGTTTCCTTAAGGATTCATTCGATGTCCTACTATACCAATTGAAAGAGTATGCGCAATTAGCTGAGAAATCGGGTAACGGTAACATTTTGGCGGAAATGCTCCAGTGTCTCAAAACCAAGGCGGAAGAAATGGATTTGGACTTCTTGCTGCATGAAATACCGGAAGCTATCAAACAATCTTTGGAAGGAATCGGGCGGGTGAGTAAAATTGTGCAAGCGATGAAGGAATTTTCTCACCCTGGAGTTAAAGAAAAAAAGCCAGCTGACCTGAACAAAGCTATTGAAACGACACTGGGTATTTCGCGAAACGAATGGAAGTATGTGGCCAATGTGGAAACATACCTGGACTCAGATTTGCCGCTTGTCCCTTGTTACATCAACGACGTCAACCAGACCATCCTTAATTTAGTCATCAATGCCTCTCATGCCATTAAGAATCGGTTGAAAGGAAACGAAAATCATATGGGAACGATTATCATCCGTACCCAGCAAAATAAAGAATGGGCTGAGATTCTTATTTCAGATACGGGGAACGGTATTCCCGCAGAAATCCAACCAAAAATTTTCGATCTTTTTTTCACCACCAAGGAAGTTGGGCATGGGACAGGACAGGGGTTGGCGATCGCTTATTCCGCGATTGTTAAAAAGCATCGAGGGACGATTACCTTTGAGACGGATATAGGCAAGGGCACCTTATTCACAGTTCGGTTGCCGATTTCTCAAAAAGCGAATAATGCTGAATAATAATTACCAAAAACCTTTAAAGTTCTACGAAAAATCGTTTATTGTCCTGCCTATTCCACGAAATTATATCTATTCCATATCCGTTTCTTTCCAGTGCTTCTTGTAACCTATTGGAAAATAATCAGAATCTAAGGTTTATTGCGTATGGCATGGCTATTGCTTTTACTCATTTGAAAGAGCAAAGAAAACCTTAGGTTCTTGTAATCCAAGTTTGAGGAGATCGGTAAATGAAAAAGAAATTACTCTTTGTGGATGATGAATCACATGTACTTGCCAGCCTGCGTCGGCTTCTTAATGGTCACAGCAAGGAATGGGATATGACCTTTGCCACTAGCGTAGACGACGCTCTAAAGAGAATTTGCGAAACAGATATGGATGTTGTGGTTGCAGATATCACTATGCCAGGAAAGGATGGTTTCGATTTATTAAAAACTCTTAAAGGCAATAGTGATACTAAAGATATTCCCATGGTCATGTTGACCGGCGTGAAGGATCAGGAGATCAAGCGCCGCGCTTTGGACTCGGGGGCCACTGACTTGTTGAATAAACCCATCGACTTTGAAGATCTTCTTGCTCGGCTCAATAGCTCGATACGCCTAAAAACTCATTTGGATGAGATAAGTGTATTTAATGATACTTTGGCTCAAAAAGTGAACGAACGTACCAATGATCTGGAAATAGCTAATATCGAGTTAAATCAAGCAAAGCTGGATGCAGAAGCCGCCAGCAAGGCTAAAAGCGAATTTTTGGCAAATATGAGTCATGAATTGCGTACTCCCTTGAATGCGGTGATTGGATACAGCGAAATGGTTGAGGAAGAGGCGTTGGAAAATGGGTGGCATGAAGAAATCGGCTCCGACTTGCAAAGAATAAAAGAAGCGGGAGTCCATTTACTGAAACTTATCAATGACATTCTGGATATTTCTAAAATCGAGGCAGGAAAAATGGAGCTTTTTTTCGAGCCCTGCGATATTTCAACTTTAGTAGAAGATGTCGTATCTATTATTAGCCCCACGGTTCAAAAAAACTTTAACATTCTTTCCGTTGAATGTGATTCTCAATTGGAACCCCTCTCCACCGATGTCACTAAACTCAAGCAAATCCTATTGAATCTATTAAACAATGCGACAAAGTTTACCAAGGAAGGATCGATTTCTCTAAAAGTCAAACAAAACGTGAGTAACAACCAGAAGAACATTGAATTTGAAATCATAGATACTGGAATTGGCATGACACCGGAACAGATTAAAAAATTGTTTCAGAATTTCACTCAAGCGGATTCTTCTACTACTAAAAAATATGGGGGGACAGGATTGGGACTGGCAATCAGTAAACGGTTTTGTGAAATGATGGATGGAGATATTTCTGTCGAAAGCCAGCTTGGTGTTGGGTCGATATTTAGGATAAACCTTCCCATTCGGGAAGAAATGCCTCAAGAAGGTGAAAAGGTGTTCAAGAACCACCTTGCGATTGCACCTTCAACCCGGGCAACAAATTCTTCTGTGTTGGTCATTGATAATGATCCGGTTATCCAGGACTTGATGATGTGGGCTCTGGATCGCGAAGGTTATGCATTTTTTGCCGCATACAATGGAATTGACGGCATTAATAGAGCTAAAGAGTTGCTTCCTGGAATTATCATTCTCGATATTGATATGCCGGGAATGGATGGCTGGGAAGTGCTAACAAAACTAAAGGCAGATCCAAAACTCTCAAGCATCCCGGTAATAATCCTTTCCATGGTGGACGATAAAATGCAGGGATATTCTTTGGGAACAGCAGAATATTTACTTAAACCGGTGGACAGAAATCAGTTGGGAGCCGTATTAAAAAAATACCGAAACGAATCGAATCCAAACCGAATCTTGCTTGTCGAGGATGACCCAGAACAAAGAAATTTGCTTCGTGCGGTTTTGGAAGCAAAAGGTTTCAGAGTAGACGAAGCTGAAAATGGAAAAAAAGGATTGGATAAAATTTCAAAGAACCCACCGGACGTAATCCTCCTCGACTTGATGATGCCAGAAATGGATGGGTTTGAATTTCTTAATAAATTACGCGCGAACCCAGAATGGGCTTCTATGCCTGTCATCGTTGTCAGCGCCAAAGATCTCACTCAAGACGAGTTTTATCGTTTAAAGGGCAGTGTTCAAAAAATATTTCAGAAGGGACTTTATACAAGGGACGAACTCATCGGTAAAGTGAACGCTCTGATTAAAAAAACAATTTGCCTGACTAATTAATAGGAGAATAGTTTTTATGAAAAACCCGTTTCCAAAAGCAAAGATTTTAGTAGTAGATGATGATTTAAATCTACAGTCCGGCCTTAAAAGGCTTCTTGTTAAAGAGAACTTTATTGTAGAGGTTGCTTCAAATGGGAAAGATGGTTTGTCAAAGGTCGGTGATTTCGAGCCTGACTGTCTCCTTCTGGATATTGGGATGCCCATCCTGGATGGGAACGAAACATTGAAGATGATCAAGTGGTTATACCCGAAAGCAACAAAGCAAAAGTGGTTTGATTCAAAAACAGCGGTCATCATTGTTAGCGGGGCTAAAAATTTTAAACCTCAGGAAAAATGGATTGCTGACGGAGCCTTTGGTTTCGTTTCCAAGCCCATCAATTTTGAAGAGCTTTATCCTTTAATAATCGAGGCTCTAGAATCAAATACAATCGCGCATTAGTGCCATTAAGAACTTTAAGAAAGAGGTGATTCATGGTTAACCCGTTTCCCGAATCAAAAATTTTAATAATAGATGATGATTTAAATCTGCAATCAAGCCTTAAAAGGCTTTTGATTAAAGAAAATTTTATTGTCGCAGTTGCTTCTGAGGGAATGGAAGCCTTATCCCTAATGGAAAAATTCAAACCCAACTGCATCCTTCTTGACTTGGGAATGCCCTACTTAAATGGCAAAGAAACTCTGAGAATGACCAAGTGGCTACACCCAACATCCAAGATCATTATCATCAGTGGGTTTGCAGAACTTTACAGTATCACCACCAAAACTTGGACCGATATGGGCGCCTTTTGTTTTGTTCCAAAACCCATCAAATTTGAAGAGCTATTAATACTAATTATCCAGGCTCTAGAATCAAAAACAATTGAGCATGAATCCCGTCAACAATTTTAAGAAAGAGCTGATTCATGATTAATCCGTTTCCAAATTCAAAAATTCTAATAGTGGATGATGACACCAACGTGCAAAAAAGCCTTAAAAGGCTAATAAACAAAGAAAATTTTGTTGTGCAGGTTGCATGTGACGGGGAAGATGCTTTATCCAAAATTACCGATTTTCAGCCTCACTGTATCCTGCTTGATATAAAAATGCCTTACTTAAATGGCAAGGACACTTTGAAAATGATCAAGTTCTCTTATCCAACAATAGAGGTAATCATTATTAGTGGAATTAATAGCTCAAAAATCAATGAGGATTGTCTGGCTGATGGAGCTTTTAGCTGTGTTTCAAAACCTGTAAACTTTGACTTCCTCTTCTTTCAAATTATCCAAGCTCTGGAATTGAGATTCGCCGAAGAAGCAACAGACTAGAAGCCCTAGTAGATTGTTTTTTTTAAAGGGCTAAAATATTTTTTCAACAAGGCGAGTTTAAATACATGCTTCTTTTAACAAATGCCACAAGAAAGGGAATACGCCATGAAAGATGAAGAAATGTTTCCAGAGATTGCTGGTCCAAAATGCAACTGCGAGGTAATTTTATCATTATTCATAATTTTTTTAATAGTAGGGCTTTCCAGTCTCGCTTATTCAAATCCTGTTTCGCAGGTTGCAAAGAAAGAGCTAGTGGAAAAACCAGAAGTAGCTGAAACAAAGAAAAAATCAACGGTTGCCTTTACCTATTATTTTGACAGTCGCGATTACAATACCTTGAATATGGTGAACAGTGTTCCCGATCTTCCCGCAGGTTTAAAACTTTGGGGCTTTATCGATTTTAATGGAGTTATGGTGATTTCTGGTGTATGAGATCTGAGTAGGCGGCGTCCCCTTTGTTGTAAAATTGTTTTCTACGAGAAAAACAATACCAAACAAAGGAGGCACCACCATGAGTAAGGATAAAGTTATTTCTCTTGAGAAACCAGAGGGGAAAGCAGATGTATTGACGGATTTGTTGAGATCAGGAGCAAGAGAGTTGATTAAGAAGGCAGTTCAGAGTGAACTGGCAGAGTTTTTGTCTCAGTATCAGGATGTGACAGATTCTGAAGGAAGACCGTTGGTAGTGCGCAACGGTTACCTGCCTCAAAGAGAACTCATGACGGGCATAGGCCCAGTAGATATCAAGGTTCCTAAAACTCGAGACCGAGGCGGGCAAGGCATTCATTTTAGATCAGAGCTGTTACCTCCGTATATCAAACGCACCAAGAGCGTAGAAACGGTTCTGCCCTGGCTTTACCTCAAAGGAATTTCAACAGGTGATTTTTCAGAAGCCCTGGCGGCGTTATTAGGGAAGGATGCAAAAGGTCTCTCGGCAGGAACAATCAGTCGCCTCAAACAATGTTGGGTTAATGAGTATGATGATTGGCGAACAAGAGACCTCTCCAAAGAGAGCTATGTTTATATCTGGGCAGATGGTATTTATTTCAACATCAGGAGTGATGACGCTAAGCAATGTATTCTGGTCATCATTGGCGTAACTAGTCGAGGTGACAAGGAGTTTCTTGCTATTGAAGATGGCTATCGGGAATCAGAACAGAGTTGGGCAGAGATATTGCTCAGTCTCAAGGATCGTGGGTTTAGATCACCCAAGCTGGCTGTAGGTGATGGGGCATTGGGTTTCTGGAAAGCAGTAAGAAAAGTCTTTGCTCAAACCCGTAGCCAACGTTGCTGGGTTCATAAAACGGCGAATATCCTCAACAAGCTCCCCAAACACAGTCAGCCCAAAGCAAAACAATATATCCATGACATCTGGATGGCAGAAACCAGAGAAAATGCAGAGAGGGCTTTTGATTTATTCATAAAAACCTATGAACTCAAATATCCGAAAGCGGCCCAGTGCCTTGAAAAAGATCGAGAGGAACTCTTAGCTTTTTATGACTTTCCTGCTGACCATTGGGTGCATATCAGAACCACCAACCCAATCGAATCAACCTTTTCTACGATTCGGTTGAGAACTAAAAAGACCCGTGCCTGTGTCAGTAGATCAACCATACTGACCATGGTTTATAAACTAGGATTGAGCGCAGAAAAAGGTTGGCGAAAACTCAGAGGGTTCCGGCGATTAGCCGATGTCATCAATGACGTAAAATTTATTGATGGAGTAGATGAGGAAACTTTCGAACGTCAAAGGAACGCTGCTTGATCATGACTCCATACACCACATTTGACTATAACTCTTAACAAGGATGGCAA
>Ga0257118_1000911_pt1 | contig 21245 bp, 8 predicted proteins | sample SI112_150mmetaG_FD_190156 | JGI IMG/M metagenome (GOLD analysis project Ga0257118, IMG submission 190156) | Marine microbial communities from Saanich Inlet, British Columbia, Canada - SI112_150m | ecosystem: Environmental > Aquatic > Marine > Inlet | place: Canada: British Columbia | collected...
AATCAATCTTTTCGTTGCTGAACGCAAATATTAAAATACCACGTGTCATCTTTGTCGACTAACCTCATCATATTCATTAACCCAAGCGTTCATTTGTTCTTGATAACGTTCTTTAGCACTATGTAATAGTTCAGTTCGGTTAACTTGACATGGGTTGCCGTACGTGTCACATATCACAATATCATCGGTACTAAATGCTGTAAGTAGTGTGATTAACTCAGGGTTAGCACACCACATACCTCCACTCAATGCAAATAACATCTTTGCTTCGTATTTCTCTTTAAGAACTTGCTTCGCGGATTCGTAATCAAAACGTTCTTTTACTGTTTGTGTTAGATTTTCTATATTCATATTACTACTTATTTTACATAAGGAACACGCATTAAAAAAGGGCAATTAAGCCCTTTTTTTACCTAATTAATATTTTAATTAATTATGAATCAGTGTATGTTACTGTTGCAGTAGGTGTTCCCCAAGATTTAGCAATATATGTAGTACTAGGCTGTCTAATAGTCAAATTACATTGAATATTAAGATTAATTGTTTCATCTTGTGTTGCGCCTGAGTTACCTGATGTATTTGCATTATCAAATAATTTCACTTCAATAATAACATTACTTGATGTGTAATGATATCTACAAGTAATGTAGTTCGAAGTGTACAAGTACGTTGAATCGTACTGCTTAAACAATTCCTGCCATGAACCAGTGAGGTTGAAGAAACCTGTGTTTGATTCTGTTGTTACTGAACCTGAACCACCTTTCTTATCACAACCTTGATATGTTGTTCCTGCTAATACAACAGAAGTGGCAGGACCTGAAGAACCAGCCGATGTTAACCAAACTGTACCAAATGCTGAAATTAAGTTAGCCCAACCCGTATCCTTAGAACCCGAACCGCCACCTTGGTTTGTAAAGTTAACGCCAATCATACCACCACAGTTGTAAAATTCTCTTGCTTCTGTGTCGTTAGCAAAGTTCGCGGTTGCAGTAAACGTAGTATGTGTATTCCACGTTGTGGTGTTGTTACTACTTGCTGTAATATCAGCACCGTGTGCATGTAAGTTTCCGCGTTTAGTATTTACTGATGCAATATCACCTGATAAGTCAGTAATTGCAGAAATTGTATCACCTGCACTGATTGTGGCATTAGTAACACCTGTCGTTGCTTGATGCGAACCAATAGTTTCAAGTCTACTTAGTAATGTTTCCCATTGTGTTGCAGTTACGGTAGAACCTGCGCTCACTGCGCTTAGTGCACTGCCTTGTCCATAACCAGTATTTCCTGATGCTGTACTCCATATTGAATTCAAACTTGTTTTGAACCCATTATAGTGGTCGTCTAGTATTGTATTTCCTGCTGTATAAGCCATGTTATTTTTTCCTTATAGTTTAGTTAAAATGGAACATTCGTTCCATGAAATCTTCGATTTCTATTGAACACGTCAATGTATTATTGGCGCTAAGTCTTAATTGACTTTCACTATTGCCTCTACTGTGCCTGTGCCGTTCGTTGTTTTATTTTCTAATGATCTACCAATAACATTAAATGCAGTAACTTCCGTGTCAGTTGCTGACCTTGCGTAGCCATTTCCTGCTGATACTAGTCTATCTCCCTTTTTTACCTTTCCAATTACCTTAACTGGAACTCTTCCATTCATTGCAACTGGTGGGTGGGTATCATCTGCCCCAACACCAGCATTCATTAAATATGCAGCATTTGTACTTATAACACCAAATACATTGTCTGTTAATTCATCAATTGCTTCTGTGATTTCATTAATACCACCCAATTCCACTACTGTACCTGCTTCCAATACTTCATCCGATTCAAATCTCTCTGCCAAGTCAGCATAATTTGCGGTTGATGCATTTCCATTAAATGTGGTTGCATACACATTTTGAAATTTTAATGCATTTGAGCCAAAATCTGTTGTATTATTAATTGCAGGAGTAATAACGCCTGTTATTGTGTTTGAACCATCCCTTGCTACTGCTGATGCACCCGAGCCACTTGTTTGTGAATCAACGTACGCTTTTGTAGCAATTCCCAACGCCACAGTAGGGTCAGCGTTAACAATCGCCTTGCCTGTAGCACCATCCACGGTAATAACTGGAGTTTGAACTCCACCGTCATTTACTGATAATATTAAATCACCATCCGATGTTACATTTTTAATAGTTACGTCACTTCCAGATACACTAATATTTGCATCACTGTCTGCACCAATGGATAATCCGGTATCATTTAGCACTCCTAATGTACCACTAGTAGTATCATTTGCTCCTGAAAGTAAATAACCAGAAGCCAAAACTCCACCTAAACTATCAGAATTGTCTGCTTGTGTGACGGATGCATCTGCTACAGTTGTTGTTAATCCAAATCCAGGCTTAATTGTTGCGAATCCTGCTATTGCAGGAGATGGAGTGAATTCTGGGTCATCACTAATAAAACCAACCACTAAATTTTCAATAGACAATCTTAAAATGACATGGTCAACTGCACCAACATCAGTAATCGTAACTACTTCTAATCCAGAAGTTCCAACGCCCACTGATGTTGGTGGTCCAACCAAGGTGAATGATGAACCATTATAAATATTTAATTGATTACTCCCACTATCAAACCATAAATCACCAGCAGTCAATGAAGATGCAGGTTCGGAATCTGTTACTTTAACACTACTAATAGGTTTGAATTCAGTTCCGTTATAAACATTAAGAACTGTACTTGCAGAATCATACCACAACTGTCCTGCTAATGGACTACCCGGTGCTGATGTGTTGGAACTATTCTCGAGAATTTTAACAAAATTCTCCCCTAAGAACTCACCATAACCTGCGTAATTTCTACCAACTATTGTGACACTACTTGTTGTGTCAATTGTACCATCTGCCACAGTTGCAAATATGCCACCATTTGTTTTATTAATTACGTATGCCATTTCCCTATCCCAATATGTTTAATGTATTTATGATATTTTTTTCAGAATTACTCAGGCAACCACGTGACACTAACATTGCCAACTGTATAAGACACCACTACCGTGGGGTAATCACTGCCGTATCCTCCTGCGTCGTATCCGCTTCCCGCAGTTCCATAATACGATTTTGCTATTGTTACGGTTGCTGTATCCCCTGCGCTAACAGAATATGTAGTTGTATTAGATGTTCCCAATGATTGTTGAGTTCCATAGTTACAACCAGTGCCACCTGCCCCTGCATTATGCCCACAATCCCCACAACTATTATTCTCAAATCTGCCTCCCACTGCACTTACTGTGGAGCCAAATCCCGAGGTTGGCACAAAGGATGATGTTGATGACCCCCAAAAATTACCCGAAGAGCAAGTCGTACATCCGGTAGATTGGCAACCTGTGGATGGTTTAAGATTTGAATTACCAGATACCGTTACCGTGATAGTACCATCTTCTGGTGCTGTCCAAGTAGATACAATGTCATTCTTCACTATGGCAGTGGGTGCGGTATACGTAGTGATTGCTGATGCGGTTGCTGATAAAGATGGTTGTCCTGATATTAAATCTGAATTGTAATAACTTATTCCGGCGCTACCACCATATCCATCACTATCATAAGAACCTTGGTATGCGCCACCAGCACCCGCACTACCATCTGTACCCACAACGTTAAATGTTGCGCGACACCCATGGTCAACCCAAATACTAGTTCCCGTGATACCAAAACTATATCCCTCAGTACATGCAGAACTTGAACGTTTACTTGCCACGTGCATATCGGATATGCTACTGAAATTTGTGGAAGTTGTTGAATATGCGTACCCCCAACTATCAGCGTTGTAACTTTTAGTGGTGTTTGATGCGCCCGAAACACCTCCACCGCCTCCACCGCCTGCACCACCATCCGATGTGCCACAATTGACACCATTGCCTCCATTGGATGCTCCGATTAAACCAATATCACTAATAATTTTCGTACTATCTTTTCCATTTCTGTCACTAGCCGATAACTGTGCCCTATTACCACGACCACCGCCACCGCCACCGCCACCTGCAACCATTATAACCGTACCGTCAGATGATACTATTGAAGTGGCGCCACCGCCACCGCCACCGCCACCTGACGAACCAGTTCCACCTGCAGTTCCGCCACCGCCACCAGAAGCATATCCATTCCCTCCGGAACCGCCTGATGCCGATGATGCATGTCCTTGTCCATTACCACCGATAGTTCCTATGTTATAACTTAGTGTAGTGAATGGGTCGACATTCACGGTTGCAGTAAGAGATGCTCCATTACCGCCCGATGTGCCTCCATGCCCGCCGTCACCTCCGCCAGTGCCCCCATCAGCACCAATAATTGTTATTACTGCTCTAAAAGCACCTTTAGGGACAGTAATCGTACCCGTACCAGTTGATGCGATTGTGTTTGTGGACAATGAATACAGAACATGTTCCCATGTACCATCCTTTTTTATATAAACTTCCTTACACTGTTGCCAACTACCACCGTCTTTGATATGGACTTCTGTGGCTTCTCTCCAACTACCGGAATATTTAATATTCAGTGACATAATTTAGTATCTGTAATGAATATCACCATTGGCGCCCCCACTTGGTGCTCCAGTGCTAACAGTTCTAGTACCATATCCATTTGTTGTTGAGCCTGGTGTAACTGACGACACTTGTGTATCAACATATCCTTTGGTCGCTGCGTGTAACGCAACAGTAGGGTCGGCATTTAAAATCAATGCCCCTGTCATCGTATCGCCCGCCTTGGCAACTTTAAGTGCTAGTCCTGATGTACTCGAACTTGAAATATTTCCAATCTCCGTCTCTACTTCCGAAAATGTATCAAATCCTGCGCCTGCACCACTTTTTAACGTAGTTATTAACCCATCTGCGTAGGCATTCGATGTGGATACTGCGTTTCCAGTAATTGGACCAACTACTGTATCAACATATCCTTTGGTCGCAATCCCCAATGTTGCTGTTGGGTCTGCATTAACTAATGCTCTTGTAGTAGTATCATCTATGGTTATTACATTTCCACTATCAACATTAAATTTTAAATCTCCTGTCGCAGTTTGGTTTGCAATAGTTACATCGTTTCCACTTACTGATACGTTAAAATCACTCCCTACACCAACTGTTAACCCACTATCATTGATTACTCCTAATGTACCACTTGTAGTGTCATTTGCAATTGCGCTTAAAAAATCAGAACTACTAAACCCACTCAATGATGTCGCTTCTCCATGAAATTGTGCGTTTGAAATGGTACTTGATAATTGAATTCCCGGCTTAATAGTTGATGTGAATCCCGGAAATTGGCTACCGGCATCCAATGCAAATGACGCATCCTTACTTATGGTTGCAACAACTCCTGAATTGGCGGGAATTGCTACGTCTGAGTTGTAAATTTTTGTAATTAAATGACTTCCACCTACATTATCAATAACCGTTTCCACAATTGGACCAGATACCCCATCCACTTCTGAATACGCTGGTCCTATCAATATAAATGCTGAGCCACTGTATACTTTCAATTGGTCATTTGTTGTATCAAACCATAAATCACCAATCGATGGTCCAGAAGGTTCGGTCGCACTGATATTGGCTCCGCCCAACGGTTTAAACTGAATTCCATTATAAACACCAAGCGTCTTTGTTGAAATTCCACTTACTGTGCTTGCAGAACTATTAAACCAAAGTTGTCCTTTAATTGGGTTACTTGGAGCAACTGTATTTGCATTATTTTCTAATAATTTAATAAAGTTTTCAGCGAAAACTTCTCCGTATGTGGTAACATTTTTACCAACAAGGGTAATACTAAACGTAGAATCTTTTATCCCATCCTCTACGAGTTTTGCTACTGTTCCATCTGTAAAATTAACTTCGTATGCCATAATATCCTCTATGTTGTGCTAAGGTTCGTTAACGTCTGTACTCGAACCGTATAATCTATTTGTATTTGTCTATTTAATGATTTTTGTACTGGGTGAAAAACCACGTGTGTTATCAAGCGTAAATCAGTAGCACTACCATTCCATGTTTTTAATCCTAACTCATCAAATACAAACTCCCCATCTAAACTCGTACTATTATCAAATGCGTGTTGACCTGATGGTTCACTAAAATCCAACAAGCAACTGACTAAAATATCTGTATACACATTTCCAGGGGTATGCAACACAGTTAAATTGTTTCTTGATGTATCTGTATTTGTTAATGAATTGTCATCAACTACCTTAGTGAATGTTTCGTTGTATAAATCCGCATTTTGGCTAGTTGAGTTGGCAGGTAAATATGTTATGATTCCAGTTGGGTCGACACTCGTGCCTCCATTACCAAACGACATTTGGTAAATGTATCCTAGATTTTTATTTGATAAACTCTGTGCCATTGCCTCTGAAATATTCTCAAAATGAATCGCGTTTGAACCCTCGAAGAAAACTTCCTCGGTGCTTGGGTCAAATACTTTTAAAAATCCTTTAATATTGCTATTTGTTATTTCACTCATAATTTAACTTCTTTTATTAACAAAAACTTCCTCGGTGTTTGGGTCAAATACTTTAATATGCCCTTCTACACTTACTGCACCTGCTTCGTTGGGTTTTTTTGAAACTTCTTTATCTTTATCTTTATTTTTATCCATTGCACTATTTATGTATTTTAATTAGCATTAATTTTTAATAAAATTTGCTTGGGTGGTAACTTGGTCCTGTAACGCGATGCCGTTACTCGGGGTACCGTCACCACTCCCGTACCAAATACTATCATACGTACTAGATACAGTATTTGTGTCAGACCCCAATGTACTTGATGTAATTACACTCCCAGTTACTATATTACCAATACTTACATCATTTACAATGGCATTCAATGAATGTTCCTTGATTGCTGTACCTGCTGTTCCTCGTCTTAATCCACTAATTGTATTATTTGGTAGGTTTACTTCTCTGTATGTAATTCTTTCACCGTTTATAATAATAATGCCAAATATTCCTATATCTAGATTAGGGGTGGTCAATATACTAGCATCATTAACGTAAACTGCTTCGTCTGTTATATTCAATTTTTTAGTAAGTACTACTGAATTATTAACCTTGTACATTGCTGAACTACCATTCATATCTTTGAACAAACGGAACGATAATTCTTCAGGAACAACATCATCTGTGATACTAGTTACAATAATCTCATCACTCGGACTTAACAAATCTCCGATAATTAACAACGTAGAATTTGATACAACGTAATCATTTCCTGCCAATAATATATTCCCATTTCTAGTAACCCACAACCTATTATTAGAAGTTATCGTTCTGCCTAATTCAAACAGATTAACATTATTGCCCTCTGATGCAACGCTATCAAACAATTCAATATCGAACCCAGCGCTATCAAACAACTCCGTAATTACTTCTGTTGTTAATGTAGGTCCTTTAAATACTGAGGTCAATACATCAAGTTGTGAAGTATCATTCCATGTAGTAACTGTGATTTTGTCAGTTGCTGATACATATATACTGTCTTTAATATTAAGAATTGTACCGTCGATAGTGTAATCTGCATTAGTAGTTATATACACATCTACTATGGTGTTCAATAGTGGCGTTGTCCCTATAAATGCAACTTGTTTAAATCCTTGATACAATGTATTTGTATCCGATGTGATAATATCAGTATCTACTGTCGTACTTGTTGTATCCGCCGTTACTACCCCAGCATCAACAGTTACATCTGTGGTATCCGCTGTAATTGTGTCTGTATCAGCAGTTAATTCTACAATAATATAATCTGTATTCAACGTTTGTAAAATATTATCTACGTATACTACAATTTCACTATTTGATACTAACGAGTGCTTAATTCTGCCAGAAGTAGGTAACTTAAAGTTTGTTTCTATTGCATCACCGGTGTATCTTACCGCCTCTGGTGACCGCAACCGCAACCCATTATGTTCTACAATAGCATTATGTCTATTCTTACCACTTGTACTAATTGCTTTATCAATTCCACTTGAACCTACCCCTAATTCAAAACTAGTAGATATATTATCTGCAGTTATCTCATTGGTATCGGTGGTGTAAAGTGAAGAATCTGCTCCAAACGGAGTAAATGATTTAGTAGTAGGATAACAATGTTCATGTTGCTCACTTTCAAAACCGAATACCGTAATAGCAACGAAGTTCACCGAGGTATATGTATTTGTAAAATTAATAGTTGTTGTTTTTTCAGTAGATGTGGAAACGGCATCTACTGTAATTGTGTTTGCATCTACGGTTTCTAGTATAGAATCAACAGTGATACTACCATCTGATGTTGCGGTAAATCCACTTACTAATTCAACTCCATCTACATGAACAACAATATTGTAAATACTCTTTGATTCAACAGGAATAGTTATTTCATTACCTATTTCATTACCAGTATATGTATTCCTGTACAGTTGATTTCCACCACCAATTTCATAAACAAATATTTGGATAACATCACTATCTGATGCTCCACTTATTACAGTAACATTTCCATTCACCCAATCAATAGTGTAGTTGAATGTTTCATTTAATGCCAATCCATCGGTTGTATTGACTACTTTAATAGCAATTGGATACTCGACTATGTTATTGAAGTTAAATTCAGTTGTGCTTGGTGTATATTCAAATAACTCGTACTGTACTTCGAATGCATGCCCATTATTATCATAATCAAAACCAGGTCGAGTGGAGATGACCATACTTAACGTGTCAAACATACTTCCAGGAATTAACTCCTCTGGTGAATGGCTACTATAAACATCGATAAATTCACCACCATCTGCATTAATGTCACTAGGCTGAGTTCCCAAATACATGTCATTAAATACACTACTGTACTCTGTGTCAACAACCCCCGATGAACTTCCATCCGCCAACACCGTAATCACATCAAATGGGGTTGTGTCAAATGGTAGTACTGAGAACCCTGCACTATTATTAAAGTCTAAATCTTTGACCTCTACTCCTGGGTAATCAATTCCATGTACTAATAACGGAAGATTCAATCCATAGTTGTTGGCACTTGGATTGTAAAATCCCATAGTTCTATCAACACCGCTCAATGTACTCGAATCAACAACAGTATAATTATCTATATCGAATTCAGTACCAAATGCTCGTGTTTCATTAAATGAATATACACTATCATTATGTCTTACTAACTGTCCGACAGTGTGCACCGATGCCTCAGAATCAACTCTGATTGTGTCGCTATTATCCACTGTGATTGTTGTAACATCACTAGAAACCAACGAATTACTCTCCCAATTAATAATTGACGGAGCGTACTCATATCTGTCGTACTTGATAGTAGTTACTAAATTTCTAACTAACGTATTTTGCATTATCGGAGTGATAATAGCACCATTGCCATTCCCACCTGTAATTGTAATCGTCGGTGTAGTGAAATAACCCACACCTTCATTATCAATTACTATATCTATAATTTGTCCCGAATTGTTAATTCTGGCAGTCATTGTGGATTGGGTGGTTGCACCACCACCTGTTACTGTTATGGTCGGGGTGGTTGTATAATTGCTACCACTATTAACGATGAATACATCCTTTATGGTTAACGCGTTATTATTGTACCAATTACTCCATGGTGATATTTCCCAAATATTATAATCGCGTTCTGTTAGTCCTACCCCATCATCATTGAAGTTACTTTGGTCGGAGGTTAAAATAACCCCGTCGTAATCTAAAATAGGATTTACATATTTTTTAAACGCATCATCATAATGGGTAGGTACATCAAAGTCCGCCATATCAGTATTGTATTGTTCTGTTCCATTATATTTTAATAAAAATTCTTTAATTTTGGTATGGTACGGTTTTGACTCGATTAAGTAATTTAATAAGAAATCTTGGTCATCCTTTTTATACGTTGCGTACTGTTCTAAATCACGCACTTTATGTTCAACATCAATCAAACTTGTTTTATAAAGCCAATCGATATTTCCTTGTTCCGATAATATATAATTAAATATTGAAATCAATAATTTATTTCTTTCCAATAACAATTCGTCAACCAAGATATGTTCATTGATTGCTCTAATAACATTCCTTAATTCAATACCACCCGTTCCAGTGTCAGATGTATTGATGATAGAGTCTGTAGTAAATGTATTTGAATCAATTGTAATATTATCCTGAGTTGATGCACCACCCCATAACGAAGTATTAAATTGTATGGTTCCATCTTCTAACCCAACTCTCACCCAAAATGAATCCCGTAGTTGATAGAGTTCGAACTTTCCGGAACTATTACTAGATACTTTAACGTATGTTTCATTATCTACCACCAACGTAGATAACTTAGACGTATCTGAAACAATCCTATATGGTATTACTGTTTCCACCGTATCATTCTCATACCAATTGCTATATGTCCATGCACGGGTTGTGTTGTACTTTTGTATTTTAGTTAATTGTAAGGTTACACCACTTGTGCTAGTAACAACTTCATGAATACTCCACCCACCACCACTATTAGTCGTATCAGTAGTTACTAGGTACTTGTATCCAATCGCAACTATATCTAAATTTTGATAATTAAGTTCTGCAATATCCGACACTTGTATGTCCCATGTACCTGTTGATATACTTGGCATTGCTTCTTCTGCCTCCAATAAAGAAAAATCTTTATTAGTCGTTACGATATTCTTTTTTAAGATAGAGTTAACTTGTGTCAGATATTCACTTAACGCAGTAAATCGATTTTCAAACATTGACTGTCTTGGTCTAAAACTAATTCCTATTCTTTCTGCTACACTTAGTTTAATATCAGGTACTGCTAATCCTATATCATTGCCACCAATAAAACTATCTTGTAGTTTTTTATAAGTAGCGTCATTAAGAAAATCATTCTTACTATTTTCCTTAATCAACTTATATTCATTAAAAATGGCATTTTCACTATGGGTGCGATTGTACGAAATATGCAATACTGAATTAGTAATAGATTGGCGTGAATTATAAATTCCGACAGTACTATTATTCAAGAATGCAACAAAAGGCACTCCACTTAGTATTGGGGCTTCTATATATTGCTTAATATTATTAATACTCAACGTTTTATTTGATGAAATATCACTTAAATCAGTTACCCAAAAATAATAGTCTTGGATAATGGTATTAGTCGTATCAATATTTGAAATTATTGTATATTTGGCAACATCTACTACCGTTCCTGGTCCGCTATATCGTGATGGATGAACAGAACTTTTAACCCACTGCCTAATATCTACGGTACTACCAGGGAATAAATTCGCCCAATTTTTACTTGCATATGTTAAATCTGTTTGATTATAATCAATGTATCTAATATTAAATGTATCCCACCACACTTCGCCTACACGCTCATCTCCCCATATAATTCCCGTAATATCGATACCTTGATTGTATGATGCTGGGTCAGTCGCTCCAATAAAATTAATATTTTCAGCAGCCGCACCAAGTATCTTGCCATTGATTGGGTCGAGGTAGTCTACATGCTGAACTGTTTTATTAGTATCTTTATCATAAAATAACACTTTATTAATTAACCCAACGTCAACTGTATCTTGTTCTTCATGCAGTAACCCCCATGCACCATTACCGTCTGCCGTATACACGTCATTATCAGACGTAACTAAACCAGTATCCATGGTGATATTGCCGGTTACGTCATATTTTTGATAAACGGCATGCTTGTTATTATCATTCACATCCACCCATACACGAGCACCCATTGGCATTCGGTCAATGTACTTGCCTAATAAAGCATTGTTGTTTGGTAACCTAACTGATGTTAACTTATACACAAACCCTAATTTATGGTCAGTGGTATATAACTCTGTATCTGAAGTTATTGAACTATCACTTGTGATGTTAACAAATGTATCTTCGATAGTTCCTGTTAGGCGGATGACTTTAGAATCAATAATATTCTCAACGGCGTATGCGCCATTAATTAAAAGACTGATATCTTGAATTACAATCTTATCATTAACTACGAAATCATGTGAGTGGAAAAATGTGACTTCAATTTTTCCATCAACAGGCAAAATACTACTAATATTACTTTGAATGTCGGTGCGATAAATGTTCCAATCGTACGCTGTGTCCTTTGCTACCCAAATTAATGAGCCTGATGACAATTTGTTCATAAACGGAACTCCTGCTCCGCCATTCAAATCTGTAATTTCGAATACTGCCAAATCCACATCATCCGTGCGAACATGCCCTGCAATTGGTAACCCAATTTCAGTTGAACCATTTGTTCGAACAGGAAATACATGTTTGCTTACATGTATTTCACTTTGGTTATACACATCGCCTATTTTAATTAATTGATGAGAGTCTACCTTTGTATCACTGTCATTTATAATTTCTACTACGGATGGGTTGTTTTGTAATTTACTACTATCTAACTCCAACTCAATGTAAGATTTGTTTCCACTATTACCGAATGTTGCTTCCCGAATTGCCCAATTCTCAAATACCGTATAGTCGGTAATCTTCTTATCAAATTTGACATTTCTAAATGAATCTGCACTTACTTTGGTTCCTTTATTACTAATAAAACTAGTATAAAAATTAACCTGACTGACATCATCCAATGAGTTTAAATAAGCCCGTGGTCTAAACCCAGTCAACCCCATTGCCAATAAATCAACATCAGATTCTAAATTAGTTGTTTTTTTATTGTAGTATTCTGCAATTTGTCCTGCTTTGTTTGCAATATTTGGTAATAATCCTTTTTTAATATTTCTGTAATCTATCTTAGTCCAATGATTGAAGTTAAAATCTTCAGAAGGTTCAATTTTTTGCTCTGCACTCCAATACGAATTCTTAAATTTAACTAAATTTCCCTTTGTGTAATATATATTAGGTTGCCATTCTTTAATATTATCTTGGTTAAGAATGAATCCTTGTGCATCTAATTGCCCATTCCAATCATACGTAGTAAATCCAACTAGTCTAACTCTATGTTGTCTTAAGCCGGAAACTGGTTTATACATTAAATCATTAAATATACTAACGTTATCTATTACCAACAAGTGTTCGTAACTTGTTGATTTAATTCGGAGAAAATTAATATTCTTTCCGTTAATTGTAGTTAACTTGAAGTTATTATCTAATCTAGTTATTACATAATCATTTGGAGTAAGTGGGGCTCCATTTTGGTCTAGAGCCTGTATATTTTTGCTGTTTATATTATCTACTACTACTAATTCCTTGTTGAATTCCAATGAAATTGCGTTTGGATTTAAATTAACAACACTTCCAGTCCCCCAACCCTGAGCAGTCCATGCAAGAAATTCTTGCGACATTCTTCCCCAATTTAATGTGTTTGCATTTTCGACAGAATCAAAAACCAACCCACGGGATTCAAGGAACGCACCATAACTCGCCAAAAAATCAATAACTATATTCTTATTAGTGAAAACGTAGCCATATGGCACTAAAGTAACTTTATCAGTGAAATCTTTTGGCAACTTGATATCACCCTCAACTATATTAAAATTACTATTCGGAATGCTCTGTAATATTTCAAAATACTGGTGAGTTATGCTATGCCCGTGCACAGAATAACCGTCATCTGTTTTTTGAACAATAACCGACGAGTACTGCAACTCACTTAATGATTGATTTTTGTGCAACAGTAAATCATAACTTTGGTCAGGAAGAAGTAATCCAGTATTAGAACTATCGGGGCTACTTTTATCAGTATAAATTTTTAAATAATTCTTATCAGTGTATGATGCCATGCGGTACGCAAGTCTAACGTCAATTCTAGATAATTGGTCTTTGATATCAATACAACTACATCCATTATTATTATGATAATCTGCAATCCAATTAATGTAACTGTGTTTAGGGTTTGTATTTGTTTGGACTTCTACTGTACGAGTGTCCATGCGATACCTTGAATCCATTAAGTACTGATTCATATCAGAATCAAAAACGTACCTATCCCTATCGATTGATAATGCAAAATACTGTGCTGGTTTTGTTAGTGCGAATAACCGTTGCAGTGCGAATGGATACGAACTGCTTCTGCGCCATGCGGTTTCCGTAGGACTATAGTCACCAATCACCCAACTCTTTTTAAAATCTGATTGTGAGTAATTACGAACAATAGATACAAATGGGTTTAATAGGTTTCCCTCTGTGTCAACGGGTATGACTTTAATTAACCCGTCTCGCTTATACCGTATGTCCACTCTATTATTGCCCGGCTCTTTAATTATTCCGGATTCTAAATCTTCCCATAAAACTAAGTTTCCACTAGTATAAGGTAATGGTCCGTATTCATTCTCCCACCACGCAGGCTTTGCTGTAATACCAAGCATCTCCCACGGAGTAGTATGAGGGGTATCCGTGTCATAGTAATTTTTATAAACTCCTCTCCAATGCCCTTTCAACGAAGAGCCATCTAACTTACTACTGCAACTACTATAATTCCACGTCAACTCATTGTCTGCAAGATAGGTTTGCGTTTTATAATCAACTCTATTCCAACCTACCCAATTTAAAAAACTTACTGATAATATATTAGTTGACTCTTTATCCGAATATTCGGTTGTTCTAAACTTACCTGGAATCACATCTATGTCACGTATAGGAATATTATTATTAACTTTAATATTATTATAAATTCTTGTTTCAAATTCCAATAATACATCATCGCGAATGTCATTAAATGCTACCGAAATACTACCGTCATGTCCCTTTATTACATTTGTTGGGGTTGAATAAGTATCGTCTAAGTAATAACTTGGTTCAAATTTTGGATACAATCCTAACTTAGTAGGAGTATTAGGCACGTACGAACCAATAGATGTTTCGTATTCCTTTATAGTAACGATGTCACCGACATTTAGCACAGTTGAATGAATTGTAATCGTAGCACTATCAATAGCAACTGTATAATTTAAATCTTTTACCAATACAATATCATTCAAATACACCAATATAGAAGCATTACTTGCTTTGGTAAAATCATAAATGTTAACAATATTAAATGTATCTGTGCTGATGGGGGTAATGGTATGCGTTGTTACTGTTGGGGTATTTGTTCCGACAAGCATATCACTTTTATAAAATGCACTTGTTGAGCCTTTTCCGATATTAATTAAATCTAACGCATTATTTAAAATTGTGGATGCTGCTAATCCGTACGTATCGTTTTTCATTACATAATCAAGTATCTTAAGTTTGAACTTTTCAAATGCGTTTGCATTAAAGTCTATTGCCTCAAAGAAGTTAAATTCTTCACTATGAAGGAACTTCGCCATGGGCGCGATTGGTGAACTATTCTGTATGATGGTATCGCCATAAACTGCGATATTTCCTAAATCCCTTGTATTATTGGAACCGTTTGCATCACCATCTAAATCTAATAAATTCTGCGCCAAGTTACTGTAGTGATTTCTAATAGTTCCTAAAGTTAAAGTATCACTATTCTCATTAAATGTATTATTCTCTAAATTTTTAGGAATACCGTAATACGCAACTTTACTTTCCGTATCACTTATAATAGTAACTTTAATTTCACTACCGGTAGTAATAGTATCTACAAATGTAATTGTAGTTTTAACATCTCCGGTTGTTATGGTGTAATCATTGGAATTTATGAATTTATTTTCAATATATACTTTAATTGCAGGAATACTTAACTCTAATCTAGGTAGCACATCCATGATTAATGAAACACCGTCGTACTCAAAATTAAATATTTGTTCAGATGTAGTGTTATTGATAAATTTTTTCCAACCAATCTCATTGGTAAATGTCGTTCTATCTGAATATTTTCTAATAAATCCATTACTAACTTTATCTTTTACTACGGTGCCATAATCAAATGTGTCTGTGTACAAATTATTATCAAATACAATGTCTCCCAAGTTATCAATGTTTAAGAATGATAATGGGAACCCAAGCACCACATCATTCCTACCAACTCCAATTTTATAACTAAACATTTTTGTTCCACCGAACGTAGACGCGCTATACATAACGGAATCAGAAAAACTAACTCCATTTGCATCGTACACATCAAGTAAAGGTGCTTGATTAACCGACGTTTTTTGTTGTGAAACAATCCAATCACTTCCGTTGAAATGATATGATTTGCCCTGAGTTGATATTCCATTAGTACATACTATGCTTTGGTTTACTTCTACATCGGTATCGGATGATTCAACTAAATTAACCTTAAGTAATCCCTCTCCCTCTAAATCAATGAATTGAACTTCGTATATTTTATTACGCACATTAACGTCACCGTCATTAGCAAATATAACTCGAGAACCATTGGTAATACTAAATCCATCAATAGAAAACCCACTAGACCCATTAAAATTACTTAACGCATCACTTTCATTAAAATCTATTGCTGTTATTGGAGTTTTACTTTCTGTGCCAAAATTAAATAATTTTAAATTCGATTCGAATTCGATAATAGGGCGGGTTGCTCTGGAATTGTTATCAAACGTTGCAACTGTTCTATTGTATTCCGCAGTTTTAATGATTACATCCTTGTGTACCCATCTATTACTCCTACTCCACGGGTTTGAATCCTCACTCGCTCTATTAATTGTGATGAAATCAAGTACAGTCGGGGAATTTAAGTTGCCATCAAAATTTGTACTATCAAATCCATGAAAATCGAATGGCTCTAGTTCACTAGTTGTATATGATTCTGGCGTAATTAAATCCGTAACTGAAATAAGTTTAATTGCAGTACCTACACCTTCGACATAGTATTCATTATTTTGATATTTTTCTGGGGTAACGTTTCCTCTAAAAATAACTTTAAGACCATTGGTAAATACAACCCCATTACCACTCGTGTGCGTTCGTTTACCCAAAATATCGTTAACATCTATTTTTGTGTCCTCGGTAGAATTTACTAAATTAATAATACCAAACTTATCCTCATCGTCCGCATCTTGGTAATAAAGAGTATCCTGTGATGCGGTTAATAATGGAATCTCCTGAAAGAAACCAGATGAATTCTTATAAAATGATTTATTACTATAAGTATCGCCATACAAAATATCAAACTTCTCAAGATTGCTAACACTTTTAATTTTATTTAATTTAATAATAGGTTCACCATTGCTAGTAGTGTACTCAATTTGATAAACGCTGTATCTATCTGATTGACTATCTATGAACGTGGTTTCTTCAAACGGTTCAGACTCAAATGGGGCATCTTCATGTAAGTCTAAATACTGCCACCCCAAGTCCGCAGAATTACCAGCAGTTGTATTTAAGAATACAATGGTCTTTCCTTCTAAATCAACAATTCCGTCAATATTCTTTAGTTGACTTACAAGTTTTCCATTAATAGAATCAAATCTATCGAATGTGGCCAAATCAACCCCATCAATTTCGGGCAAATCATAGTAGAACTGTTGATTATTTGATTCAGGAACTGTGAATGTAATTATCCCATTATCATCACCGTTGTTTACAACCCCAACAACATCACGACTACTAATATTAGATGCATGAGATAATACTCCATTGGAGCCCGTTGCGGATTGTATATAAAAATTATGTCCTGTTTGATTGACATCGAACGTGTACTCTCCGCCCCTTGCTAATGTTATAGTAGGGTTAACCCCGTGGATACCACTTAAACTATATGTGTCGTTTCGTGTTATATCGAAGTTGTCTGTTAGCATAATATCAATTGCACTAACATCAACGCTATCTGGTCCACTTGGCAACCAATAATACTGACTATGATTTACAAATTTATCAAAATCAATTAATGGACTCCAACTGTAAATTGGACTTGAGAATAATCTATCATGTTTGGAAACATTTGCGCCCTTTGTCTTTAATGCATCAACTATCTCTGGGTAGGTTATCGCACTTTCTGCGCTCCCACCATCATCTGTAAATACAATACTAGGTTCTAGTTGGTAATTTGTTCGCTCTACTGTTGGTTCCAATACATAAGAATCCCCACTTTCTATTCCTGCACCAAACTTTCTACCAATAAACCCTTGAGTTTGTCTCAATTTTGGCTCTTGGACGAGTTGGTCGAGGGTGGAGTTTAAAAATTCCTTGTTGGGATTAGATTTAAATATTTCAGGTAGTAAATCTACCGACCTATTTCTTGCCATATTATGTTATCCCGTTTAGATTATCTGAAGTTAATGAATCAACAACATTGATATTATCTACTGTAGTTGCATTTACAAAAATTTCATTTGATGCAGACCTAATTTCGTATAAATCGCCGAATTTTTTATTTACATCAGTCGGTACAATTACTACTGAGCCAACTATATCTCCCAATTGGTCATGTAGATACGCAGACAGTTCAGAAAAATAAAATGTATCTCCGAAATCCCAATTATCGATATCAAAATAGTCATTCATTACAGATACTACTCTGCTTTTAACTTCACTGTCGCTCACCAATGAATCGTGTACCTTAATTACTGAAATATTAGCACGTAATTCATCCTTCGCCTTATTGCCGAATAATGGCTTAAAAATAACACTGTTTAATACAATGTTATCACTTAGCATCTTGCTATCCTGTAATGTTTGATAGGACGACGTTAACTCCGATATAGTTGGTGTAGATGGTATTGTGATTGTGTTAGTTACATCTTGGATATATTTCTTGTACTGTGTGTAATATGCACTAATCACGACAAATATATCAATTATATTGGTAAGTCCTGGATTAATGCGTTTTACGTTAGAACTGTTATGACGGTAATGAAATTGTAAATCTTGTCTACCTGTTTTCACTGACATATTTGTTTTTACTACTAATACATTAGATACTAATTCACGAAACTTATCTACCTCATCAGCGAAGTAAAATAATTGATTTTCTGGATAACTAGTGAGCACTAATAATGGGTCAGTAGTACTGGTAAATTCAGTATCCATCACGTTACTCCTAATAGGCAATTCTCTTTCCAATCCATCCGCGTCAACTATTGTCTCGAAAAATACTAATCCACTATTTAAAGTGATGTCGTCGAAAAAATCAGGATTGTCGGCGACGTTATCATTGTCTTCATCCGTGTAACTAATTTCCACATTAAAGTCATTAACAAATCCATCTGATTCAGTTGGTTGACCAATAATATCTAATTTAATATCATTACTTAATGGTAAATTGCTACCATGTTGTGTATTTGTTTTAAGAACATTAATAAAATCATTTACGATTTTTCCTGTTTTAGGGTCGAAAATTTTATTATGTCCACTGAAATAAAAACGCGTTTCAATAATACTTGAGAAGAAATACTTCAATGCACGTGATGTGGTTGTGTATATTTTATCTACCGAAACGAACTTAACAATCCAACTAGAATCAATACCGGTTCCTGAAGTATTTTGTGCATTATCTAAACTAAAAGCAGTTGATTTATCCAAATTAGCACTCGCAATAATGTACCAACTTCCTATACTATTATCATAACCTATGCCAAAATCATTATATAATTCAAACTGTGTTAACATTTCTTGCTCAAACGCTAATGGCAAATCTGTATTAAATACAGGAACAATAGATGTGGGGATAGCCCCCGTTGGGATGAAATTGGTCAATGTTATTGGACCACTTCCATCTGATTTATTACCAACACCAAAGTTTGTGCCTTCTAACGTGACTAACTTAACTCCGCTCCATAGAATAGTATTGTCTGTTGTTAATAAATCACCACGTTGCTTTAACCTATTGTTCTTATCGAAATAATATACTCCATTACTATCAGTCTTTGGTGTTTCGAATTTAATTAATGCATTAGGTACGATAAATTGTCTATTATCAGACACATAACTTCCGACTTGGAGTGCACTTCCTGCCGTATTTTTAAAATAACCAGTGGTTTCGTTGGTTGTTGTTGTACTTTGGTTCCACGCAATGTCAATTGCGGTTAAAGAACTTCTGTTAAACGTATTATAGTACAAGTGAACCGTACTCCGTTCCGCAATCTTTGGTTCAATTTGCTTTCTAATCACTGATTCGATATCATTCTTGTCATCAAAACTGAACGTGAATGATGTACTAGCATCATTCTTAAAGATAACTCCATCGCTATTAAATGTGTTGATGCTCGAGTACTTGCCAGTTGGGTCAACTAAATCCAAATGCCTACTCGTTCCAATATTAGTCCTTGCAATTGCTTTACTTTTGATGATACTACTGAATGCTGTATATGGGAAGTTATTATAATCCTCTCCATTGACCATTCTATTTTGTGTGTGGAATTTCGCTGGAGCATTACGCTTAATATCATTTAAACTTTCTTTTGAACTTGCGTTACTAATATTTTGAGTTAAACTAACAATAAATGTTGCAGTTTCCGCCCTTCCATTTCTACTTATATAAGGTACACTAAGGTTAACCCCTGAAATATCACCGACATTAATGATATATTTCCTTCCATTGCTCAACCTTACAAATGAACGAAAAAATCCAATAGGTATATCACCAAAAACACCGTCACCGAAGTTCATTGTAATTTGGTCATTGGCACGTCCAGTTATACTAAAAAACCTACGGACAGTAGACTCGGTTTGTTTTGTGATAGGTGCATATATATTATCCACCTCTTCCCACTCACTTAATACAGTGCCCGTAGTTTTATCCAATTCATATAACCAAACATCACTATTATTAACGCCTTCTGTATTGATATCAACATTGCGATTCGCAATTCTGTCACTCAATGTGAAGTCTTTGTTAATTAATGTACCTTGTTTAAAGTGAAAAAAGAATCCTGTGTCTTTACTAGCAAATCCTAACTTATCATTTCTGTATAAGATATTAAAATCACCATTAAGAACTGGTGATGGTTCATATACTGATGTTTTGTTTGCTGTGGTTGCACTAACAGCCTCAAAATCCATGTTAGCACCGTTCACAGTTGCTGAAAATGGTATAATTGGCATCAAATTACTAACTAAATTTACCGTGTACTCATCTGTCTTGTTACCAAGTACATCTGCTGTTCTTCCAGGCTTTCCGATTTTTTGACTATCAACCATCATAGAATTCATTACAGTGTTGAATTGGTCTTGCCAATCAATATTTGTACTATCATTCCACCGTAGTGTTACGTTCGCCAAGTTAGCACCATTAAAGTCAGTAATATTTTCTGTCGTGCTTACTGAAGTAACCTTCAAAAATCCACTAGCATTTTCATTACGTTTTGGTGTGTATCCAACTAAATCAGCAAGTCTAACAACAC
>Ga0257118_1000929_pt1 | contig 20874 bp, 14 predicted proteins | sample SI112_150mmetaG_FD_190156 | JGI IMG/M metagenome (GOLD analysis project Ga0257118, IMG submission 190156) | Marine microbial communities from Saanich Inlet, British Columbia, Canada - SI112_150m | ecosystem: Environmental > Aquatic > Marine > Inlet | place: Canada: British Columbia | collected...
CTGATGCTCAGGGCGCAGACATGGGATTAGATTCACTGGAGACCCAGGATTATAACTCAGCACTTGGGGGTGAAACAGGTGGTTTTTCAAATACTACCACTCAGCCAAGAGCCGGTTTAAAGACAGGTGGCACAGGTAACGCCAACCAAGTTAAAGGTGGTGGCGGTGGTAATAATGCTGGGCCTAACTCATCAACAACTTGGACTGAGGCATTCCAGAAGGGGTTCAGTAAAGATAACACAATGAAAGCTGCTATGAATATGGGTGGAAACTTACTGTCAAACGCATTAATATCAAACGAATTACCAGCCGAACAGCAAGCGCAGATTAACGCCGCTCAGGCTGTGGTTGACCGCTTAGAGGCACAGGGCGCAGAGGTTGATGAATTAAAGTTAGCCGCCGCTAAGCTAGCCCTACGTGATGCTAACAACATCAGCATCGAGTGGTTAAGACAGCAGAAATACGCACAGGCTAAGAACAGAGGTTCACGACAAACACGAGATGCAGTACGTATTGCAAGCGCTAAAGGCTACAACCAAGCTGGTATGCCAAACGTATACCGTAGAGGCGGGTTAGAGACCGAGAAGGCTGCATCAACAGCAGGCGAGCAAGCAGCCTTAGGTGCATACGATACTAGAGGTAAGTTATTTGCTCAAGCGAACTCAATGTTCCCAACCTCTACCGGAACCACCGGTTATAGGACAAGTATGCAGAGCATATGGGACGCTGATGCGAAGCGTAAAGAAGACGAGCGTAAAGCATATGGCAGTGTATGGGCAGGCCTAACCGGTCAAGGCATAAGTTAAATTCATAGGAGATACAAATGGGATTATCACTAGGATTTCAACAGGGTGTAGCTGACGGGAGAGCCCGCAATATCTCTGACTTTGAGAACAAGAGGAAATGGCAAGCTGAGGATGAGAGTGCTAACTACTTACGTTACTTACGCCAGCTTGAGGTAGGTAAGCTACAACGCGAAGAGCAATCACGTCAAATGCGCCAGCAACAATCACAGGATTTATCATATCAACCAGTTGATTCTATGTCCGGCATTATGCCAGTTGGTGACTCATATGAGTATGAGAGAGACCCGGAGTTACTTGATATTGACCGACAGTTTAATAGGGAACTAAGACCTGATAATTTGGCTACTACGCCTAGAGCTACACTCGCAGCTAACAACCCTATAAAGATTGCAGAGGCTGAGAAACTAGCAGAGTTTAGGCGCCTAGCTAAGGGTGACTTAGATTTTATGGGTGTAAATTTAGGAGAGTTAAGCTCCTTACCTGCGATAGAACCTGGGGAAGGCACGGGCGACCTTGGCCGTATAGGATTAACTAAAACAACCCTTAACAAAGGATTATCCGATATAGGTAAGCGCCTTAGTTCGCGCCGTATAGCTGAGCCAGGACTATTTGAGTATCAATCCAAGGAGGATAAAACTAATAGTGCTCGTAATAATAAACTGATTAATACTGCAGCATCTTGGTATACCTCAGCAGAAGCTAAACAATATTTTAGCCATTTTCCGGGGCTCTACCCACAGGCGCAGAAAGCTCCGTATGAGTTCTACACGCTATTTAAAAATAGTCAGGGTGAGTCAGCAGTAGCTCCCGGTATTACTAGCGGCGACTTTGATTTTGCTGAGATAAGCGGCGACTTTGATTTTGCTGGGGTATCTAATGAGGGCTCCGTGCAGCCTGTCCCAGAGACAGTAGTCCAGCCGTTTACTCCAGTGGCTGCTACGGATAGTGGAAACATTATTAAGGACAACAAAGGTAGAGTGCGGACAGTAGCGGACGGAACATCAACGGACGGAACATCAACGGGCGGTACTCCCACTATAACAGTAGACGGTACTCCCACTACAACAGTAGACGGTACTCCCACTGAGCAACCCTGGTCTCCGACTGCAACTCCACCCGCAATGCCTATACAAGATACTACAGAGATAGGCCCTGGGTATGAAGCTCAAACGTTAATGACTGAGAGAGATAAGCTTTCTCGCCTTGCTAATATCTACCGACAGTCAGGCCAGATGGATAAGTTTGATGAGTTAACAACGCAGGCTAATGCTAAGAACCTAGAATCCCTTGTGTCTATAGGATTTGAGGGGCTACAAGACCTGTCCAATAGAAACAATGGCGGTAAGTTAGCGGGTGTGCTATCACAGATGACGGGGAGCCAGATTCAAATACAACCAATGGATGACGGCACTTGGGATATTTACTTTAATGGTAACCTAGCACAATCATCTACAACTGCAGAGCTAACAGACTATGCTAAGACAGTCTTCAATAGTGCGTACAGAGCATCACAGGCTGCACGATTAGCGAAGTTCCAAGAGTATGAGTTCGAGAAACGCATAGATGCTAAGTATGGTATCCAATCTAAGAACGCTGAGATTATGAGCCAGATGATGAAAGATATAGCGACGGCTAATAACCAAGGTGACCTTGATAAGTCATTAGAAATATTTAAAAACTCACTTCCAACTGACCCTACAGCAGATGGCAATGGCAACTTGTGGTCGCGCAGTGGTAGTACCATAACAGGTATATTCCCTAGGGGGGTAATCGAACCAGGTATTGATGGTGAGGATGATAAGACTGTCTATACTAAGTCGTTCAATGTAAATCAGGATTCTAATATTATCCAAGGTATCTTAGCGAATGCGCTAGCAAAATAGGAGTTAGTTATGGCTAAAGCAGGATTGAGTGCATTCATGAGCCCAATGTTTGGCGCAATGGATACAGGGCTGAGCTCCACCCCGAACCCGTACATGCCTACGGACGTTTCTAAAACTATAACGGGCGTTGATAACCTAGGGCCAACGTCAGCAGACATAGCTGTTATGGGTGAGGCGGCACGTACTAAAGCTAACCAGTTCGACATGCCTGCTATGAACCGCCCAAGTTCAAACGTAGCATACAACCGTTCAACTAAAGAGATGTTTGTTAACGGTTTGTTATTCCCTGCCGAAGACCATCGTGCTGCACTTGCATCAGTGAACGAATTGACTAAGCCCCCGGTTAGCCCACCAGCTGGAGACTGGCGCCCTGTAGACCAGGGTGAGTACGAGTCATACATTAATAATATACAAGACCCAAGCCTCGGCAGGCTAGTAAGTAAGAACTGGGATGTAGGTGTTGACAACTTACAGCTACTCAGCGGTTACTTAATGCAGGCGCTAGGTGCTGTTGATACAGGGCAGGGTATTGTTGATAACAACCTTAGAGAATTATCCTATAACGAACCATATCAGCGCCTTGCAACTGACATAGAATCGGGTAGTCAGGCAGTGGATTGGTTTGTATCTAACGGAGCTCAGCTAGCACCAATGCTAGTTGAAACTGCTATCACCACATTGATTGGTGCAGGTATAGGTGGTGCAACCGGCGGAGGAAACCCTGTCAGTACAGCAGGTGGTGCGCTACTCGGTATGTTTGGTAAGGAAACAGTTAAGAAGGCACTCATTGTGGCTGCGAAGAAGCGTGCAGCAGGGCAGACTATTACAGCTGCTGAACATAAATTACTACGCGAGGCAACAAGTTTCACTATGGCTGCAGCCGCCAAGAGTCCGGTTGCATTTAGGAAAACGTTAGACAAAACAGTAGCAAACACATTATCGCAAGGCAAGCGACAAGCAACAGCAGGTGGTGCAACTATTGCTAACATGACAAACATGTATGGTATTGGTGTAGGTGATATCTATGGTGAGACGGGTAGTAGAACAGATGCATTCTTAGGTGCTGTACCTTATGCACTGCTAGAGATGATGCCCGAGTTTGCATTAGCTAAGCGCGTATTTGGTACATCCAAGACTGCTATTAAAGATATCGCAGGTAAGGGCGCTAAGGCTAGAGCCATTGGTAGTCGCGCAGGTACTGGCCTACTAGCAGGTGGTACTGCTGAGGGTTTAGTTGAAGCCTCACAAGAGGGTATCCTAATCGGGCTTAATGAAGACGTAGATATGAACAGTGAGGAAGGTGCTCATCGTTTGATTAACTCGTTCGCAGCTGGCTTCGGTATCGGTGGACCTATTGGTAGTGTCGCTAATATCCCAGGGCGGTTTGACCTAGCAGGTACTGACCAAGTTGACTTACTTAAACCAAAGGGTGTAGAGGCAGCTGATGTTACTACAGTAGGCGAGGCTGGACCGATGCCTATTGATACACCGCTGTATGATGTGCCAGAGGGCAACATCGGCGCTACAGCATCAGGGCAACAAGGTTTATTAGGTGTGTTTGGTCCGCAGATGACAGCCGCTGAAATTACAGATAAGATGGGTGTACCAGTTTCGACTGAGGGTGTACCTACACCAGAGCCTATGACTGTTGAGCAGGAGCAAGAGGCATTTGATTTACAGCGTGAGGAAGCATCGCAAGATGCAGCAAAGGATGACTTCAATGAGTTGCAACGCCAAGTGCGACAGATGCGTGCTGACCAGGAACGTGAGGAACGCAGAGAATCTGCGAAACAGGAGCAAGAGCAACAAGACTTAGACTCAGCATACGGCGCTGCAGTTAGTGGTGAGACTACAGAGGCGCAGAGACAAGTACAGCAAGACCTAGGGTTAGACGCTACTCCTACCCAGGACACTGAACAGCTAGAGTTCTTCGATGATGAAGACGGAGTAACTAAGAACGCCTTGACTAAAGGTGAGGAAGAATCCAGTTCGACTGGCACAGAGGATAGCACCAAGAAACAGAATGAGACCCTCGATAAAGCAATAGATGGGCTTATTGGTGACCCGCAACCTATTGACGACGCCACTGCTGGTGATGCTAAGACATGGAATAAAGCTAAGGGTAAAGGCGGTATCACCTGGGCTAACCTAAGTGATGCAGGTAAGAGCGCATGGATTCAAACACGGAAGACACTTAATAAAGACCTACGAAATACTGCAACATGGGAGCGTGTTGCTAAGCGCATTGAAAAGAACGCCGGAGCAAAACCAACTACTATTAAGAAGGGTGTGGCAACCCTTAAGAAAGGCGCAGCGAAGGTTAAGGTTGCAGCAAAAGCAACAGCAAAAGCAGCGGGTAAGAACTTAGGTACACCAATCACACCTATCGCGATTGAAGGTGAAGAGACAGAGAAACCTAAAGTCGCTAAGAAACCTAAGGCTAGTGAGAAACTTAAGGTCGCTAAGAAACCTAAGGTCGCTAAGAAACTTAAGGTCGTGAAGAAACTTAAGGTCGTGAAGAAACCTAAAGCTAGTGAGAAAGAACTCGCTGGTAACATGCTTAAGAAGAAGACATCACCAACCAAGGACACCCCAAATAAATTCCTAGACTTACCACCAGCAATGAAACTTAAGTCTAAGCGTAAGACTCAACTGAGTACAGCTGAGACATTACATGTGGGTACGAACAAATCTGTCAAGCTATCCTCGTTAACCCCCGAACAACTTAATGAACTAGAAGAGTTACGTGCTAACCGCGCTAGTGAATCAGACTTCGAGTCGTTCTTCCAGGAGTTAACTGCAACAGAAGTTGAGAAAGAAGTAGCCGCTAAGAAAGCTAATAAACTATTAGGTATAGCCACTCAACTAACTGCGAAAGAGCGTAGAGATGCGAAGACTAAGGCAGACAAAGTTACAACAACAACTCAAGGCCAAGCTAGAGATGCATGGGATGCACATGGTTTACCTATTAAGTGGGGTGAGCTTAACCATGTACGCCAGCTTGAGGTTAAGCGGTGGATGGATAGCCATAAGGGCAAGATATCTAAAGTCCAGGCGCTTAGGATTGCTCAAGCTGAAACAGATAGCAAGGGGGCATCTACAGTTAGGGAGATAATCACTACGCTGATGCAAGACATCGAGGGTGAGAAGAGCTCTAAGAAGCAGAAGTCTATGCTCACACACGTGATTAACAACTGGCTTCTCAACCTTAACCGTGTAGGTAAAGGCCACGTAACGTTCAAAGAAAACCGGGCTGTAGGTAAGTGGTTGAATGAAACAGAGTTTGGCCCTGCAACACGCACGTTTATAGACAACACAATAATTTCTAATCTACGAGATAATGAGCCGCGTCCTGCATCTTCTAAGGGGCAGACACACGCATACTTCAAGTACCTAACAAACCAAGGTCTGCTTGATGATGCACGTTTATCCGACATTGAATTTACAGGCGAGGCTATAGAAGCCCCTAAGGTAAAAGGTAAGGCAAAACCTAAAGCAGTAACAGGCCAGGATATAGTTAAAAAGTTACTCCGTGTTAATGCAGCTGGGTATCAGAACGTGAAGCAGGCTAAAGCAAAACTTGATAAGATGTTAGCTGATGTTAGCCAGAAGATTCTTGATACTACTGTGGTAGACCCCGAACGTGGTACTGTGCTTAGTGATTACATAATCGGTGGTAAGTTCAAAGCTGAGATGCTGGGTAGTAAAGTTCTTATTAAGACTGATGTACTGAGCAAAGACTCTCGCACTGATGTACAGGCTGCTATCGCTGCAGAGACTAAAATCATAGGTATGAACTCAGTTAGGTTGGGAGCATTCATAAAACAACTTCGCACTAAGACTAGGGCAGCTAAGAAGGAAGTAGGCATTACTCTCACCATGAGTGAGAACGAACGTGACGATATAATCGATAAAAACCCTGCACTCAAGGAAGACTTACGACAGTTAGATGTTGCGCGTAATGTACAGAACGACAAGGCACAGCGTAAGTCTGATGCCACCATTGGTAAGTATATGCGTGATGATGGTGAGACTATTAACAACCCTCTGTCACTCGGTAAGACTAAACTATTAGTTAAGAAGTGGATTAAGAAACTTAAGGTTAACCCTATAGTACGTGTGTTCAGAGACCAGGCTCATATGAAGCAGACTGCTCCGGAGTTATTCAAACGAGCAGTAGCAGCACGAGCTGACGAGTCCTTTGAAGATACCTCAGCGATGGGGTACTCATTTGGTAATAACATTATTATATTCAGCGATAGAGTCCCAACTGAGAAGGCACTGAAAGTTGTGTTAGCCCACGAGGTAATAGGACACAACGGGTTACGAGCTTTATTATCCCCCGCTTCAATCAAAGTAATCCTCAGTAATATCTTAGAGTTTGATACCGTTGTGCGAGCAGAAGCTATACGCAGAGCAGACGTATATGGCATAAGTAGACTAGAAGCCGTAGAAGAAATTATTGCTGACTCTGCTGCAGCGATTGATAATAATACACTGCTTAGATTGTGGGAAGCTATTAAGGGGGCGTTCAAAAAGATATTCAACCATGAGCCTCAACAGTGGGAAGCTAGATACTGGGTACATCACCTACGCAGGTATGCTAGAACAGGCAAATCATCCTTGGCTACACCTGAGGCTATACTAAAGAACATGGAGACCTTAGTGCAGGATGAGAACTCTGGGCGCTATGCAATGGCTGACACAGCATCGACTGCTTCCAACTGGTTACAGACTGCTGCACTCAACCAAGGTATGTCTAATTTCTGGGGGCGCCTTAAAGAACTAACTAATCCAGGTGAACTTAAAGACTATATAGATAGAACGGGCGGTATTAACAACGTGACTAATGATGTCATGGAGTTCCTCCAGACGATGGACCACACTGCTCTAAAATCCTTAGGGCTGCATGAACTCTACAAGATGTTTGAGAGCCAGGGTAAACAGTCGGGTGACTTAATGAATCGCTGGAACCGCATGATGTCTCGTGTATGGGAGCTAGAGGCCAGTGGTGGTTTAAGTCAAGTAGAATATAACCAAGTATCTGAACTATTAGCTATGGCATCACTATATAAGGGTGGCAACCTAGATAGCAACCTACTTAGAAAGTATGGTGATAAGAAACTATTTGTTATATCAGATGGCGTATGGGTTGAGAACACTGTAGTGACTGATGCTATGAAGCTAGAAGGTAGGGTAACGCTCGCACAGTTTAAGCAAGGGATTAAGATAAAAGTTAGTGAGACAGAGACTGACGGTGAGATTGAGGCTGAGTTCAGTAAAACGTTTAAGCCAGACTACCTAGCAGGACTAACTGAAGATAGTAAAGTCTGGAAAGCCTATAACGAAATCATGGATACCATGACGGACAAGGCTCTGGAGAAACTCAAAGGCCGCCTTGAATCTGCTGAAGAGGAGCAGGCGGGTGAGCTAAGTAAGTTACGCTTTATCGGCGTTGATAAGGACACACCAACCTTTAGTCGTGGGCAGATGGATACTATCAAAAAGATATATGACGTATACAAACGTATCCATTGGGAGAACCCGGACATAGACAAGACAACTGGGTTAAAGATACCTAGTAGAGAAAGCACAGAGAAGGCTGAGACTTTTCTAATACAGATAACACGGGCCTTCCACAACGACACTAAGCTACAAGACTGGCTAACTAAAAACCCAGATGAGGATTCATTTGAGTTCCTTAACGAACCTGGTGTCGCCGGTATTGTTAGAGAGTTGCAAGGGTTTAATGATTTAAAACTAGACCTTGATGCACATGTGTACCCTGTGCAGAACACTATCCGAGAGATATTCACAACAGATACACTGGTTAAGGATGCTACGCTAGGCGCTGCCCGTTCAATACTAGGCTCTTACGTACCACTGTGGCGTAAGGGTAAGTACCAAGTTATGATGAAAGCCTATGACTCTAAGGGTAACTCGGTGCAGCTGCATAAGTCTATCCACCTCCCATACTACCAAGGTGATAGCAAGACCAACATGGAAGGCATCATGAAGGAGCTGGATAGCAATGAGTTATTTGGTGGTAAGTCCTATAAGGTACTAAACTTTGAAGGGCATGAAGTTAATGTGACGCTCAAAGCTGAGCGAAGTGAAACTCGCCAGGCTCAACCAGCATCAACAGGTATTGATTACCATGCGGTGCTACTAACCATGAAACGTATCGGGCATACACTGTCGAACACCGAGCGTATTAAGCTCGTGAAAATTACAACCGCGGCATCTGACCGTAAGCGTAAAGGTTTGATGCGTGAGAATGTCGCTGGTTTCGACTGGGATATTATTAAGTTTGTATCTGAGGACTTAGAGGCTGCTGCACACGTCATCAGTAAGATGAATAACATGTATAAAATTACTTCACTTATGGATAGAGGTGAGATGTGGTTCGGTAAGCGAAGCACACTAGATGCACTAGCCGCTAGGGTTAATGAGTTCCCAGAGAGTGAGTATGATACCGACGCATTTAAAACTGCTAAGCGTGCCTTTGATAGGTATGCATATGCATACCGCCATATGGCTGGTGCTGAAGCAGGTGAAAAAGGTAGGCATATTAAGATGACTGTCGCTGGGAAAGAGGTTGACTTACAACTGATGGGACAAGGCGAGCGCTACAAAGATAAGGCTGAGGAAATACTCGCATGGTATAGAGAGGCGGATAATATCTCAGTGAGTACAGAGGACATGCTATCTCGACACCCTATTGGCTCGAAACTTAAGATGATTACTGTACTGATGCAACTCGGTGGAAATATAGCCATTGGTATCATTAATACTACTTCACTACTACTCCACACGTTACCACTACTTGCAACGTACAACGCGAAGAACGGTACAGGTGGCGGCTTCGGATTTAGTAAAGCCACTACTCAAGTATTTAATGTAGCTACTAGGCTAGGACACCGTAAGTATTCTAAGATTGATTACCTCAAGCAGTTAGCTGCTAAGGGTGCAGAGGGTGATGCTCTTAGGAAAGAAGCTGGTATTGAACAACACACTGCTGAGTTCCTACTGTCAGAAACCCAGAAGGGTGGACTACAAGCAGCGTTGTTCAATGCACTCATGGGTTCATCACGTGGTAGTATCACTAACCCTAGGCTGATAAGCGCTATCAATAAATGGATGGCTCCATTCACCTACACTGAGCAACTCAACCGTAGAGTTTCAGCCATCGCTTCATATGAGATGGAGTACGCTAGAGCCATTGCATCTGGTGAGTCTGAGAAAGAAGCTGTACATATTGCTAAGCGAGAGGCAAGAATTACTGTCGAGCAATCGCAGGGTGAGTACGGTATGTTTAATAGACCTAAGGTAGCACGTGGTTCTATATTACAATTTCCATTTATGTATAAGCAGTTCCCTATCACATCAGTGCAGTTATTGACACGTATGCCACCAGCTGGTAGAGTCTATTACCTATCACTGCTTGTGTTTGTTGCAGGTATTAAAGGTATACCTTTTGCTGATGACCTCATGGACTTAGTAGATACTCTGATGCAACATTTTGGTATTAAGAAGAAGACCGTTGAAACTGAGCTCAATAATTTCTTTGATGCGTTATCCCCCGGCTTAGCGCCATACGCTATGAGAGGTGTGTTGGACAACATAACAGGCGGTACAATTTCAACACGAATTGGTATGGGAGATTTGTTGCCATTGACGGGGTCGCTTAAAGAAGGGGCGTCGTTCAAACATGAAACGATTAATGCTCTCGGGCCAGTAGCCGCAGCAGGTAAAGGCATAGTAACAACAGGTTGGAACTTACTTGAGTATGGTGCAGAAGCTGTGGGTATTAAGTCTGATAAGAGCAACTTTATTGATGTGCTTAGAGATGCACCATTGACTGGGCTACGAGCGTTATCTGACTCCTACTCATACATGGATACAGGTCAGATAACTAACTCTAGGGGGCAAGTGTTGTCGCGAGAGATGGACAACAAGACTGTCCTTATGAGGATGCTAGGGTTCTACCCATCGGTTGCATCAAGGCAGAATGATATTGTTAGGATGGCGAAACAGACAGGTGACTACGCGAAGTCAGTACGTGCAGACTTCCGCAATGCTTGGGTTAAGGCAACTATAAATAAAGATACTGGATTGGCACGTTCTATTGAGACATCAGTGGATGAGTGGAATGCAGTCGCAGGTAATGACTCTCCTTTCTACATTAGTAACTTTATAAAATCTGCTAATAGGTCACTACGCGAATGGGAAAAACCACCGTCTGAAAGACTACAACCTGCGAAGACTATGAAGCCTACGTTAGAGCAGCTCCGTAGGATGTATGGGTTTGACTAATTAACCATCTGTAATTGACCCTGCAACAAATCCTCTGCGGCTACATCAGCATCATCTAGTATGCCTTGCAGTCGTGGATGATTGAGGTTGATACCCACAACATATGCTTGACCTAGTTTGATAGGTGTGTTCTTACCTAAGAAACACTTCTTAGACTTAGGTGTAGCATCAATGTGTTCACAGGTAAGTTCACCACAGAACGACTTGTAATCATGCCCGCTCATAGATAACCACTTACGGAAGTGAGTACGGTCTAACATTAGCGTACCACTGCTGAACACGTCAGTCATTGTCTTACGGAAGACATCGAACCTAACACGTATCTCTCCACGTGGTAATCGTTGGAAGTCAACCACTGGCTTCTGTCCTGCTGTGTGCATAACAGTGACAGCAACATCAGCGAAGTCACTAAGGTAAGCAGCGATGATATCAAACGAGTCCATCTTACTTTCTTCTGCCACTATTCGGATAGCACCTATCTGTTCAAGTACCCACTCAGTTCCCTTAGTATAGTCATAGTCAATCAATCCCCAGTCCTTAGCAAGTTTAGATGCTAGGTCTGATAGTATGATAGCTTGTTCCCAGAATCGTTCTTGCCCACTGAACTCAGCGCCGTATCGTTTGTGGAATGTGTCAGTTGCTTCGGCAACCATGGCTCTTATATCTTCAGAACCTATTTCCATCAACTTGTTTATGAATGTGTGGCCTGCATGACCGTAGTTATTTGTTACGAAGTTATAGAGGTTTCTACCTGCTGAGCTGCTCTTAGTAAATAGTTCGTGTGGCGGCACAGTAACCTCTAGTAAACGTGCCATCTGTGCATCGGTGTCTAACCCAGAGGCTATCAACTTAGATTGCAGTGACTTGTTTGTAGATACAACGACCGGGGTTGCCCATGTTTTTGTATCACGCTCTACTGCTGAGCGACTTAGTCTCGCCTTGTCTTTACCTTGGCTCACCCAGTAACAGAAGTCGCCAACCTCTTTGTCTTGCATCATGGTGACCTCATCAATGGTCATCGGTAAATGTGCATACAAACCCATACGGTTGAACAGTGTGTTCTGTGTAAACTTCGCAGCGAAGTGCAACTTGTCTGGGTCACCATAGATGGATTGTATCCAGTATTGTGCTAGTGTTTTACCACCACCTGTTGGCCCATATAACGACACCGTTAATCCCTTCAAGCCAGTGAAGTTATACAGCGGTGCAGAGAAGCCAACGCCCAAAGCAAACATATGACTCGGCATATGTGCTTTCTCTAGCATGTTAGTCATCGTAGTCCACGCTGCAGCGTCTCCTTTCCTGCCATACATACCTGTACTTAAGTTGCTTGATGCTGTTGATAATGTAACTTGTTCTTCTGAGACACTGCCGTCATCTGCTTTGCTTATAACTGTGTCGCCTATAACAAAATGCGTATTGTTTTCTTTCCAACCCATGGTTGAATAGAGGTTGGTCATGGTACGTATCTGCCTTAGTTCTTCCATGTATGTTCGTAACATAAGTTGAAAATACTCCGTCTGTCGTTTGTTGAATAGCACAATACCTTGGTCTGCTATCGCAGTAGGAAACTCTCTGCTTCCATCTGTTAAGTATGCTTGTCGTAATTTAAGTTCAGTCCACCCGATGTGTGGTCGCTTCCAGTGGAAACGAACAACTTCATAATCAAGGTGGTCATCACGTCCATAACCTACAGGGTATATGTCAAACTTACATATGTCAATATCAGTATCATCAATAGTCATCTTGATACCATGCTGTGTACGCTTAAACGGTTTCGGGATAGGTACTAGGTTCGCTACCTTATCTGGTACTTCTGTAGTAATGGCTACCTCTTGGTACTGGATACCTAGTCGTGCTGGTGAGCCAACTTTGCCTGCATACTTACACCCTCTACAACCATTCGGTCTATCAGATTTAAGTTTGTCACAAGTTGTTGGTCCAGTAGCATTGTCTTTCCACTGGATAACTTTATCTCTTGTCACTGACTCAGAGTAGGAGTCATGCCCCTCACTCCATTTGATTGCAGTATCTTCTGGGTCTACACAGAATGCCGCAACTCCGATGAGGCTATACCACAACGGCTCTGGTACATCCTTCTGGTTCTTAATTGCCCAACCAATCTGCTGACACTTACTAGATACAACAGAGCCAACAGCAGGTGGGTACTCTTGAGTCACTGCTAAGTTATTCAGCAACGAACTCTCACGTGGTTGTCGACTACTAGGGGCCTGATTGTATTGCACGTAGTTTGTAAGTTTACTTAGAAGAGCTTTAGGCGTAACAGGCTCAGCATCCACCAACAACTTCACCTCGTTCCCATTCTTAGGGTTGTGAGTTCCAACTGGTCGTAGTACCAGTGCACTGTTGGTTGTTAGTCCTGCATCAATATGAAACTCTTTCTCTGCTGCGGCTAACTTCATAGCACCAGCCAATGGCTTCCACTGCATAGGTGTTAGTTCTTCTGTAAGAACCCAGTATACATGCAGTCCGTTACCAGAGAAAATTATCATAGGCTTCGGTAGTTCCAACTCGTTGATGAACTTGCCTAGTGCTGTTAGTCCAGCCTTCCAGTCTGGATATGGCTTTGTTTCACCACAGTCCACATCAAGTGCCACAACTTTGGTTGCCCTAACGTTGTCTTGCTTTCGGTTGCCCTTAGTTTTAAAGGCTGATATTGCGTAGTAGGTATTGTTTTTAGTTTGGTCTGACCTAACACAGACCTTTGATAGCTCGTCTACACTGTTAAAGAACCCCTGTCTATTACCGTCTTTGTTGATGACAGTAGTGACGTAGAACCCCTTGGTAGGTAGAACGCGCTGTAGAAATTCCAACGTGTCCATTTGTCCTCCTCAATAAAAAGAGGGGAAGTTCCCCTCTCTAGTCTGCTTAATGATACTCCTCTAAATAATCAACGAGTTGCTTTTTTCTGTCCTTAGGGTCAAGCACAATGATATCGGGTGATGGCCACCCTTTGTCTTGCATAACTGACAGAAGTTTGCGTAGTGTATCACGTAGTTTGATATCATTATCTTTCCGAATGGGCGTACCCTTCTTCCAACTATGATAGGTCATACGTGACACTCCCACCACTGACGCCATGTCAGTGATAGTAAGCATCATATGCTTACGCAGCGACTCCACTTTAGAAAAATCAAGTGGCTTCGGTTTAGTCATCGGCAACTTCTCCTACAAGAGCAGCAATCTCATCAGCAAGGCTAGTCGTAGCACTGTCAGCAACTGGTGCTTCAGCAGGCTCTTCAACAACTTTTCTTACTTTAGGTTTTGCTTTAGCCTTAGGCTTAGGTGCTTCAACAGGTGCTGCTTTACCAAATCCCTTAGTCACTGGTGCTTCTTCAACCACTGCTACAACCACTGCTTCAACCACTGCTTCAACCACTGGTGCTGGCTTGGCTGCAACTTTAGGTACAACAGGCTTATCAATTTCTTTCTCACCTGTTATCTTTAACACTTGCTCAGTACCAAACAACTTATCTACTGCGGCTTGCGCTGCTTCATCAATGAAGCCACCAAATCCAAACGCTAACTTAGGGTATGACGCATCAGTATCGAAAGACAACGTGGTCTTAACAATCTCTGGTGGTATGCCTCTTGTAGATAGTTCTTTCTGGTAGGCGTTCAACCCTTTCAATGCACCCGGAGTTACTTGTAGTAAGTACACTGAACCATCGGCATCATCAGCAGCAACTACTGCTAAACGTTTCTGGTCTGCACAGGCTTTAATCTGCTGACCTTGTGGTGTTAACTTAGAACCCCAAGCATTCTGAGGACATGAGGCACACAAATCGTTCTGTGGATTGGTGCTGTCAGTATGTGGACCGACACCAGTCAACGAGAAACAGTCTGGTGCTGAAGGCTCTGCATCTGGAGTCCATGCTTTCTCATACCATGTCTTAGATAACCTAGGGTTAGCACCCACAATGATTACATCAATCTTGGTTGAGTCAAGGACTGTTTCATCACCGCCATCAACGATGCGGAAACGACTACCTTTGATAGAGATACGTGGGAAGCCATCGCCACCCGTTGCTAGTCCACCTGTTAACGATTGCGCTAATACAGATGGTGCGCCTACTTTGCCTGCAAGGTGTGCAGGAACTTGGATATTACTGGGAACAATATTTGACATTGTACTCTCCTATTTTTTATTATTAAACATCAACTTTGGGTGCAGGCTTACGGACATTGACGTCAATCTTTGTGCCGTATGTAACTCCTGCGGGGACAGCCTTGTTCATGTCGATGTATCCACGAACTGCTGTTTTACTTACACGCTTTTCAAACAAGTCGTATGCTTCGTTCTCTCTGATAAATCCTAGCATAGCGTCCCAGTCTGCAACTCGAGCATAGTCATTGGTAGTTAGAAATGCTGTACCATGATTGGTCTTGAAGGATGTTACTCCGTCGGCATCTGCTTTCTCCTTTAACCACGACTCAAGTTTCGTCATGTTCTCTTTAATACCTTTGACCTTTGCTTTCGACTCAGACTCAATGGCTTCTTTCTTCTTGCGAAACTTCATGTAAGTTTCAATTACTTGGTCTACTGTTAGACTCATATGTCACCTCGTTTCTTGTTGTATTAAATCAAGAAGCAATCCCTGTAACTTTTGTTTGTTACGTAGCCTGTCATACATCTTAGCCTCCACTGCGATGGACTCAATGTGTACAACATTTGATACATGCTTCTTACCTATTCGCTCAATGCGACCATTCGCTTGAACATACTGCTCGTTACTTGTTATCGGTCCATACCATATGATGGTCGACGCTGATGTTAGCGTTAACCCATGAGCCATAGTTGCAGGATGTGCAATCAATACCCTTGGGTCTTTACTATTTTGGAAGTCGTTGAATATCTGGTTGCGTTTTGTTGAACTCACTGCACCATTAACAACTGCGACACTCCACTTCTTCTCCAACTTAGCCTTCAACATATGTAATGTTCCAGTTAACGGAACGAACAATATAACTTTCTCACCTGCTTCTTCAATCACCTCCTCTACTGCTTTAATTCTAGGCGAACAGTCCAACTCAATGTTCTGCCCGTCATCACCATAGACTACACCACATGCTATCTGTACAAGTTTCTGTAACTTAACAGCCTCATTGACAGCAGTGATAGAGCCTTCCTCTTCCATTTCAATAACGAAACGCCTTAGCATTTCCTTGTAATACTTTTCCTGTTCCTTAGTCAATGGTACTTTACGTGTCTGTATTATAGTATCGGGTAAGTCAAAGCACTCATCACGAGAATACCTAACCGATGGTTGTAATACATCCTTCACAATGTCCACTGACTCTGGTCTGGGTAGCCACTTCCATTGCCCTATCTTCATCATCACTTGGTCACGGAACGCAGTGTATGTGTTGGAACAGAACGGACTGTTGACTAACTTCGCTAACGCCCAAGCATCTGTTGGGTCATTAGGTGTTGGTGTACCTGTCATCAACCACAACCTTGTATTCCTATTACCTTCCATCCACTTACGGAATATCTTAAACCTATTAGTAGATGGGTTGCGTAGTACAGCAGCCTCGTCAACGATGATAAGGTCAAACATATCTTTCGCTTCCTCTGCTATGATATTAAATCCATCATGGTTAATGATGTAGAAGTCAGCCTTAGTATGTAGCAACTTCTTTCTACGTGCTGCTGTTCCGTGTAGTGTGACTGCAGTGCGATGTATAAAGCCTGTAAATATACTATCACCCCACACCCTTTCAAGTGTAGACAGTGGTGATATGATTAGACACTTCTTAACCTCACCTGCATCCATCAAGTAGTCAGCAGCCCATAGTGCTGACTGCGTCTTGCCAGTACCAATGTCATTAAGTACCAGTGCTTTCTTGTGCATGGTTAAGAATGCAGAGGTTAAGCGTTGGTGCTTGTAGGGAGTGAAATCGCCAACCCAGTCATAGTAATGTAGGATAGGTGAGGGTACTTTAATACCGAGGTTACGCAGTACCTTTACTTCATCAATCTTATGGGGTGCTACTACAATGTCAGTACCTTTAACTGTCATTAACTTTGCAGATGGTATGCAGTCAAGCACACGGTTAGGGTTAGTAAGTTTTAACGCAATAGCCTTGGCTTGTTCGACAACTACCACTGTACCTCCTTGGCACTAATGATATAGTCCTCGACTTCTTTAATAGTGTCGTCATCAAAGACCAAGAAGCACTTGCCACCTGCTGCTTCTATGTCCCTCATACACTTATCTTGTAGGGCTGTGGGTTTCTTAGTCCTGTCAGCCTTAGCCTCGACTCCTACTATCCTACCTTTAACTATTGCAAGCCTGTCTGGTATACCCGCCCTTCCAAACGGACCAGACTGTGGACTAAAGTACCATATCTTATACTTCTTAAATACTTTATCCAGTCGACTTTTAATCTTACCTTCTGGTGTTGTTGCCATTGTTCCTCCTCTTCACTTGTATTATATACTTATATTTACAGCAGTGTCAACTAAAGTTTTGCATAGTCACACATATGTTTCGCTGGACACCAAGGGCATAGCCCACTTGGCTTAGGTGGCCAGTTGTCATGCTCTGCTGACTCATAAATCCTGTTGATACGTGTCATCAAACGAGTCCACATCTCGTTAGACTGTTCACGCTTGTAAACTTCTGTGTCCATTGCCTTAGTCTTTAACCATATCAATGATGACTTAACTGTGTTCACCTTAGGGTAGTGCTTGAACACTTGTAGTGCAAACATCTCCATCTGTGTGAAGTCTGGTCTACGCTTACCTGTCTTCCAGTCCAGTACATAGGCCCTATCCTCATGGACAATCAACACATCAAGGATTGACCTAAGCCATGCGTCTGATGCAAACCAATCTGTTGGTGTTAAGTTTTCGTCAAGCGTCATCTTCTGCTCGGCTAGTAACTCACCGCCGATTGCCGCCTTCTCCATAGATACACACAGTCCCTCATACATCTTGGTCTCATCAGTCAATGGTGTCTTATCTCTAAGCCTCAACTCCAGTGACTCATGGACACGTTCACCATACATACTTGCCTCGCCCCCTTCATCTTGTACTTCCTTGTTAATACGCTGGTGCATATATCTTTTGGGGCAGTTCTCATACATCTTTAATGCCGAGAATGAATGTGCTAATTTCATTTGTCACCTCCAAAGAACTTGTCACACTTGCCCATGTATATTGTATGTACTACACCTGCTACATACCCTAGAACAAATACCATTGCTACACCTAGCCAACTTACTATTACTTGTATCATTTCTCCTCCTCAACAGGTTTAATTCTATATTCTCTATCTGTGTACCAACCTGGTGTGACAGTACAATCTTCCCAGTCAGCAGTATCTGGGTGTTCACAGCATAGATGTACTTTATGTTGCACTGTGTAGCCCTCTGCCCAAGCGTGTATCTCTCTAGCGTGTATATGTTTTTCCATTTACTCCTCCTACTTTGCTTCACTATAATTATTACCAAGGTCTGCTTCACAAGCCACTGGTAAATCCTTTGCCCAACTTGGGGGCTTAGACATTTCTTCAATCATAAATGCCTTTGCTTCTTCTGCTTCTTCTTCCTTAACCACTACGATAATCTCGTCATGGACTTGGAAAGATACATGGTATCGTTGCCCTATACGCACCATCTGCTCTGCAACTACGTTCCTTGCAAGGGCTTGCACTACATTCTCCACCACCTTACCACCATAGATGCGTGTCCAGTTATTACCTGCTATGCTGTCACCATTCGAGTGCTTTCTATACACTCGGGAGTCAGCAAGATAGGAGAACCCACCCGAACCTGCTCTTAATGCAGGGTAGTGAATACGCAAACCGTTCGGCATCAGTATGCCCTTGTGGTCATAGGACAGAATGTCGTTAATCTGTCCACTACCACCTGCTAACATGCCTGTAAGAACCGTGCCACATCTATTCCAAAATGCAACAATCCTGTGGTTCTTTTGTCTGTATAAATTTACTATTCGTTGTGCTTCAAACTCATCAACATCAACGGACAGCCCACCCATACCTAGTGCTAAGGTATCTTTAAACTTAGCATGACCCATGCCATAACCAAGACCTAGTATACATGTTTTACCTACGAACCTTTTAACTTTATCAGTCTTTTCTACCTTGTACCCATACACATCTGAAGCGAACTCACTGTACACATCACGCCCTTCTCTGAAAGCATCAAGCAAGTCCTCTTGCCCCGCAACATATGCTGTCATACGGGCTTCAATCTGTGATGAGTCACAAGCAACCATCTTATAACCTAGTGGTACAGTCAGTGACTCACGGATAGCACCATTACGAGGTAGGTTTTGTAGATTTAACTTGTCACCGCCAGAGAACCTACCAGTGTGAGCACCATAGTATTTAATCATGATAGGTAAGTAGCCACGCTTGGCTGTTTCGATTAGCCGTTGTGTTCTAGTCTCCTCTATGGTAGACTTGATGCCAAGTCTTGCCTTAACAAGGCTACCAACTTGGGGGTCATCATGTTCCAACAAGTTTAAGAAAGGTTTGTCAGTCTTAGCGAATGCATATGCTACCTTGCCTGTACGCAGGCTAGTCTTAGTAGGTACTTCCACCCCTAATGCCTCAAGTAACTTAGCAAACATAGCATTACTCATTAACACTTTCTTTACCTGTGCCTCACTGAACTGACCCATACCTAGGCTATCTATCAAGTCCGACTTGGCTTGCTTAACACCTATGATGTGGCGTTCTAATACATCAGAGTCAAGTACCACTGTTGGTTCAGTATACATACGCAATGTCTGGTCAATGATGAGTAACTCATGCGGTGGGAAGCCTTGCTTTAGTTTGTTGAATAACTTATAGGTTAGTTCAACATCTTGGATACAGTAGTCTGCAAAGTCTTGCATCTCTGACTCACTGAAATCCTCACGCCGTTTACCTACTGTGTTCTCCACCTCTGCACCTTTCTCGCCTATACCATAGTAGTTTGCTAGGGCTTTCAAGGAACTACCCTCCGTCATCTGGTGCTTAGGTTTAGCCATACACATAGTATCAAACCAGAACTTAGGCTTAATACCGTACAGCCACGACAGGATTGCACCATCAAAGTATGTGTTGTGGCATAAGATAGCCTTGTCTGTGTAGTCAAGACTATTCAAAAACCCACCAACATCTTCACCACTATACCAATCAGTGGGGTTGTCGTTTACTTTAATACCTACACCTATGACTTCAAAGTCTGCACTGCGTACATACTCCTCGGTTGTCATCTTGGATAACGAGAACTTCTTATCCCAGTAGGTTTCAAAGTCGAGGGTTACTATGTCCATCTTCTTTCTCCTGAAAGTTATCTGCTTTACGCTTATCCCAAGCATCTTCTAGTTTCTCTTGTACGCCTAGTGGTAATTTGTTCTCCTTACACTGGTCTAGTTCTACTGCCATATCATCTATTTGTTCTGCTGTCTTGTAGTTCATTCCTCTACCTCATTCCATTCATCAGCATCACCATCTTCATCTAACTCTGCTTGATACACTTTCTCAGGTCGTTTGTAATCGCACTCACCTTGAGCATTTGATGCATATGAAACCCACTCACCATCTTCTTTATGTTGTACCTCTAAGGTGTCATACTTAATGTACCAGTTATAAGACTCCTCTAAATCAAAGTCAATATCCCATTGCGAGTACGCTGTGTACTGTGCCTCTACTTTATATTTCATCTCTTATTCTCCTTTGTTAATTCATCTAATAGTGGAGACTCAGGCATATAGTTCTCACTAAACCACCCTGCATCTCCATTCTCAAAAGCCTCCACATCTCCTTGAAGTTCATCTAAAGCCTCATCTTTTGTGCCTTTAAAGTTTCTAAAAATTATCATCTCCAGTC
>Ga0257118_1000932_pt1 | contig 20821 bp, 22 predicted proteins | sample SI112_150mmetaG_FD_190156 | JGI IMG/M metagenome (GOLD analysis project Ga0257118, IMG submission 190156) | Marine microbial communities from Saanich Inlet, British Columbia, Canada - SI112_150m | ecosystem: Environmental > Aquatic > Marine > Inlet | place: Canada: British Columbia | collected...
GACCTGCCACGAATGCCAGCACGGCCCCGGCCTCTGCGCTCACCCGCTCGTCCAGCCATTCCACGGCGAGCCACCCAGTAGTCTCGGCTCGTCCATCGTGGACTGGTGCGCGGACCACCTCGTCCCCGCCGGGAAAACGTGGGCACGCCCGCGCAGGGATGCCCCGCCGTGCCCGGGGGCGACTCCCCCGAGGGGCAGCCGTGAGCGGAGCCCCAGCAGGGCGTAACCTCAGCGGCAAGACGCCGGCCGGTGCCTCGCTGCTGGCTGGCGCTGGGCTCCGCCTTCGCGCCTCTGACGCCGCCGCTCGTGCCGACCGGAGGGACGACTCTACCCGGGCGCGTCAAGCGGGCGGCCGTAAGTCGGCGGGATCGTTTGCGGCCGTGCTGCTCGGGGGGTGGGGCGCAGGCATGCCCGGTTGACGGATTGCGCCGCCTGTGATTACGTCAATCTCGACACGGAGACCCGGTGCCGCTGCCCCGCCTCGCGCCCATGTTGCCCGCAGACCGTCGGCCGTCCATCGGGCGCCGCTGCTACCTGTGTCGAGCCTCGGGGGCGCTCTGGAGGGTGGCAGCAGACCACGCCGGGGCCGCATCGGAGAACACCGCGAGAGCTGGCGCACACCGCTGGGCGAAGCGGTACGGCAAGGCGTGGCCGCCCGAGGTCGACCAGCACGGCGATCCCGTCGATGCTGCACACAAAAAGGGTGACGCATGACGACGCAGGCAGCAACACCAGCCGCGGAATGGGTGGCGCTCGACGCTCTGGAGCCGTGGGACCGCAACGCTCGGCAGCACAGCGACGACAGCACTCGGAAACTGGTCGCGGGCATCCGGCGGTTCGGCTTCCTGGTGCCGCTCACCGCGTGGCGGGCGGAGTCGCGCATCGCCGCGGGGCATGGGCGCCGGCTGGCGATGCTGGCGCTGCTCCGTGAGGACCCCGCCTTCATCCCGCGGAACGCGCCCCCCGGGGTCGGGCCGGGCATGGTCCCCGTCATGTTCGAGGACTTCGCCACAGAGGCGCAGTTCAAGGCGTTCGCCATCGCGGACAACCGGCAGGCGAAGAACGCTGAGGACGACGACGAGGCGGTTGCTGCCGTGCTCGCGGAGCTTGACGCGCAGGGGATCGAGTTCGACGGGATGGGCTTCGACGACGACGAGATCGCGGAGTTGCTCAATCCCGAGAGCGACGAGGACGATCCGTTCGAGGGCGGCGTGGACGATATGGACGAGGTCTGCGACGTGATGGTGGAGTGCGCCGACGAGAACGAACAGGGGCGAGCGTTGGAGCTGCTCCACAATGAGGGGTTCACATGCCGCGCGCTCACATCGTAAGAGAGTCTCGGGTGGTCCGCTCGGGTCGTGTGATGCAGTTGGAGGGCATGTTCGACGTGCTCCCGTCTGACGTGTCGCGCGTCGAGTGGGACGTGTCGGTGCCGGTAGAAGATCGAGACTGGCAGGTAGGCTTGATCGTTGGCCCGTCGGGCTCGGGCAAGAGCACGATCGCCGCGGAACTATTCGGCGAGGCCCTGGTGGACGAGCACGAGTGGGCGCACGATCGCGCGCTCGTCGACGGGTTCCCTGCCGACATGACTGCCACGCAGGTAGCGGACACCCTGTCACGGGTGGGGTTCTCGTCGCCGCCGGCATGGCGACGGCCATACCATGTGCTAAGCACCGGGCAGAAGTTCCGCGCGGACGTGGCACGGGCGATGGCCGAGAACCGTAGCGGGCTCGTGGTCTTCGATGAGTTTACGAGCGTGGTCGACCGGCAGGTCGCGCAGATCGGATCCAGCGCGGTTGGGCGTGCCGTTCGAGCCACGCCGGGTCAGCAGTTCATCGCGGTGACTTGTCACTATGACGTGGAGGAATGGCTCCAGCCCGATTGGGTGCTGCGCGTCGATGAGGGACGATTCCTGTGGAGGTCGGTTCAACGACGACCCCCGATCACGCTCGACATTCGGCAGTGTGACGTTGAAGCGTGGCGGCTATTCCGCGAACATCACTATCTGAGCCGCACGATCTCGAATAGTTCGCGCTGCTATGTGGCGTTCGTCGACGGGCGCCCGGCAGCATTCGTAGCGATGAACCCGTGGAGCCACGTTCGGCGGGGAGCGTGGCAGATGCATAGGGTGGTCTGTCTCCCCGACTTTCAAGGCGTTGGGATCGGACGACGTATGATGGACCATGTGGCGGCGCTATTCCTGCGAGAGAGCGGCCCCGTGTATATCGTGACCAGCGTGAGAGGGTTGGCGCGGTCGCTGGCGCGCGATCCAAAGTGGCGAATGACTCGCAAGCCGTCTCGCGTCACGTCCAAGCCCGGCAAGAACATGGTTCAGAAGACGATTTCACGCGGCCGACTGACCACGACGTTTCGGTATGCGGGGTCTCGCTGATGGCACGCAAGCCCCGCGCCGACAAGTTCGCCGGCCAGCCCGTCGCCCGCCTCGCCGACGCCATCGACCGCGCCATCACCAAAGGCGCGCTCTCGGGTGACGCTCAGATGCTCGCCGCGCTTCAGCGCGAGGTCCGGGCGCTCATGCTCGGGGTGTGCGAGCCACCGCCGCCGCCGAAGGTGTTTCGCGGGCGCAAGCAGCTCGTGTTCGAGGCCGTGCTCCAAGGCATGACCCCGGCCGAGACCATGGAAGCCGTGGGGTGCAGTCGCGCGACGGAGTACCGCTGTCGGAAGGATCCCGAGTTCCAAGCGGCGCTGGCCGAGGCGCGGGCGCATCGCATCGTGGCGGTGCAGGAGTCGGCCGGCGACCTGCTGCCGCTCGCCCTCCAGCGCATGCGCGGGATCCTGCTCGACCCGGCCGCAGCGCACAAGGATCTGATCGCGGTGTTCCGCGAGTTGGCCGACCGATCGGGGCTGGCGAAGACCGAGCGCGTGGAGGTCGAGGAGGTCGGCGACAAGCACGCGGGCGACGTTCGCGGGTCCGCGGCCGAGGCTGCCACCCGTCTCCGGGTGCTCGTGGGCGGTCGCGCCGAGTCGATCTGATGCTCGTCGGCCCCTCGCTACTCGTGACCCTCGCCCCGCATTCGGGGTCCCGCTCGCTCGCCCGCCGGCTCCAGGTCGAGGTCGAGCGACCCGCGGGCCTGACGGCAGGGACGCACGTGGGCCTGTGGGCTGGCGCTGACCGATGGCCCGGCCGGCGCATGCTCGGGGCGACCCGCGACCCGGTGGCGTGGCACGTGGCGCACTTCGGGCACTGGGCGCGCGGGGCGAGCGGCGCGGAGCGGCTGGCCCCGTGGATGGCCCCCGCGGCGGCTCAGGCGGCCCGTGCTGCCGCTGCCGAGTTCGGCACGCTCGCGAGTGCAGCGCGGCACGCCCCGGCGCTGCTGGGCTACCTGTGGGCGTCCTACGTGGTGGGCGTGGCGACCCCGGGCGCGGTCCTCGCCGACGTGGACGCCCGGCCGGCGGCGATGTCGTGGCCGATGCAGGGCGAGACGGTGGCCCCGGCCCGGTGGATGGCCGAGCGTGGCGCGGGCCTCGCGACCTGGGGCTATGTGCGACAGTTCTACCCCCGGCGGCTGTGGTCGCGCGGGGTCGACGACCTCATCGCGAAGGCCCCGGACATGCTCGCCGACGCGCTGGTCGACTGCGGCCAGCTCGACGCGGGGCTCGCCGAGGTGTCCCAGGTGTGGGGCCTCGCCCTGTCGGGTGGTGCGGGCGCTGGGGCGTCCGCTGCGCCCTCGCCCGCCGTGGCCCCCACCTCGGAGCAGGCCGAGCGGTTGCGACGCGCTGAGCGGCTGATCTACGTGCTGCATCCCGGCTACCTGGACGGCACGGCGCCCCCGGTGGTGTGGGCATGACCGCGGCACTACGCGCGGCGGGGCCTCTCGACCTGGACGCGCTGCTCCAGCGGGTCGAGGACGCGCAGACGGCACGGCGGCAGGCCCGCGCGCTGCTCGTGCTCGTCGAGCAGTTGGCCGCGCACCCCGCGTCGGAGGGCACCGACGGGTCGCGCGTGCTGTCGTGGGCGGTCGAGCAGATGGAAGCGCACCACGCGGCGGCCGGGCGCTCGCCGCTCGCCTACGCCGAACCGTGGGCGCCGAGGTGCAACCGCTGCGGGGCGTGGGATCCCGTCATGGGCGAACTCGCGAGTCCCGAGATGACGTGGACCGGGGAGGGCGCGGTCCATGAATGCCCGTGCTGCGGGGTGCGGGAGGCGCGGACCTCGCAACGGCTGGCGCTGCGGCGCGCGCTCGTCGAAGACGCGGACTATGCGTTCATCCTCGGCGGGAACCGTACCGGCAAGTCGGAGGGGGCCGCGCAGCTCTGCGCCGCCGTGACCCTCGGGCGAGACGACCCCGGGACGCGCGAGTGGGTGCGGTCGCTGGGCATCGACCTCGCCGACATCAGCCTACGCAAGTTGCCCGAAGGGGCGGGCCTGTCCTACGCCATCGCGCTCACCTCTCACGACTCGCTCCAGTACGTGCGGCCGAAGTTGGCGCGCTACCTCCCCGCCGGGACCCGGTACCGGGCGTGGACGGGCAACCAGCAGGCCGAAGCGCGGACGGAGGACGGTGGGAAGGTGGTGTGCAAGTCCGTCGACCAGGGCCGGCGGGCGATGCAGGGCGCGGCGGCCCGGTTCGTGTGGCCCGACGAGGAGATCGACGGGAACGAAGCGATCGAGATCATGGAGGAACTGGACGCCCGGTTGACCGACGCGAACGGGTGGATGGTGCTGTCGATGACCCCGCTAAAGGGGTGGACGCCGATGCTGGAGCGGTACGTGAAGACGCCCCGCCCTGATGTGCTCGTGTCCCACCTCAGCGTCCTGGATAATCCCTACATCGAGCGGGCCAGCGTCGTGAAGCGGCTGGCGCGGTACGGCGAGCGGATCCGGCTGGCCCGTGAGCGCGGGACCATCACGGCGATAGAGGGGGCGGTGCATCCCGATTTCGACCGGGCGGTGCATGTCGTCCCGGCGTTCCCGATCCCGACCGAATGGCCGCGCCTCGCCGGTATCGACTTCGGCGTGCGGGACCCCTTCGTCCACCTCTGGTGCGCGCTCGGCCCGGACGAGGTCGTCCACGTCTACCGCGAGCATTACAAGCGCGACGACCGGCTGCGGGACCATGCGCGCGCGATCTGGGAGATCGAGGGGTGCCCCGACTGCATGCCGCCCGAGTTCGGGTCAGACAAATGGCAGGGCTGGACGGTGCGGGTCGCGATGGGCGAGGTCAAGTGTGACACGTGCGACGGCACGGGGCGGCGGGAGCCGGAACCCGACGTGCGGTGGGCGGACGCGGCGGGGCTCGACCAGCGGCGGACCCTGTCGGGCGAGTACGGCATCGTCACGGCGCCCGCGCACAAGGACCGGGCGGCCGGGTTCGACGTGCTCGACGAAGCGATGCAACTCGACGCGGAGGGGCGGCCCCACTTCGTCGTGCATGACTGCTGCCCCGAGACGATCCGCGAGTTGGAGGGCATCCGGTGGAACGATAAGCGGGTGAATGAGACGGCGACAATCGGCGACGACCACGCATGGGACACGCTCCGGTATGTGCTGCTCGGCGCTCGCCGGGCGGGCTATCTGTCGCCTCCGCCCGCGCTGGACGAGGATTGACGCCGCACGGGCCAGCGTGGTACGCCTCGTGGGAGGTGATCCGTGCCTGACGAGTCCAAGCGGCAGATCCCCGAGGGGGCCATGGTCCCGCGCCCGAGCATGTGGGGCCGGGCTGGCGCTGCCATCATGCGCGCCCTCCGCATCGTGGACCCGGTCGTCCCGCTCGCCGAGACGCACACCCCGGGCGGCGACTTCGCTGCGGGCACGGCCACGGGTCCCGGCTACTCCATCCGGCGGGCGTGGTTCAGCTACGCCTTGTCGCCATGGGTCCAGGTCTGCGTTGAACGCATCGCCGAGGATCTGGCGTCGCTGCCCCTCGTCGCTGAGCGGCGCGCGGCCGATGGCTCGTGGGAGCGGGTCGACCGCAGCGAAGCGGTGGACATGCTCAACGACCCCGGGCGCGGTGGCGGGCTGGTGATGCGGTCGCAGTTCGCCGCGGATCAGGCGCTCGCCGCCAACGTGTTCCTCCTGCCGCTGCTCTCGGCGCTCAACGGTCGGCCGATCTCGATCACTCGGCTGCACCCCGCGCGGGTCGAGGCTATCCCGGGCGAGCAGGGGCTATTGGGCTGGTCGGTGGACGAAGGCGGGATCGCCCGCGAGTACACGGCTGATGCGGTCATCCACGCGCGGGGCCTGTCCTGGTCGGACGACCCGCGGGGCCTGATGGGCACGCCGCCGATCCAGGCGCTCGCCGCTGACCTCGACGCGGACCTCGCGCTTGCGGGGATGACGAAGCGGAGCGCCGAGAAGGGCCGCCCCGATGCCATCTACCACCCCTCCAAAGAGGGCGAGCAGTGGGCGCCGCGGATCGTGGCGCTGATCAAGCGGCAACTGGAGAGCGTGTTCTCGTCGTCGCACGGCGGCGTCGCCGTCCTGGACGGGGCCGGAAAGCTCGACGTGATCGGGTGGTCGCCGCGGGACATGGAAGGCGTCGAGGCGCGCACGTGGACGCGGCAGACCATCCTGTCCCGCTTCGGTGTGCCCCCGACGATCGCCGGCATTCCCGACGCCGCCAACTACGCGACCGCACAGCAGGAGGCGGTCACGTACTGGACGCGGCTCCAGGCCCGCGCGGCGACGCTGGATCAGGCGTTCACGGAGTTGTCGGTGCGGCTCGACCAGCCCGACCTACGGATCCGGCACGACTTCTCGCGGGTCCCGGCGCTGGCTGACGTGCAGACGGCGGCGGTCGCCCGGGTGCAAGCATGGGTGCTGATGGGCGCCGACCCTGTGGCCGCCGCGGCGTATGAAGGGCTGGAGGACGTGCCCGCGTCCATGTTCCCGCTCCCCGACGCGGTGATCACTGCCGCGGAGGATGACGCCGACGACGCCGACGAGCCGACCCCGGCCGTGGTCGAGGTCGACACCGCCGCCGCCGAGGAGGCGCGCGACGAGCTGGCCGCCGCCCTCGACGCGCTGAGCGACCCCGACGCCGACCCCGAGGTTGTGGCCGACGCGCTGGGGGGCCTGCGGGCCGCCCTGGACGCCGTCGAGGCGCTGATTGCTGAGGCGCGAGCGTGAGCACCGACCGCTACGCCGGGATCAGCTTCGCCCCGCCCGCCGCGGTGGCGCAGGCGGTAGCCCGGGGGCTCGCCCTGAACGCAGCGCACAAGCGGGGCGGGACGACGGTGGGCACGGCCCGCGCTCGGGTGCTGGCCGCACGGTCGGAGGTGTCGCCCGACGACATCCGGCGCATGGTTCGGCACTTCGGCCGGCACGAGGCCGCGGCGACGGTCGACGGCGGAGCCCCGTCCGCTGAGTGGGTCGCGTGGCTGATGTGCGGGGGCACCGCGGGCCGGGCGTGGGCACGCCGCACCCTGCGGGCCATGGAGCGCGCCGACGAGCGGGCGCAGGCCGACCAGCGCGCGGCGACGTGTGGCGGTGGGCCGTCCCAGGCGTGGGGCTGGCTCGGCGACCGCGTCGACCGCGCGCCTTCCTCACCCCCGACGACCGAGCGCGCACGCGCGGCGCTGTGGCGGGGATGGGTCCAGCGGGCGCAGGGACCCGCAGAGGACCGGCTACGCCAGCGGTGGGCCGGCTACCTCAGTGCGTCCCGGCGGCGCGTCGTCGAGCGGCTGGCCGAGGTCGTGCCCAGCACGGCGGGCATGGACGGGCGCATGGTTCAGCGCGTGCTGTCGTCCTCGGACATGGCCTATGTGCTGTCCACGGATGACGAGTACGACGCCGCGATCGAGCACATCGGCCAGCACCGGATCCGCGCGATCCTGCGGGTGGGGTTCTCCGAGGCCGCGAGCGTGCTCGACGTGGCCGAGTGGGATCCGCTGATGGACCCGTCGGTCGCCGAGCTGGCCGCGCAGGTCCGCCGGGTCTCCCCGCTGACCATCCAGCGCACGCGGGCCATCGTCCAGACGGGGCTACTGGAGGGCGAATCCGTCCAGACCATCGCCGGCCGCCTGTCCCGAGACATCGCGTACAGCCCCCAGCGGGCCGTGCGTATCGCCCGCACCGAGGCCACCCGCCTCAACGGCATGGGCACGCGCCTCGCCTACGAAGACGCCGCCGACAAGGGATCCCGGTTCGAGATCCAATGGTTGAGCGCGCGGGACGGCATCGTCCGCCCCACGCACGAGGACGCCGACGGAATGACGGTGGCGCCAAGCGAACCCTTCACGCTATCGTCAGGTGCAGTAGGTGCCGGGCCGGGCGAGTTCTCGGAGGCGTCCGAGGTCGTGAACTGCCGTTGCACGACGATCCCCATTCTCCGAGAGTAGCCCATGCTGACCCGCATCACCCGCACCCCCGGCGCCGCGCTGGCTTCCATCATCCTGGAGGCCGAGCGCCACGGGTCGACGCAGGCCCGCACCCTCGACGCGCTCGCGCTGGCGACGGGTTCGACGGCGCGCGACCTCGGCGCCATCGTCCGCGGTGAGCGGTTCTGCAAGGCTGACGACCTCGACGAACTCGCCGCGGTGGCCATGGCCACGAAGCAGAGCACGGGCGCCCTGTGCTACGGGATGACGATGCGCGCGGGCGAGGCGATCGAGGGCGAGGACGACCGCCCCCGGTACCGGTTCCGCATGAGCACGGCCGACGTGGACCGGGCGCACGACATCGTGGACCAGTCGTGGAAGCTCGCCGACTTCAACGCCAACCCGGTGGCGCTCTGGGCGCATCGCACGGACACCCCGGCCGTGGGCGTGTGGCGTGATGTCCATGTCGAGGAGGGCGGCGGGCTCGTGGGCGACATCGTCCCGGCCCCGATCGAGTCCTACCCCCTGTCCGTCACGGTGGCCGAGCAGTTGCGTATGGGCGTGCTCCGCACCGTCTCCGTCGGGTTCCTGCCCGGCGTGGCGATGCACCGAAGCAGCTTCGACCCCGAGGACGAGCGGCACGCCCGGCGCGGCGTGTGGTTCTCGTCCAACGCCCTGATCGAATGCACCCTCACCCCGGTGCCGATGAATCAGGCGGCCGTCCGAATCCCGGCCGAGGCCGCCGAGGGCGACACGGCACAGCGTTCCGCGGGCGTGTTCGACTGGCTCACCACGTCCACCGACACCGCCCCTACCCGTCCCGCACTCGCGTGGGACTGGCTCACCGAGTAGCGCGGGCCGCGGCCCGTTGACAGCAGACCCGGGGCGCGGTAGCGTCCCACAACTGGAGAAGTCCCAATGATCGACCTCGACAACATCACCGATCCCGAGGCGGCCAAGGCTGCCGTTTCGGGCGCCATTAAGACCCTCCACGAGCAGCACGCCGCCGGTACCCGGTCGCTCGCCGAGGTCCACGCCTCCGCCAAGAAGGCCGCGGCCGACTGTCAGGCGCTCGACGCCGAGGTCTCCCGCCTCAAGGCCGCCGACATGGCGCGCGACCTCGCGACCCGCCGCGACGGCGCGGACATCGAGCTGCGCCATTTCAAGGCCGGCGACACCGACAAGGGCGGCCCGCTCCGCCTCGTTGGCCGCTCGGTCCAGTACCGCGGCCAGCGGTACAGCGAGCCCGGCCTCCTGGACTCCAGCGAGCAGTACGGCGAGTGGCACGCCGAGATCAAGCAGACCTATGAGTCTGCCGTCATGTGCTCCGCCATGCAGGCCGGTCGCGTGACCCGCCCCGGCGACGCGGTCAGCGTCCACGCCTTCCGCAAGCACGCCCCGAAGCTGCTCGACCGGCTCGGTTACCTGCTGACCAAGGCCCCGGCCCCGATCCGCGCCGAGGCGCTGGAGATGGAGCGCCGCCTGTTCTCGGACACCGCGAGCGGTGGCGCCGAGATGATCCCCGACGCCATCCAGCTCCCCGAGCTGGAGAAGTCCATGAACGTGATGGCGGCCGAGATGCCGCTCGTCAAGGACCTGATCCGCGAGCGGACCATGTCGGGTAAGAACCTGACGAGCGCCGTGCAGGACCGCGTCCCGATGGGCTACAACCTCGCCGGAGCCGCGAGCGCCGACCGCGCCAGCATGCAGGACAGCCGCATGCAGACGAGTGAGGTGGACTACAGCGCCAAGGACCTCGCCCTCCGCATCGCTGCCGACCGTAGCGCGCTGGAGGACTCCCCGATCGACGCCATGGCCGCGCTCCGCGAGGCGATGATCGTTGGTGGCGCGCTCACCGAGGAGTCGCTGATCTTCCATGGCGACACCTCGGGCACGCACCAGGACACCGGGATCGCCTCCTGGAACCCGGGCAACCTGTTCGACACGAACAGCATCCTCGGCGGCACCGCAGACCACCGCAAGATGTTCCTCGGCCTGCGCGCCCGCGCTGCCGACATGAGCGCCACCACGGACCTCTCGACCTTCGACTACTCGAACCTGTTGGCCCTCGCCGGCAACCTCGACGCGCCGATCGGCATGACCCCGGGCGGCCTCGTGCTCGCGATGGGCTACGAGACGTACTTTACCAAGGTCCTCGGCCTCACCGAGACCAAGACCATGGACGTGTACGGCGCCAACGCTGGCGTGCTCGGCGGGTTCGTCGGTGTCGTCGGACCCTGGGCCATCCGGCTCACCCCGGTCCTCTCCAAGCAGTACAACGCCTCGGGCATCTACGATGGTGCCACCGAGACCAAGCAGGTCGTGGTCGGCTTCGCGCCCGGCCGGTTCACCCGGTGGCGTCGTCGGTCGGCTCGCTTCGAGATCGCCAACGACATCACCACGAACCTCGCCAACATGGTGCTCACCAAGCGGTTCGCCTTCGGCTCGCCCGACGGCAACAGCTCGCTCACCTCGGCGTCGCCCACCAACGTCGCCGTCGGCTACAACATCTGAGCCGCGCCCGCGGTGGCCGGTTCGCCGGTCGCCGTCGCTGCCCTCCCCCGCATCCTCTCGGAGAACATCATGGCAAACAAGCGCGGACAGATCGTCATCCCGACGCCGCTCATCAACGCGGCTGCGGCCGGCGCGAACGCGAACGACTACGGCGCCTGGGGCCTGCCCCACGGTGCCCGCATCGTCGGTCTCGGCCTCCTGCCGAACGCCGCCGCGACGGCCCACGACACGAACTACTCGGTGATCACCGTCTCGGCTGGTGGCACCGCCATCGCCGCGGTGGACACCGACACGGCGGGCACGGGTAGCCTTGTCGCCGGGACCCCGGTGTCTGTCGCCCTCTCGGGCACGGGTACGGACCTGGAGCTGGCGGAGGACGAGGTGATCACGGTCGCCAAGACCTACGCCGGCACCGGCCTCGCGGTCAGCTTCGCGGGCGTCCTCGTCAAGTATGAGCTGCTCGTCTGATGGCCGCGCGCGCCCTCGTGCAGTGTCGCATTCATGGCGGCTACCATCGGCCCGGCTGGGCTGTTGGTGACGTCGTCATGGAACGCATCGCCGAGGGCGCGATCGTGGACCTGCCAGCGCCGGAGGTGGATCGGCTGGTCGCCACCTTCGGCCCGTCCGCTTGGCACCGTCTCCCGGTGCCGGGCGAGGTTTCCCCCACCCTGGCGACCACGCGCGACGTGGCCGCCCTGTCGGTGCGGGACCTTCTGCCAGCGATTCGCGCGGGCGACTTCGACGACGCGCTCGACGTGCTCCAGCAGGACACGCGGGCGACCGTCGCCAAGACCGCCAACGCCCGAGCCCGAACCATCGCGCGGGGGTGACCCGTGGCGCTCTGCACTGCGGCACAGATCCGGGGCTATGACGCCTCCGTTACGTCCTCCGAGGACGCGCTACTGACGAGCATCGCCGCGGCGGTGTCGTCGGTGTTCGCGACGGTCTGCGGCTACCCGCCGGCCAGCGCGGGCGCAGACCCGACGATGGAAGACACGACCTACACGGTCTACACCGACCGCGGCGCGGCCCGGGTGCTGCGCCTCGACGACGCGGACCTGCTGCTCCCGGTGTCGCCGGTCGTCTCCATCACGTCGATCCACGACGACGCAAACCGCGATTTCGGCGCGGGCGACCTCGTCGACTCCGGGGACTACGACTTCGACGGCACGACGGGTGAGGTGTTGCTACGCCCGAGCCGCACGCACGGGGCCTGGACGGAGGCCCGCGCGGGGATCAAGGTCGTGGCCGTCGCCGGGTACGAAACGGTCCCGGACGACCTGCTCCACCTCGCGATTGTCCAGTCACTCGCGTGGCTCCGGGGCGTCCAGCGCGTCGGGCTGGCGAACATGAACCAGAACGGCGTTGCGGTCACGTTCTCGCCGCGCACGCTGCTCCCCGAGGTCGTGGAGGGGCTCCAGGACTACCGGCTCCACCTCGGCGGCATGGCATGAGCACGCTCACCCCGGCGGAGTTCGCGCGGGCCATGCGCCGGCTCGGCGGCACGGGGCGCGCCAGCGTGTCGGCCGCGGTGTCGAAGGTCGCGCGGAATACCAGCCTGTACGCGGAGCGGGTGGCAAAAGAGGCGGTCACGCTCGGCGGCTCGTCGGGGCTGCGGGTCCGCACGGGCCTGCTGCGCTCCAGCATCGCGGGGCGCGTCCTCCAGGACCCCGGGAGCATGTCGGTCGTCTTGTCGGCCGGTGGGCGCCGCCGGGGTCGGGACGTGGTCTATGCCCGCATCCACGAGCTGGGCGGCGAGGCGGGCCGGGTGAGCGCCCGGGTCCGCATCCCAGCGCGCCCCTACCTGCGGCCGGCGATCGACAAGGTCGGAGAACGGTTGCCCGAGCGCATGGGCAAGGCCGTCACGGCGGCCGTGCGCGCTGCTGAGCGCGGCGGGGGCTCCTGATGCCGGCGAGTCCCTACGAAGCCTCACGCGAGGCGCTGGCTACCCTGCTGGCGGCGGCGAACGGTGCCGGGTCGTTCACGTACGACCTCAGCGCGGCGGTGACCATCGGCGCCCCTCCCGACACCGTCCGGGCCTCGCCCGCGGTGTGGCTGTGGTGCGACCGGATCCGGTTCGACACGGACACCACCATCGGGGATTACGTCGCGGTCCAAGAGATCGACGTGATCGGGTTCGTGGCCGGCGCGGACAACACCCCGACCGAGCGTATGCGGGCGGCCGAACGGCTGGCGCACGACTTCCACCTCGCGATCCGGTCTGACCGGGGGTTGGCTGGTACGGTGCGCGATGTGCGGTTCGTCGAGGTGCTGGCGCTCGACGGCGAGAGCACGCAGATGGGGACGCGCTACGGCGTCTGCCTCGTCCGCGTGGAGATCACCCAGGACATCGACGGGGTTCCCTGATGAGCTGGTACAGCGGGCGCACGGTGCGATTCCCGGTCGCGGTCGACAAGCTGACCGCCGGAACCACGGCGATCGATCTCACCTTCGACATCCCGGCCGACCTGATTGAGTTCTGGGCGGAGGTCGCGAGCGACAAGAGCGACATCCGGGTCACGGACGCCGACGGGCTCACCAACCTCACGTGGCAGGCGTCCGCGTGGTCGCACTCGGCGACGGGCGGCACGGCCACGATCCAGGTGGACGCATGGACGCCGCCCGCAGAGGACTGCATTGCGCTGATCTGGATCTACGCAGGCGGCGGCGACACCACGAACGAAGGCAGCTTCACGGCGTCCGCGCCCCGCACGGGCACGGTGTGGTCATGCGGCATCGACGGCCCGGTCGCTCAGGCGTCAACGGGCCTCGTCGGCGCGACCCGGCCCACCCAGGTCGTCGGCAAGTCCACGGACGAAACCCTGATGATCTGGCTCGACGTGGGCGCTCGGCTCGCCCCTCGCCCCGTGGCATTCAACGGGACGAAGGACTGCGAGGAGATCGAATCGATCACGTACACGGTCGAGCTGGCCGGGGCGGATCAGTCGGCGCTGTACGATGAGACCGCGGTGCGCTTCGACCGGCGCGGCCTCGTGCGCCTCCAGGTGCAGGCCGGCACGGTGGACACGGAGTACACTGTGTCACCGGTCATCACGACGACCAACGGGCGGACGCTGAACCCTCGGCTGATCCTGTCCGTCATCGACCCCGACGAAACCTGAGCAGGAGAGCACCATGGCACCCCCCAACGCAGGCCGCGGCGCATGGGTCGGATTCGGCGCACAGTCCGCATTCGCCACCGCCGACACCCGCACCGTTTTCGCTCGCCTGATCTCGGCGGACCTCACCCGCGTGCAGAATGATGACCTGTCGTCCGTGCTGCACCACGGCGACGCCGCCGACGTGCGGCACAACTTCCAGGTGAGCGAGGTGGTCGAGGGCGCGATCGTCCTCCGCATGCGGTACGACGGCGTGGGCCTCCTGCTCCGGGCGGCGCTCGGCGCCGTGACCGACGCGGGCACTGGCAGCCCCTACACGCACACGGCCACGATGGACACCTCGCTCGAACTGCTGAGCGTCGAGGTCTACCGCGGCACGGCGGCGGTCTCGGAGCTGTTCGACTCGTGCAAGGTCCGCCGGATCGTCATCACGCAGTCCGCGCAGAGTGAATGCACAGTGGAACTGGACATCATCGGGCGGACGGGGGCGGCCCGCGGGGCGGCCTCCACGCCGACGTTCACCGATCACGAGGTCGTGCGCCACAACAACACCTTCGCCCTCTCGTGGGGCGGCGCGGTGTCGGGCGTCACGGACTGGACGCTGACCCTGGACAACGGGCTCGCCGAGGTGCGTGAACTCGGGTCCCTGTTCACCCAGGAGATGGTCATTGGCTCCGGCCGCATCGCCACGCTGGACCTCGGCCTCCACTACCGCTCGGACACCGGGTACAACGCGCATCAGGCGCTCACCGAGCAGGACGCGACCCTCACGCTCACGGGCGGCACGTCGCCCAACGCGGTCGCCATCCTCCTGCGGAACGCCAAGATGATCACCCACAACGGCGGGCCGATCTCCGACTTCGGCGTCGTGACCGAGGCGGTGACGCTCCGAGGCCACGCCGACGGCACCGACCCGTCGCTCCAGATCACGGTGACGAACGCCACCGCGAGCGGTATCGCGAACTGACGCGAGCCGCGCCCCTACCCCCAACCGGACACGCCCCGGAGACCCCATGCCCCTCGATCTCGCCAGTCTGAAAGGCTACACCGAAGCCGTCATCGTCCAGAACATGCCCGACGGGCGCGTGCTGGAGTGGCAGGTCCACCCGATCACGGCGAGCGCCGGGGCACGGGCGGGCATCGGCCTCAGTGCGGTGCAGGCCGCCGTTGCGGGGTCTGCCGGGGCGACCGACGCCGACGAGGGCGGGGCGCCTCCTGAGCCCGTGCGGCTCGACCTCCAGAAGCTCGCCGACCTGGGTGAGTATTCGGAGCGCCTGTGCATCGTGGGCGTGCGAGCCGTGCGGGATCAGGGCGACACGGAGTGGACCCCGATTCGCCTCGCGGCCGAGGCGAACGACCGCGCCAACCCCGTGCGCCTCCCGGTGGCCATGCTCCAGATGGGGCGCACCCCGGACGGGGCCGTCCCGCTCAACGCGGTGGCCGCGGCGGCTGGCGCGCGCATGCAGGAGGCCGCGGAGAGCGCGGGCACGTTTCGCGGCAGCGAATGACGGACAGGCGCCGCTCGTGCTCGACGTGACCGCCCGCCGCTACGGGCAGCGCCCGAGCACGCTGATGGACATCAGCGACCCGTGGGAGGCGCTGATGGTCGACGCGGTGTGCGCCGATGCGGGACGGGCGTGGCAGGAGGCGGCCACCCGCCGGATCCAGCAGCGGGCCGGCAAGGGTATGATCCCCGTGCCGCTGCCTGTGTCCATCGTCGGAGGGTTGTAGCCCATGGCCAAGTCCGTGATTGAATACGCGCTCAAGGTGAGCGATCAGGCGACGCCGACGCTCCGCAAGGCGGCGGCGTCCACGGACACCCTCACGGCGGCGGAGGCGCGCGAGACCACGGCCGCGGCGTCGTCGGCGGCGGCGAAGCAGACGCAGCGCATGGCCCTGCTCGGGTACGCGGCTGCGGCTGCGGCTGCGGTCGGGGCCGGGGCGGCGCTGATCAAGTCGGTGGTGGACTCCCGCAACGCCATCGCCGACGCATCGGCCCGGACGGGCGTGGCAGCGTCCACGATCCAGGGGCTCGCGCTGGCGTTCGAGGGCAGCGGGCAGACCGCGGAGGCGTCCGAAGCCTTCCTCAAGGGCTACACCAACCGGCTCGCGACGGTCGTGGCCGGGTCCAAGGAAGCGGCCGAGGCGTTCACCGACCTCGGGGTTGCCACCGAGAAGACGGGCGGGGGCCTGCGGGCGTCCGACGCCATCCTACGGGACACGGTCGCGGCCCTCCAGTCGATCGAGGACCCCACGCAGCGGGCCGCAGAGGCTACCAGGGTGCTCGGGCGGCAGGGCGGGCAACTGCTCCAGGCGCTCGGCAACGCGGACAGCCTCGACGCCTTCACGGGCATGGCCGACACCTTCGGGACGCAGTCGGGACCGCGGGCGGCATCGGCGGCGGCCGAGTGGCAGCGGGCCACGGCGGCGCTCAGCCTCGTCCTCGCGGGGTCGGCCGACCGGCTCGTCGACATGGTCGGCGGCGTCGAGGGCATGACCGGCGCGATCAAGGGCGCGGCCATGGGCGTGATCTATGCGGTCGAACTGTTCAAGTTCTTCGCCGACGGCGTGTGGGCCGCGCTGATCCCCATCCGGGCGCTCGGTACGGCGTGGCTGACGCTCGGGAGCGCCATGGTGCTCGCCGCTGAGGGCGATTTCATGGCGGCCGGGCGTGCGCTCAAGTTCGGCGTGGGCGACGCGATCGACTCGGTCGCTGACAGCATCTCCGATCTCGTGTTGACCCCGACCCGGTTGGCCGACGCGCTCGGCACGGCCTCGGATCGGACGTCGGAGTTCGCCAAGTCGCTCGGCCAGATCAACGCGGCGGCGGCCGGCGGCGGGGGCGGGGGCGGCGCGCCCATCCCGAAGATCACCGAGCAGACGAAGGAAGCGACCGCCGAGGTGGTCAAGGCCACGGACGCGGTGGACGAACTCGCGGCGGCGCTCGACGAGCTGGCAGGCTCGGGCGGCGACTGGCTGGGGGACATCGACACGGGGCTGAGGGGCATTGTCGATGACTTCTCGCGGCGGTTCTCGGCGACGGGGTCGCAGTTCGCCGGGCTGCTCCAGGGCGACCCGTCACAGCTCATCGGCCGCGGCGTCGGTGTTGCGTCCGAAGGCATCGGGGGGATGCTCGGCGGTGCCGGCGGGGCTGCTCTCGGCGCGGCGATGTCGGGAGGTATCACGGCGGCTATTGCTGGGCTGGCGGCCCTTGGCGCCGCGGAGGGCGGGGGCGACGCGGTCGCGGAGCAGGCGGTGGGCTACCTCGACCAGATCGCGGCCGGGATTGGCCAGCTCGACGAGCTGATCGTGGGCATCGCCGAGCGGTTGCCCGGGGCGCTGCTCGACGTGGCGGTCGCCATCCTCAAGGGGTTGCCGAACATCCTGTTTGCGCTGCTCATCGAGCTGCCTATCGCGTTCATGCGGGGCCTCGTGATGTGGTTCCGCGACGTGTGGGAGGGCATCAAAGCGTTCTTTCGGGGCGCCCTCAACCCGCTCACCAAGAAGAACGGAGAGCGGACGGCGCTCGGCAAGGTGGCGGACACGCTGAAAGAGGCGGTCACGTTCGGGCAGGCCAATACACAGACGTTCAACGGCTCACGCGACGTGGGCGGGCTCATCCCCGAAACGGGGCTGTACCTGATGCACCGAAATGAGCAGGTCGTCCGCGCGCCCGGCTCCGGCCCCACCCCGGGGACCACCCGGGCGGCGGCGGGCGCGGCCGGCATGGGCGGGGGCGCGTCGGTGGTCGTCAACGTCACGGCGCCCGTGGCTGATGCGGCGTTCGCCGAGTTCATGGGCCGCGAGCTTGAGCGCCTCTTCGGCGCTGGCGGCCTGCGAACCTCCACGGTCATCGGATAGGGGGCAGCATGGCGCAGGACCCGTTTTTGCTGTACTACCCGGCGGGTACGACCCGGCTCCGCAAGGTGTCGTTGGGGTTCGTGGCCGATCTCCAGCCGCACGATCAGGTCGAGGCGGTCGACGTGCGGACGGGCGGGGCCTCGCCCTACCGACACACGTACCAGCGCACACGGACCGTCCTCGTCGCTAAAGAGCGGTTCACCTCGGCGAGCCTGCGGCGCGACCTGGAGGCGTTGGTCATCCACCTCCGGGCCGGCGGCGTCTGTCAGTTCGTCCTGGACATCGACAACGCGATCGCCCGGTTCGCCCGGCCCCCGGCGGCGGGCGACACGACGCTAACCATGGTGTCGCCGAACCTGATGGACCCGGCGGGGGCGAGCCCCTCGCACACCAGCGGCGATGAACTGCGGGTGGAGAGCCCCGAGCGGGTGCTACGCGCCGAGACGGTCACGTATTCGTCGGAGTCGGGCGACGTGCTGACCGTCTCCGAGTTGCGGAATGAGTACCCGACCGGCCCGGTTCTCGTGCGTGAGCGGGACGCCTACCCTGTGCTGCGGCTCCCGGCGGAGTTGGCGGCGTCCACCGACCTGCTGACCCATGACCGGCGGCTCAACTACACGCTGACCCTCCCGCTGGTCGAGTACCCGGCCGATCTGTGGGCGCTGTACGAAGCCCCGGCCCTCGGGAGCACCACGGACCTCACGCGCTCGCCCGACGTGGATAGCCTGGACTCGGCGCTCTCGCGGGCCAGCTACAACCGGTACAACTACGGCCGCTCATCGGTCATCGACAGCGTCGGCCGGGGCAACCGGTTCGCCACGGGCGAGGGTGAGATCCACGGTGTGAGCACGTCCGGATTCTCGCCGTACCGCACCGATCCCCGGTGGCTCCGATGAGCCGCACGCGGTCCACGTGGAACGCCGACCTTTCCGCGGCGGTCTCAGGGCCGGGCGGGGCGCTGGAGTGGTTGATCGAGCCAGTGATCGCGCTGGGGTCGAGCACGGGCGGGCCGTCGGGGCTGTACGTCGCCGGGGCCGTCTACGGCACCGCGCGGATCCCAGGCGTGCGCCCCACGATGGTCCCGCGCTCCGTCAACGTCGGGCCGTCCAGCGTGTCGCCGGTCTCGTGGCGGGCGAATGAAGGATCGTGGTCGTTCCGCATCGCCGACCGCGACCGGGCGACGCTGGCGCAGGCGTTCCGCCGGGGCTCCTGGTACCGGCTGCGGGTCGGCCTCGACGGGATGGCAGTCGCGGCCTATTCGCCGGTCGCCCTCGGGCGCGTGGCGGGCGTCACGGAGTCGGCGACGGGTGAGATCACCGTCACGATGTGGGGGCCTGGGGCGTCGCTGGGGTCCCGCCCTGACACGATCTCGGTCCGGTCGAGCATCCACCCGACGATCACCGCCACGACGGTCAGCGGCGGCGCCTACACCGCGGGCGATGCCGCCATCAACCTCGCCAGCGTGAGCGACGTGGCCGGGCGGACGGGCGGCTACCTGATGCTGTACGTCGAGCCGACGGCGGGGACCCCGTTCTACATCCGAGGCACGGGGATCACCGCATCCACGGTCGACGGCCTCGACGCCGCGGGTTCGTTCGGCACGACGGCGGCCAGCGCCCCCAACGGGTCCAGCGTCACGCCGATCTGGTACGACGAGGGCAACCCGTGGTCGCTGCTCCTGCGTATCCTGACGAGCACGGGGCAGGGCGCGAACGGCGGAAACGACACCCTGCCCGACCGCTGGGGCTACGGGCTGCCGGTCGACGTGATCGACTTCCCAGGGATCGAGGGGCACGGCCGCGAGCTGTTCAGCCCGTCGTCGGGGCTGTTCTCGCTCCGGCTCGGCGTGCTGAGCCCGCCCGAGAACCCCGGCGCGTGGCTCGTGTCGTGGATGTCTCGGATCGGGGCGTGGCTCTGCACCCGCGAGGGTTCGATCACGCTGCGGGCGGCGCAGGACATCACGTCGCGCGGCAGCATCGACCGGCACACGGGCATCGTCATCACGGACGCCGACATCATCCCGGGGCGCTCCACGGTCGAGTGGTTCGCGGGCGACCAGCCCACCGAGTACCTCCGCGCGCGCGTGCTGTCGGCCTCCGGCTCGACGCAGTCCAGCGCCGCGGCGACGGCCGGCACGCTGCCCAACCGCGGGAGCGTGGTCGAATACGACCTCTCGGCGGTGCTGTGGGACAACGAAACCGCGACCCGCTCCGATGTCGTCGGCCGCCTCGCTCCATGGGTGAAAGCGGTGGGTGAGACGGTGCAGATCACGTGCCGGGGAATGGGCATGGCCCGGCGATGCCCCGGCGACGTGGTCGACATTCGGTCCTCTGACCTGCGGGGCAGGCTTGCCCGCACCGTGGTAGGCTACGGCGCAGGGATTCCCGCGATGATCACGGCGGTGGCGCCGAACTGGAGTCAGGGCACAACCCAGCTCCGCGCGATCGTGCTGCCAGCCGACCGAAACGACGAGTGGAGCTGAACCATGACCCGCCTTGATTTCTGCACCACCACGGCGACCAGCACGGCCGCCGCCATCACGAGCGTGGGCACGTCCTACGCCGCCGCCAAGGTGCTCGCGGTGGACCTGCTGCTCCAGGGCCGCAAGCACGCCCACGTGGTCGGACTGGACGCCCACCTGTCGAGCATCAGCAGCGCCACCACCCTCACGCTGCGGGTGAGCGCGGACACGGCGGGCGACGTGCCCATCGTGCCCGACACCACGGCGACGATCGCGGCCGGCATCACGACGGCCACGGTGGGCCTCGGCTCGACGGCGACGGATCGCCCATACGACCTGTCGGGCCTCACGGATGACAAGGTCTACATCCACTTCTACACGGACGCTGGCACGGTCACGGTCGACGATGTGGATGTGGTCGTCCGCTCGGTCCTCTGATGTCCAAGACCTACGCCAGCGCATCGACCTATCCCGAGGCTGCGGCGGGCGGCGGCGGCGGCTCAGACCCCACGCTGACCTCGACGCTCGGCGACATCGTGGACACCACGTCGCCGTACTCGTTCGCGCCGACGCTGACCCACACGGG
>Ga0257118_1000935_pt1 | contig 20758 bp, 23 predicted proteins | sample SI112_150mmetaG_FD_190156 | JGI IMG/M metagenome (GOLD analysis project Ga0257118, IMG submission 190156) | Marine microbial communities from Saanich Inlet, British Columbia, Canada - SI112_150m | ecosystem: Environmental > Aquatic > Marine > Inlet | place: Canada: British Columbia | collected...
AACCGTAGATTTATATTGATACGAAAGATTTGATAAATGGAGAGGTGGCAGAGTCCGGCTGAATGCACTGCACTCGAAATGCAGCGTACCTTAGGGTACCGGGGGTTCGAATCCCTCCCTCTCCGCAAACTATCTATAAACTATTATATTGCAACATGTTACACAATTCCTTATCTTAAATAGTTCCAGATTCCTTCCAGTTATTAAGGTAATAATTGGGATCAAACGGTAAATTTTAGGATAAATCATGGCCATTCCAAAAGTAGGTATCTATTCAGTGCCGCTGAAAAAAGGTAAAAGTTGGGGTATTAGATGGAATATAGATGGTGAGGAGAGAAAGGAGATCATTGGTACTTCTAAAAAGCAAGCTGAGAAGGCTGCAACCGTTAAGCAAAACGAATTCTTCAATAACCAATTTGGCGAGCATAAAACGGAAGTTATTGCCTTAGATACTCTGATCAAGGAATTCATAAAATCAAAAAGAAGTGTTAGCCCCTCTACCATTGCTAGGTATAACAATTATTTTAACGCTTTTAATGCTTTCATGATAAAACATTTTCCCAAAGCAACGAAAGATATAACATCCATCAAACGCCATTATATCGAAGAGTTTTTAATCAAACCGTTTGATGATAGAATTTGGGCACCCAAAACTGCTAACGGTGCTTTGGCTGCAATAAATTCAATGTTCCTATATGCCGTAAGAGAAGAGTACCTTAGCAAAGCCCCAACAAAATCTATTGAGCATTTCCAGTTAAACGAAAACACGGAAGCCAAATACTATACCGAAGATGAATTGAAATTGATTTGGAAAAATGTCACTCCGCACTGGGTCGATTTTTTACAAGCCCTGTACTATACTGGTGCAAGGAAAGGCGAATTAATAAATCTGTGGTGGGAAAATGTAAATCTCGAAAAGAAGTATATCACTATAATTTCGACCAAGGAGTATAAAACGAAAACCGGTGAGAAGAGGACAGTGCCACTAAACCCGAGTGCTTTACAAATAATAAAAAGACAAAAGGGTATAAATGATAAGTATGTGTTTACAGGTAAGGAGGGGAATAAAATCAACCAGGATAAACCCTACAGAGCCCTAAAAACTGCATTAAAAAAAGGCAAGATTGAGGGCAATATCCACAAATTCCGCCACACCTTTGCAAGCCATCTTGTCATTGCTGGAGAAAGCCTTTACGCGGTAAAAGAACTTCTTGGTCACAAAGATATTAAGCATACTATGATTTACGCACACCTGAGCCCCAACAAAATGCAATCAGTAGTTACTAAGCTATTCGAATCCTAGCTCCCATGAGATTGAATCCATCGCATCACAGGAACCTCCTAGCATGACATATTTTTTTATTTGCGACAAATATCCTTGAGCTTCCTTGATACGAGTTTTACTTTGGCCCTTGCCCAGTTTCATTATTTCTCCATAAAAATAAATTGAAAGGTATAATATGTCAGTTTGCTCACACCCAAAGATCAAATTAGAAGGGGTCCCATATGAAGTGGACTCAGGGATTTCTGGATTAATCCAAAAAATTACGGATCGTGGAATACGAACCTTTGATAGTTGTGAAGATTCATTTAACGGAGGACGAATTTTTATTTATTTTAACAGTGGGATCGATATACAATCATTTATGGATGTATTATTTGCATCAGGGGTCGATGAGAGCGATCAACTATATATGCGGATAAAATCTAATACAGACGAGGGGCCAGATGCCTGGCAATATATAACAGGTGTACACCCCATTGTAGCAAAACCCTGGCTTTTGAGAATTATAAAATTATTACCGATCCCATGGTTTATGAATACAGTGATATTGATGAACCCCCCAGTGATCGTCCCCGAGCAAGGGGTGCTGAGGCAGATTACTTCACTTTGTTTGAGTTTTCAGCCAAGTGGGATCCGGTGCCAACCATGCTGACCCAAAATCATGTAGGTGTGGTCAAGGGATTTATGGGGCAGACCACCGGTTTTAAGCGTTCATTAATTAAAAAACATATTGTCGTTATGGGGGATGTCCCGGGACAAGAGCAAGTAAAGTATATCCATGGTAATGCGGGCAAGGGTACTTTCACATTTTTAGCAGGTCATGATCCTGAGGATTATCAGCATTTTGTGGGTGATCCTCCAACCCAGCTCTCGCTGCACCGTAACTCTCCAGGATATCGGCTTATTTTGAATAATATTTTATTCCCGGCCGCCAAGAAAAAGGAACGTAAAACCTAACCGATACAAGAGGACTCCCCTCCGACACAATCCCAATGTCGATCACTGAATCGGTGATTCATTGTTTAACAATAAAGGAAATTTCCACACCCTTTGGGCTCACAAAGGTACAATTGGGGCACATTCCTCAATTATTGATAAGGAGCGTATCGACTGCGGCGATCTATCTTCTTTTCTCCTGATTCAGGAAACTACCCCCATTTGCACTCGCCAAAATTTGCAATTCTAATATCGTGGCTACTGACTTATATCACATTTAACCCTTGAATAACTTGTGTACGGACATCTACTATTGATCCCAGCGATAGCATCGACGATATTCAATGCTACTAAATTAAGGGATAGGAGTTTTATCATGCGTAAACTAGTCATCATTTCCGTTGCTTTTCTACTGGTATTGGGATCAGTAGTCAACGCCGAATCAGCCGATGCATCCATTAGTATCACAATTGAGAACAACGATGTGGATTGGTGTAATCTTCAGCATCCGGGGACAGGTTCATTTGAAACGGGTAATGTGTTTATCACTTACGCTCAAGTTTATGAAGCTGGTGTAACCGATGCAGTTGGACAGGGAGCGGATATCTACGCCTGGATTGGCTACTCTGAGTCTGATACTGATCCTTCTGGAGAAGGGTGGACATGGGTAGCGGCCAGCTTTAATGCCGATGTCAATGAAGACAGTAATGATGAATATATTGTTGACCTTGGAAATGAAATCAGCAGTGCCGGTACCTATTATGTGGCCAGTCGCTTTTCCCGGGACAATGTGAATTATAAATATGGTGGTTACGTCTCTGGAGCCGGCGGTTTCTGGGATGGTTCAACCAACGTGAGTGCCGTATATACTGTGACAGTGAATACAGCACCTGTTCTGGCAAGTATTGGTAACCAGGGACTAACTGAGGATGTGGCAGCTATTGTTGAGCTCTCCGCCAGTGACGCTGAAAGTAATTCTATAACTTATTCAGTTGAGGGTGGCTCAAGTTCAACCGTATTGGCAGTGGTTAGCAATGATACCTTATACCTTACTCCCGCCGATGATTATTTTACCGCGGAGGCTATCAGCCTAACGATCACGGCTGACGATGGACACGGCGGTTCTGATTCTGAGACCTTCGAGGTCACCGTCACCAATGTGAATGATGCACCGACCATCGCTGTGATCTCTGACCAAACTGGATCTGAGGGTACTGAATTGACCTTTGATCTGACAGGATCGGATGCGGATGCGGATGAATTGACCTGGACCAGTGACAACCTGCCAACCGGGGCTGTTTTTACCGACAATACTGACGGAACGGCGACATTCACCTGGACCCCAACCTACACCCAGGCAGGTACTTACTCTGATGTCCAATTTATTGTGAATGACAATCAAGGTGGTCAGGCCCTGATGCGGATGAAGACCAGAAGGTAAGAGATCTTGTTTTTAAAACAGATCAGATTGCTGCTTCTTTTACTGATGCTTATGCCTGTGGGACGATTATTGGCCGCAGGGGATACACTGAGTATCAGTATTTTCATCCAGGATGTTGTGTCCGTGGATGATGTCTTTGTCCCCAGTGATTATGCTTTACATCCACCCTATCCCAATCCCTTTAACCCGGATGTAAACCTGGTGGTAGATATACCCCAAACTGCTACCACCCGAATCAGTATTTTAAATCTTAGAGGACAGGAAGTAGCTATCCTGGAAAACCGTCAGTTAGCCCCTGGGCGCTATGATTATCAATGGCGGGCTTCGGGTCAACCCTCTGGCATTTATTTCGCCAGAATACGAGCAGGCCAATTTGAAACAAGTGAGAAAATCAGTCTGCTGAAATAGAATGATCATATTGAATTAGATGGATTGATTGAATATATTCAAAGACTTTTTTGAGAAATGATTTAGGAGGAAAAATGAAAAAATATGTAGCAGCAAGTTGTCTAATAATGCTATTAATTCCATTAAACATTTTTGGTGCCTGGGGCATGTTCGACTCAGATAGAAGTTGGATTACTATAAATAAAGATGGTAGTTCCTCTTCATACACACTTTGGAATTCAGGAACAGGCACCTTTGATGGGGCAAATTTAGGTTCATATGCTTCTGGAGACGTACTACAAATAACGGCTTTTGATGTTAAAACATGGAAAAATTCAGATGGAGATGTAACTGGAATTGAATATTTCTATAAGGTATATAAACAGGGCGGCAGCGAACCCAGCTTCGTAAGCATGGGTGGTGGATTTTTGGCAGACCTGGGTTCAGACAATCAAAAATGGGGTGTTACTTCCGCCACAATAGACCTCCTTGATGGTGTTAATTCAGCAGGTACTTGGGTCGTTGAAGTATACGGTTCTGTTTCGGGAACAACGCCCGCTGAAACTATTTCTGATAATAATACTGGTAGCAATTACTTAGCAACATTTTCGACGGATGCATCCCTACCAGTAGAGCTCTCCACATTCTCAATTTATTCCTCAGCCAAGGGGGTGAAGTTGGTTTGGACCACCGACTCTGAAATTGAGAACCAGGGATTTGTAATTCTGCGAAAAAGTGCAGACAAAGATTGGGCAGAACTAGCCTCTTTTACCAAGCACCCTGCCCTGGAGGGTCAAGGGTCCACCACCGAAGCAACAGACTACTACTTTATCGATACCCAGGTGAAGGAAGGCTTGAGCTATTCCTATCAATTGATCGATGTGGATTATCAGGGTAAAAAGATCTACCACAAGGATCACATAGAAACCATTACCTATGTTAATCCAGGTATGAACACCAAACCTAACGCATTGAAAGTAGTCAAGCTGTATCCGAATCCCTTTAACCCAACTGTAACCCTGACCTATGATCTGGCTGAAAAGAATGATCTGGATGTGAGTGTTTATAATTTGGCTGGTGAACAGGTATGGCATTATGCCAGAGGGGGTCATCCAGCGGGTCAGAACTATACCCTTACCTGGAACGGGAATGATATGCAAAATACGCCAGTGCCCTCAGGTATCTATCTCGTCAATATCCAGGCTGGTGCTCAAATCAAATCTGAAAAGGTTACCTTGCTCAGATAGATTTATTCACAATCTTGTTACTAAGGGCAGCTGTTTCAGTTGCCCTTTTTATTTGAAGCCATCAAAAACCTTAATTGCTGGGTAAGTACAAACTTATGTGCTGGTGAGGATCCCGCCATCCCGTCCAAGTTGCTCGCCATTCACATAACACTTTGTATTTTTATCATGAGGAGTACTTTTTAGGCAGAACATGAAAAGCGCTATCAAAATCTTACTTGTTTTGTCCTGCCTAGCTGTCAACGCACAGGATTCAAGCTTTTATTACACAGGCTGGGGTAAACCAGGGACGGCTGTATTTGTGCCCCTGGATTCCATAAAATCTGGTGAATATACCCAGGTAAAAATGGTCAATGAAAAACCTGAACTGGTCAAGCAATTCAATGCTACTCATGTCCTTCAAGGTCATGTGGAGAATGAATACGATGACCGTGGAAATCACAAATCCAGTCGGTCCTATGACATGCTGGGACATTTGAGGGAGGAGTCTATTTTTCAGAACGACCCCTCTGAAATGGCTTTATTCAGGACCATTTTTGGTAACACATTTATTCCTGCCAATTCCAACTTTATGATTCGTAAGGAGTACAATGATTTTCAAAGAGAGACAGGCTACTTTATCATTGGAATCCGGGGCCAGACCCTGTGTTCCAGAGAAACTCTCTATCGGGATGATCGACGTAAAGATCGTGAAATACTGAGAGATGACCTGCAGGGTGTCGTGCTCACTGAGCGCCGCTACAAATATATCGATGCCGAGAATCGTACGGTACTGGAAGAATTCGATGGCTCTGGTAAAATGGTGCAACGAGTCGTCCTTTTTGACCATCATGATATCATTCAAGACTAACGAATAAAGGAGCGAATTTGAAGAGCAGCGTATTGCTGATGTTGATTCTGGGGCTGGCCTTGTTTGGATATGCTCAGGAAGCAATGGAAGATACGGCGACAGTTCCCCTTGATCCAGTTGCAGATTTGTTGGTGCAAGCTGAGCTTGCCCACGAGGCGAAGGATTATGAAAAGACAATGATGTTGCTCCTGAATGCGGTGAAGCTTGATGGTAAAAACGAAGAGGTCTTATGGAAGATCAGTCGCGGATATTTTGATTTTGCTGATCGCAAACCCAATGATTTTGAATATAAAAAACAGTTTATCTATGATGGTAGGGAATATGCAGATAGGGCATTGGCGATAAATGACAAGAGCGCTGGTGGACACAAATGGTACGCCATTCACCACGGTCAGATCGGTGAAGCTGAAGGTACAGAACAAAAGATAAAGAATTCATATGGTATGAAAGATCATACCCTGTTAGCCATCAAATATGATCCAACAGACTCAGGCAATTTTCACGTAATGGGACGCTGGCATTTTGCGCTTTCGAATCTATCCTGGATTGAGCGACAGGTCGCCAGTATCATCTATGCCACGCCACCCGAAGCCTCATATGAAGAAGCCTTGGAATTCTTCAAAAAAGCTCACAAACTCGATAAAGCGGACATTCGTAATATGTTGTATATCGGTTACTGCTATGATGAATCGGATGATGAAGATTCCGCTGCCATCTGGTTTAAAAAGGCTATCACAGCCAAAGCATCCAGCGCTAGTGACCGCAGTCTACAGGCGGAAGCTAAAGAAGCCCTGGACGATCTCTAAACAATGTTAATGGTGGGCACTTAAGCATTTGAGTACCCACTCTATATTTAAGGAAGTTCCATGATTACACCTGCTCCCATTCAACCCGGTTCAACCATTGCTATTATTTCACCTTCTTCTGCTCCAAAACCAGAAAAGCTTAGACGTACACCCTCCTGAAAACCGTGATAATCGTTCTGGATCAGGTTTAACACCCATAATAATTGAACTAACTAGTGCAATTGATCCACCTAACAACTCTGGGCCATTAATAGTAAGTGCATCGGCTAAATATTCTTTTGGAATTCCAATCTCTGAGACCATTGAACCTAATTTGTCAAATTGGTCTTTAGTAAGAGAAAAAAATGGGTTTATTCCAGAAATGGAAGCTGTATCGCGCAACAAGTGCTCTGTGGATTGCCCTAGTTCTCTAGCCCAGCCGTCATCAACTTTTGTATCTTGAACTGCTTTAAATGCCCCCCAGATTGAATGCTGACCATCAACAATATGGTGATAGGCAGAGCCACCTACTCTGGTTTGATTATATACTGAATCAATCGCCGAATCATATTCGTCAAAGTTGTGATTAAATTTATCCGCCATCCATTTTGCTAAATTATAGCCCGGATCGCCCGCTAGAATCCCCTGGAAACCGAGTTGGGTAGCATCATTTTTTTTGGGTGGTATCCCCAATTCTATCGATTTCAATTTCCGTTCTAAATCGTTCATATTGATTTCCTCAGATTTATGGGGCGTTATGTCTAGCGCCATATCAACCAAACAGTTTGGCAGCAAAAAATATTGGTGCCGACACTACTGACATCAATACTATTTGTATAGACAATATTTTGATCAACCCCATAACACCGTCTCTTTTGCCAAGTGACAATAGTTGTGGTGACCTAATAAAGCCCCAGCCCATTGACAGGATAATCGATCCAGCAAATAGGTAATACCAAGACTGTTGAGCATAGCCAAGTTTTGCTGTAAGAATAATGCCCACTAAATATAGAAATTGGCCTATTTTTATCATCACAAAGATCCTTTCGAAGTGTACATTAATTTTTGCTGATATTTATCCCGTTTATCGTTAATACTTTTATCAAATTCTCATCATTGATCTGTAAATCATATCTCCATTCAATGATTTGAATCCCGTTTTGCTCACAAATGTACTTTTTCCTGTGATCCCTTTCAACAAGGCTCTCGAACCCCTTGTCCCCACCAAAAAATTCAACTGGTTTGTAGTGTTGCTCACCATTGTACTCTATCCCAATTTTCAACGAAGGAATAAAGATGTCGATTCTTTGTGCCCCAAGCCAGTCTGGTGACCATTCTCTGATCATATCTGGAAAGTATTTTCGTACTAGCACAGCTAGCTCAGTTTCTGATTTCCAAATTGTCTGTAATTGCAAATGATGAGCGGGATCTGACTGAAACAATATAGCTAACTCCAGATAATCAATACTATTGTAGACTCTATATCTTGCTCCAATTCGGACAGGGTATGGCCTTAACGTATCTGATATTTTTTTTTGCATGGATGCTGTATTCTCGTTGGACCAAATCTTTGCCAATTCAAAGGCAGACATATTCGGTGTAATTTGTTCTGCGAATTTCTCATAACTTGTTAAAGACCAGAATGGTGGGACATAGGGATGTGGTAGCCAACTTGTTGGATTGAAATAGAATCTGACGAGTATGCCTGGGTCAATAGGTGAAGTGCTTATTCCGGCACGATGAAGGAGCTTGCTCCACGACATCTGCCTCTTTTTTGACCTCCACCCAAGCTCCCCCCCCCATGCTTTTGTAGGAATCAATTGCAATTCAAACAAAAATGTATCGAGCATTGGTCCTTTCAAGCCAACCGATTCATACTCTTTATGTATTATCATTCTTTTGAGAGCGTTATCTAATCCCTCTCGGCTGCCATACCTTCTCTTCTGATCAGCAGTCCACTGGCGCAATGACAGTAGCCTTTGCTCAACACCTGATTCGTCAGATGAGCGGTTCGCAGACCTAGCCATTTTTGCTTTACGAAAAAGTTTTTGCGCGAAGTATTCAGTGATTCTGTTCATAAGGATGCAGTAACAAGCGCTTGATCATCACAGGCTGGTAGATATGTGACATGCGCATTTTAGAGTTGATGAATTCATGTAGTTGTTCGTAAGTCATATATTCTTTTTCATCGGCTAATACCCCAGAAAGTCGGGCCATCCTTTCCACCCCTGATCTTTATAGGCAACCTCAGGCTTCGTTGGTAAATTTGGTGGCCGCTCTGGAAGGTTAGCCAGTCCACCTTTACAGAAAAATCGCCAGTCATTTCTAGATTTTAAAGATAATTTATGTACGAATGATCGAGCATCTTTAAATGAAAGCTTCTCAAGATGACGGACGTGATAAACACCTGATATATCTCCCCAAGAATTGAATTCCTTATAGTAACTCACGGGATCATGAGGTATTAGTAATTCTTCAAGATTGTTTTTTTTCTTTGTATAGTAGATTCGATATTGTTTTGCAGTTGAAATTTTCTCTGTTTTCATCATCCTTTTGAAGCCATTTGCTGAAGGAAAGAGACCCCGCTTGTCAATGTCGGCTATGTTTTTAGTGCCGAGCCAATCGGAGACACTTACCCATTCTCCTTGTTTTTTATAATACTGGAGAGGGTTCTTTGGTATATTTGCTGGTAATTGAGGTAAATTTGAAAAGGTGCCTTTGATATATTTATTCCATTCGGGATAGGAGTCCAATTTTAATTTATGGACAAACCGCTTAGCATTTTCATATTCCATAAAATTGATTGAGCCAGGTGCATCCCTGCCAGTTCCAAGCCAATCACCCCAGCTAACCCAACCATCTTTTTTATATGATACATGCGGGTTGTGAGGGATGTCATCTGGCAAAGAGGGGTAATCTGTTAAAGCACCCTTGCAATATTGTCTCCATTCTGCTGCTGAGTTTAATTTCAAAGATTGTGCAAACAGACGCGACTTTTTAAAACCTCTTTTACCAATAAGTTGTCGAGCAGAATTCCTGACAATACCTTGTTCCTTTAATCCCAACCAATCTGACCAGTCAACCCAACCAGAATGACGGTATGTTATATCAGGTCGTGCAGGAATGTCATCCTGTTTTATAGGCAAATGTTTACTTTTGCCCTTACAATAGGACATCCATGATGTAGCTGAGGGTATTTTTAATTTTCGCACAATTTTACGAGCAATTGAAAACTCGAGGAATTCCATTTGATGGTTAGCGATATTCCCAGTCCCTAACCAATCCCCATAGCCCAGCCATTCTGATTTGTATGCTTGATTTGGACCCGATGGAATATCATCAGGTTTTTGACCACTCTTACAATACAGATTCCATTCAGATTGACTCTTCAAGCCAAGAGATATCACGAATTCCCTAGCTTCCACAAATGACCTAAAGGAATAGCCCAAAAAGTCCGCCCACGAAATCCAGCCTTCATCCTTATATACGTGACTGAGAGAAATAGGAATATCATCAGGTTTTTGACCACTCTTACAATACAGATTCCATTCAGATTGACTCTTCAAGCCAAGAGATATCACGAATTCCCTAGCAGACTCAAAGGTTCTGTACTTTCTGAATTGTGTAGAAACTGATCCAGTTCCAAGCCAATCACCTATTCCAATCCAACCCTTGTGCTTGTAAACTTCCCTAGGCGAGATTGGTATATTGGGAGGTTTCAGACCACTCTTACAAAACACCTTCCAGTCATTACCATTTTTTAAGCCAAGCGATCGTGCGAACTCTCGTGCCTCTTCAAAAGGCTTATATGCAAAACCAAGAAAGTCTGCCCACGAAATCCAGCCTTCATCCTTATAGGTGGTATATGCATTGCTTGGAATATCATCGGGTTTCTGAGCATTTACGCAAAACTGTTGCCAGGCTCTTACACTCTTCAACTCAAGCGATCGTGCAAAGTCTCTGGCTTTTTCAAATGATCTAAACTTAATCAACTGTGCAGCAATAGTTCCCGTACCAAGCCAGTCACCAAGATTAATCCAACCTCTACCTTGATAGCTCCTCGCGGGAGTACTGGGAATATCATCAGGTTTCTGACCGGACTTCTGATACAATCTCCATTCTGCAAGATTCTTCAATCCTAATGATCTGACATAATTTCTTGCCTCTTCAAAAGGTCTCCAATTGAGTTTGGCAAGTCGATTCCAAACCTGCAATTCAATGGATTTCACGAACTGATCTAAGTCAATGCGCTCTAATAGACTTTCAGTCAGTTCTGGGGTAAATCTGAGATCCGTAGATTGTTTTTTATCAGCTCTATCTCTGAAATACTCTACAATTCTCTCATCATTAGAGGCTAAAGCACGTAGCACAGTTAGTATTGTCTGAAATGCCCCACTATTCTCAAAGCCTGTTTCATCTTCTATGAGTACAGGAATAATTATATACCCAAAATCCTTACCATCAGCCAGTCGCAAAGCGCGTCCAACTGCCTGAACAATATCAACTGCACTCCTTTTGGGATCTGCGAACAACACCCCATCAATATTTGGAACATCTACACCCTCTGTAAGACAACGTGCATTACTGATTAATGCCCTATCAGAGGAAGCAAATTCCTTGATTATCCTTGATCTAATAGAGGTGGGAGTTTTTCCAGAGACAAAGAAAGTCTCCACTTGATCATTGCCTTTTTCGACCGCTTCCGTGTATGTCTGCTGATTGTTTCTAAAGGCCTGAGCTTTGGCGATACTCGTATGAAAAGATACAGCATGTTTTATCGGATATTTTTCCATAGCTTGATTGAGAGCAACTATTCCCGCCAGCATTTCAGCTTGAACTCCATCATCCCATTTGCCACGATCAGGCTTTACGATAGCTCGCTCCTGGATATACTTGACTACCTCTTCTTTATCGATGAGCATCGTTAGTATCTTATAATCAGAAAGTATGGGTGGGTCTTGTTCCAAAGCTTCTTTAAAGGTCAACAACTCGAATGTATCACCATAGACCTCAGGATTATCCATGCTGATGATCTCATCTCTATTGCCAGCATAGCGTCTTTCAGTGGCTGTCATGAAGACACGTTTCCGAATCTTGATATTCTCATCTGACAGGAGGTGTGCGAACGTTTTGTCCCGGTCTCCAACTGTCTTGTGCGCTTCGTCCATGATACCAAGATCAAACACCTTTTTTGCAAGGCGAGAAGCCTCAGCTAGGACTTTCCCGCTTTGATAGGTGGTAAAGACCACCTTGAGATCTGGGGAACGTTTTCTGAGCCATTTAGCAATTATCTCTGGGTCGGTATTGGTCGGGATTCCCAAATCCTGAGTACTAATGGCTGAGTCCACTTCGCCGGCTGTTTTATCACTACAGATTGCGATCCAGTCCACTGTCTGCTTATTTGCAATGACTTCTCTCAACCAGGCTTTTAAAGTTTGATTAATTAGGGATAGACTTGGTACTGCGATAACAATGGTTTTCGCCTCCAACTCTTTTGCAATCCAATAAGCTGTGAGACTCTTGCCGGTCCCGCAGGGCATGATCATCTTACCACGAGTAGCCTTCTCTGAAACGAAGTGCTGATAGGCATTACTGACGGTTCGTTGCTGATGTTTCCTTGGCTGAAAAGGGACAGGCCGAACATCTTTTCGAGCTAACAATTTCTTGACTTGTTTAAAGAACTCTACATCAAGATCTCGCCAGATCTCACCGGCTATAAGCTTTACATCTTCCTTTTGGTCTTTGAAAACATTTGCAGAGCGATCTACTGTAGTAGCAACTAAACCAAAGGTGATACCTTTCGCCTTCGAAAATGCCAGGCTTTGAAAAGTGGAAATTTCGCGCCAGGTAAGAGACTTTGACTCATCTGCTTTATACTTACACTGAATAGCCCAGTACTCACCTTCATTGGTTTCAGCAACAAGATCGATGCCCATGTCTTTTGTGGGTAAATTGAGTTTCTTGAGCGTATTCGTCGGGATTTCGCTGAAAAGCCACACGGCATTCAGTTTGCTAACATATCGAGGATCAATTTGGAGGTAGAGCTTAGTTAATAGCTCAAAGATGTCGCCCTTGTCCTTTGTGTTGGAACAAGCATCAATTTTGGCTTTGAGGTCGACCCAGTTTTTGCCTGATGATATTGTTCGACTGATGTCCATAATTTACGAGTTTCTCAGATACTATCCTGCATGTATGTTAGCTTTTTGTTTGGCTCGTATTCCAGATTCCTGTTCCTAGTCTATTCTGATCCTCTTCAGCGAAATCAATCGCGTATCCAGTTGATCGGATGTACAGACCAAGATCCTCGACTATAGGTCTTGTTGCCTTATATATCTTTATTCCATCGTCCCAGGTCAGGCCAAAATCTTCAATAGCCATTAGCTTATACTCACCATCATTGGGTCGTACTTCGTAGTGTGAGATTGTCTTATCGCGAATACTCTTTAATTTTTCGACCATTTGCGAATCAAGGAAAGATTCTGCAGTGGCTATCACTTTGTCAAATTTGTTGTCAAAAAGCGACTCATTGTCCGCTTTATACTCTTTGATCTTGCGCGATACGTGTTGATCCTTCCATTGTTGTGAATACTCTCCAACGAATACGAAACTTTCCTTTGACATTGGTTTAGTAAACGATTCCCGAAGTAGCTGTTTTGCTCCAGGTTTTTTAGTTAGACCAATAATATTTTCTATGCTCGCTGATCGTTTATCAGAATCGGATATCAAATTGGCTAAAGCTTGTAAAAATGATAAATACAACTCTATTCTTAGAAACTGTATTCCGAAGGCACCATTTGGTCGTATTTTCAAGTTATCGATAACTGCTTGATCGTGTAAAATCGGGACAATGAATGCCCATTTAAGACGCGAATCAATAAATTTGTTAATCATGATTTCAGTGAAAGACTGAATTTTCTTCAATTGATTCATTAATAAATAAACCTAACGCTTTACCCTTGAGCCACTTCCTGCGTCATATGCTCGCCACACTTCGGACACGAATGCTTGGCATCCCAAGGTTGGACATTAGACGAATTACAGTCTGGACAACGATTCAGAAAACTAGGTACAACATCCGGATCTCCGATAAGACCTGCACCATGAAATTCTATGGGCACTTCAACCAGAGATTTACACCCCAAGCAGTGCCTTGTATCCACGGTTGCAATCGGGGCTTTATCTGGTGAATCCCAGACTACTGCGGTATAGCCGCAGGAATGACAATTATAGCTATTTGAGTTGCTCAGATAATTCTCCCCATATTGTGTTGAACGTACCTGAAAATAGCCAGAAGGTATATTATATCAAAAGAAAACCCTAGGCAATGAAGTTAGTGGGGGAATAACGGCAAAAACGACCTCCCTGGATGGCTGCGGTGGCGATGATTTAAATTGGTGGGGTGTTACTATGGTGAGATTTTAGTTTATATTCAATGTTAAATGAATTTAGTCGCCAGGTAAATATGCCCTAATGAGAATAATAATAACATGTTATAATGATTATATCGCTTGACAAATCATCGAAAACACATTATATTAAGGTATAGGATAAAACATATAACTTTTCATCCTATCCGAAACACGAATCCGACGAAATATGAAATGATGAGACAGCTTATGGCGAGCTTGGCTGATCTGGTCAGTTCCAGATTTTAGCTAAATAGCCAAGATTTCAAATTCGGAGGAAAGTTCTAATGAATAGCCCCCTACCCACTCAGGAGCTAGTTGATTTTTATAGCTGTGCGTATCTTATTGCGACCGGACAAAAATTACAAGGCACCTACAAACGAGGATCCCAAACTGTTTTCATTTTCGATGATACAACTGAGATCCACAATTTACTAAACAACTACTTTGCTATGCAGGCTGACATCAATGCTTCAGCGTATGCCCAGGCGATAAAAAATCTGAAGAACATTATTCACTCTTCAACAAATTCACATTCAAACCACAATTCACAATATCATGACCACAATAGAAAGGATACCCAATAAATCAATAGAGCTGTCAACAGCAGCTAAGACATATAACGGGGCAGCAAATACCTGGTTCAAAACCGAATCTGTTCCCATTGCAGAACTCTCCAAGTATCTGACTCAGCATAATTACTCGACTATTCATTGGCACAACGGGTCTCGGCTTGAGAAGAATTTTATCAAAGCTATAGGCTTTGTTGGTGATTATGATTCTGGTGAACGAACAATTCAGGAGGTTCATGACGATCTCACCTCCCAAGGGTTTAACCACCTTATCATACCCAGCAAAAGCCATACTGCTGAGCACCATAAATTTCATGTGGTGCTTCAATTTGACCATCCCGTTTTTTCATCTGCAGGCTATAAGCTAATAGCTGAGCATATTGTCAGAAACATCCTGCCAAGTTCCGATCCAGCAGTAACAGACGCTGCTCGCTATATATACGGTTCCAGGGATAATGTTGATTCCACTTGTTACTGGAGTGGGAGCGATCTCAAAGTTGTAGGCCTCGCTGATATTTGGAACCAGGAAACTGAAATTTTGGATAGAGATAGCGCATCAATCACGGTCTCTGAAATCTCTGGAAAGACCTCAATTTACTGCCCTTTCCACGAAGACTCCAATCCTTCAGCATTTATTGATTACTCTAAGAATAGCGACAACTGGTATATCCACTGTTCTAGCTGTAATGAGACCTTTTGGATGCAACAAGACAAGAGCCACATCGAGCGTGTCTGCGAGTCCTACTGGTCTTATGGTAAAGATGTCTGGGATTTTGGAATGGTTAACGATGAATTCTTTTATGAAAAGTTTGGCAGTGAGAAATTCCATATTAAAACGAACACTGAAGGCGGTGATGATAAAAAGAAAGCAATGCGTCACCTCGTGATCAATAAGCATATTCGCCACCTATCAAGGATTGATTACATCAGTGATATTGGAGCTGATGATTCCTTCTATAATGTTGATTTAGCAACCGGTGTTATATCGGCTCATCACCGAGCTATCCCTGCTGATATTAAGGACAACATCTATGTTGACCAGTACCTATCTGATCGGTTCGGTGTACATCAGGGCTTTATCAAAGAGTGGCTAGCCATATACTGTCATAGTAATTATCGCAAATTGCCCAGTCTCATCCTTTCTGGTGGGCGTGGAAATGGAAAATCGACTTTCGCTGAGATTGTAGGTGAGATATTCCCGACTATGTCCTTTCAGTGGTCTGGTAATGAGGAAGGCTTCACATATGAGGTCGAAAAAAAGCTCCTCATTGTTGAAGAAAATCTTTCAGATAAGGTGTCCCAGTATAAAACCCTTAAGAAATATACTGGTCAGAAGTATGCCACGGTTAAGAAGAAATTTAAAGATCCGTATCAGGTCAGGAATAACACAAATATCATTATACTGTCAAATGAGCTAATTCCACTGTATGTCAGTCGTGAAGAGTTGCCCACTGATACCCGGAATAATCAATTTTTTGTCTATGAATTTCCAAAGCTTACTGGAAGTATTGATCCTGAAACTCAGGAAAAGCTACTTGCCAGACTAGGACACTATATCAGAACTGAACTTAAGACTGTTTATAATGGACTGTCAAATAGTGGCTTTAGATATTCTATTGATGTTCCCATCACTGATGAGGAGCGTGAGCTGTTCACTGCTAACACGTCAGACCTGGAGTCAGATGTTGATGTCTTGGTCGATCGCCTTATTGAGCAGTATGCGAAAGACTCATTTCCAGATGATATGCCATACTTCCCTTTTATTGAACAGGGACAATTGCCCGTGCAGTGGATCAAGTACTATACCCCATCTACTCGACATTACAATCAGGTAATTAAAGGTATGCGTAGACAACGTTTAATATCGGGTGAAGCAGACAGATTTCAAGATAATGGGAAACGATTATTCTGTTACTCTATGACAGATAAGCTTTCGGATATGTTGAAACAGAAAGATGCGCAGAAAGTGGCTGGTATGGTCTCTAATATGGCAGGTGATTTATTTAATTAAGGGCCCTAGGACCCTTATATAGCAACGATGTGGTCGGTGTGGCATACGATGGTAGGTATTATTACATATAGAATAAATTTAAGAGAGTATTTCTATTTTTTATATATAATCTCAAGAATCACCTGCCAGACCACCCACACCTACCACATTTTAATAAAACAGGAGAAATAAATGAAATATTTTAAAATAAAAGCAAGAATAGAACATGCAGACACAGAACGATCATATAAGGACGGTAGGTACTGGCAGAACACATTGCTTGTCAAAGATATAGACAACTGCCAGAAGAAAAGATTAATTGAAATCTTTAAACCGCTTGTTGAAAAAGAAGGAGATTTACTTTTTGACTTGGTCGAGAAGGCGTTATGAGATTCTTCACCAATAATAAACGGGAGCAGAGTGGGCAGTTGTTTAAACCAACGATAACAAGCAACCCTCTTGCCGTAAAACTAGAGACTATAAAGAAAATGAAGAGAAATGGAGTGAGTGGATTATTTGCTCCAAAGATCACAGCTGCTGATTTAGAGCAGCACAAGCCAATAGTAGATGTTGGAGACTAGACAAGAGCCCGAAAATACCGGGTCTTCAGTTTCCAATAATATATAGGTAAAATAAATAGGTTAATGAGTATCATCTCGAAAGCGAGCAATAGCCTCATTTCCCTTTGCGTTGCAGGTTGCGCTGTTACAGTTGCTCTAATGAGACAAACGCTGCAATCACAACGAATCAGAGCTAAAACAGACTCTGGTATAAATAATTAGAGGACATAATATATGTACTTTGAACAATATAATAGCCCAGGTCAAATAATAAACCTGGATCACGTAGCCAGCATGAACTGGGACAATGGATTAACAGTTGAATTTGTATTGGCCAACGGCCAGACAATCACTTGGGATTATAAAAGCGAAGATGATCTGTCAGAAGATCATAACGTGCTGGCAAACATGCTCCATAAAGCTGGCCTTTACATGTCAGTTGATAAGGACCAGGAGTAGATCATGAGTTTAGTAGGATACCATTGCGCAATCTGCGGGCAAAACTTAGAAGGTGGATCAAAACAGGACCCTTGCGGAATATCCATTTTTTCAAATATTGATAAAGAAAACGAAAGTGATATGCAAGAAGCCATGTTCTTCTCGCACTATGAGTGTTTCCGTAATTCACTAGAACCAGGAGTACGAGTTTACTTGAATTTTGAAGATAAGGATTAGTAACTATGGGGGTCGTTTATACGGCCCCTTTCACATCTATGCATGGGTATAAGATATGCTTTTGGCGAAATTTATTTTTTATTTTTTTCAGGCTTGTATAAGCAAATGAATACAGGGTAAAAAGAAGCACCAGATGGCCCTTCTTTCTTTACGAGTCCTAAAACGGTTCTACTGAAGTATCACCAGGATCTTGGAAATCGTTCGATGAGATAACCTTTCTTACTTCTTCGAACTGATCCCGAGCTTGTTTTGCCAGCATTAACATCTCTTTAGACGCAATACCATCAATCCCGATTTTGACTTCAGCCCAACGGTACGTACCCTTCTTCACATCTTCCAGACTGAAGGTTGTGTTGGCAGCAACAACAGGCAGGTTAGACCGTTGTAGCTTCTTCTTGTGAGCGTTCCAGTGTTTGATGCTGGTAGGACTCAGTGCAAAGACCAATGGCCTTACATCTCCATCGATTTCTGCTAGTAAGAACAGCCTTGCTTTTGGTTTACATGATTTTCCTATAGCTGAATGCTCACACAGATTGCATGAAGTAGCCAAAGGTTCATTTCCTCCAGGCACCCCATCTATCGCAGAACACAAAGGAACTTCCGCTCCTTCCTCCCACAGAGCACGTATTCCCTGCTCAGCGAATACGATTCCTGTGAGCATATTCCCAGGGACATCTATCTCCGGAGATGCACTATCCAGATAACTTTCACCGGTATCAATGTACAGATGGTGTTTGCCATTCTTTTTATGCTCAATACGAACTCGCGGAAGCTCGAAACTGGAAGCAGAAGTACTTAACCCTTCCAATTCCTTCTCCATATCCCAACCAGCAACAGACAGCGCCTGTTTAACCATATCAGTTTCTATCATTTGATTTTGCAATTTCATATCCTTTCTGGCTAACCAGCCATATTTAATTCAGCTAACAGTTCATGAGCCATATCAGCGTCCTTTTCAGGCACGTTGTCATTCCTACTAACGCAGTGAGTCGCATAAGAGCAGAACGAACAACTCGCCGTATTGGGATAGTACCAGGGCTTGACCATAGCTGATAGTTGACTTCTGATCTCATGTCTAAAAGCACGTAGGTCTTGAATTGACTTTCGTGTCATCATGAACGGCGATCCTTTTTCGTCGCCGATTTCTTTTCCAACGACCTTCCGCTTATACACTTCATGGGCACGCAGGAAGTAGATTCCAACTGAATCAACCATCATGTTTGGCTTTACCCAGATGTCATCAACCAACACTTCACCGAACTTTAGAGCGTATGAATAAAGTGTAAGCTGTAGATCATTGGGGATAGCATACTGATTGGGTCTCATCTTGCTGGATTTGAAGTCTATTAATGAAATGGTTCCATCAACATTCGTCCTTGCCTGATCCATAGTTCCAGTAAACAAGTAACCCAGTATCTTGACTCTGAACGGTACTTCAGAAAACAGTACAACAGCATCACGGTTATACGCTTTGCTCCGATAGTTCTCCAAGATCTCAACTCCATTTTTAGTGAGAGCTTCAATCTCTTTAGCCATATCACGTTGCCAGCGTACAGGGATATGAGATTCATCTGAAGCGTAGAGATAGTGATTAAGTGCCTTGATATAAAGCGACCGCATATCACCATCCATCTCACCTTCGTGAAGCTGCTTTAATACCATGTGCAATGCACTTCCGTGTATCGTACCTGGGTAACGGAAAGCTGGTTCAAGCTTATCTATATGCCTAAACCGGTACATTAGCGGGCATGACAGCCAGGTCTTTAAGGTGCTCTGACGAAGTTCAATGGTCTCCAGTATCTCTGCCTTTGTCATTGGCTTGCTCCTTCTCTTCTTCACCAAACCACTCCTTCATGAGCTCACGAACAAGCTTTGAGGCATGACTTATGATTTTGTTAATTCGATTGTTTTTCATTTACCACCTGTGATGACCTTTTTAATGACCTCCACAGCGACCTTGATTACGCTAGTAGGAATTTTTGGAATTCTGAACATGTTGTTCTCCTTTTTCTTCAGTTATTATGATTGTGTATTTGATTTGACCAAGCTCCTGCAAAACCTTATGCAGCGACATGGTTCATGAGTTGTTTGTGTATTGCCAGGTGACGTTCCATGATGGACTGTGGTGGAGAACTCTTGAGAGCTTCCGTTACAGCGTTATAGAAGCTCCAGAGATTCCGATCTTCGAAGGCATCATGTGATGGCTCCAACCATTCCTTCTTTATTACAGGGATCTGTCGCGGATTAATGATACCTCGACCATATACCAATCCAAGCATCCGATAGGCTTCGTCATCAGACATGGGGATCTCTTTCATGGTCTCAGCATCCTGTTTGATCTGGTTGAATGCGGATCGTGATCGGTAGATCGCGGACAGGGCAAGTCCGTCAATATCTGTCATCACATTTGATGTGTGTTTACGAAGAACAGTTAGATCACCAGTTAGCATCAGGTTATCACATACAAAGACTTGGGCTCCTACAGCGATACCGACCGAAAGACTTCGATCGTAGCTGTTCCGAAATCCAATACTCAAGCCTAAGGCAGAGTCACCATTCTTGAATGTGTGTACACCAAACATTTTGGCACCGTCTCTTGCCAGTCCAAACTGAGTGTTAACCAATTC
>Ga0257118_1000942_pt1 | contig 20665 bp, 30 predicted proteins | sample SI112_150mmetaG_FD_190156 | JGI IMG/M metagenome (GOLD analysis project Ga0257118, IMG submission 190156) | Marine microbial communities from Saanich Inlet, British Columbia, Canada - SI112_150m | ecosystem: Environmental > Aquatic > Marine > Inlet | place: Canada: British Columbia | collected...
CTGATGAGGACATTCACTCTCTTTATTCAAGGGGAAGAAGAATTAAAAGAGGGGTTGGACTTGCCAAGTCTGTGGTTTTTTCAGTGGCATTATCTATGGCTGTAAATTTAACAACAGATTATTGGATGCCTCCGTTGCAGAGAGTTTTTGATGGCACTGGGGAGATTAAACAAGAAGAGAGTTATGAAGTTGTTAAGAAAGAAAAATATTTTGAACCAAGAGAAGAGGTTATTGTGGAGGAACCAAAGGAGATTATTTATGTTAAACCAAAACCAACTTTCGAGGATGATGTTGAGAGATTAGATGAAGAATTTGATGAGGTGGAGGTTAGATTGGAAGTGGAGAGAGTTCCTGTTAGACTTGATAGAAAAGAAGATTTAGCAAGAATATTGGAAAGACTTTAGTTCATGTGTTTTGAGAGGAATTTCTTCTCTGCTCCAATTGTTGAAGAATCTCCGTGGCCAGGATAGATTTTTATTTTTGGATCTAGCGAGAGTATTTTAGTTAATGAAGATTGTAGATTTTCCCAATTCCCTCCAGGAAAATCATCCCTCCCAACTCCATGTTTGAAAAGAGTGTCTCCGGTGAACATAATTTTTTCTTTTTCTAGGTAGAGACATACTCCTCCAGGAGTGTGGCCAGGAGTATCAATTATCTTTATTTCTAAATCATTTAGTTTTATTATATCTCCCTCCTTAAAATGGAAGTCTTCTTTTACTGCTTCTGCGTTTGTTAATGATAGATTGAATGCGTGGGTTAATGCTATGACATCTTTTTTATGTATTCCAATGTCTGCCTTGGTTGTTTCTCTTATTTGATTTAATCCGTGGATGTGATCTCCATGTCCGTGAGTTATTAATATGTGTTTTAATTTTAGATTGTTCTCTCCCAGATATGTTAGGATTGGTTTTGGGTTTCCTCCGCAGTCTATTAGTATTGCCTCTTGTTTATCTTCTAGTAAATAGGAACAGGTGTAGAGTGCTCCGGTTACGAAGGTCTTTATTTTCATATATTGGGGGTTATGGGATGTTTTATAAAGATTTTGGGATTGCTTTGACTATGGTTGATGAGAAATACAGAGAATTATTGGAGAGTCAAGGGTATAGATTCCTTGGTGAACATTCTGCTTTGAAGATATGTGGTTGGACTAAGAAGTCTATCTCTAATCAAGGTGTTTGTTATAAGGAAAAGTTCTATGGTATTCGATCTCACCTTTGTGCTCAGATTTCTGCTACTGTAAATTATTGTGATTTTAATTGTTTACTTTGTTGGAGGAAGAAGAATAATTCTGTTGCGGAGACAATAGACGATCCAGATAAGTTGTTAGATGCTATTCCTGAGGCTCAACGTAAGTTGTTGTCTGGCATGGGAGGACATCCAAATATTGATGAAAAGCTTTGGAAGGATTCTTATTTGCCTAAACATATTGCCATAAGTCTTACTGGAGAGACTCTTTATTATCCTAAGTTGAATTCTTTGATTAGTAAAGCTCATGCTAAAGGATATACTACTTTTGTGGTGACTAATGGTTCTCAGCCTGCTATTTTAGAAAAGCTTGAAATGCCAACTCAGCTGTACTTATCTATTGATGCGCCTAATGAAGAGATTTTTCTTAAAGTTGATAGACCTCTTAATGATAATGTCTGGAGCAAGGTTATGGAATCTGTTGAGGTTCTTAAAAAATTAAAAGATAAAACTAGAACTGCTTTACGTATTACCTTGGTTGGAGAATATAATATGATTGAACCTGAAAATTATGCTAAGATAATTAGTTTGGGAGATCCTCATTTTGTAGAGGTTAAGGGATTTATGCTTGTGGGAGATGCTAGGAATAAATTAAGATTAGAGAATATGCCTTGGCATGATCAGGTTAAAGAGTTTGCTTTAGAAATTTGTAAACATTGTGATTATAAATTAATTGATGAACATGAAGCTTCGAATGTTGTTCTTTTAATGAAAGAAGATTTTGATGGAAGAGTTATGGACTTTACAAACCAAAGCTGTCAGTAAATTCTTTTATTTTATCATACTTGCCTAGAAAATCAAATCCTTTTTTTGTTAGGGAGTAATGCTTTTTCCCTTTTTCTTCATTGGATTCCACCATGTCTCCGTCCATTAGGTCCTTCAGATAGCCCTGCATCATTTTGTAGGATAGATTTGATTTGTAGAGTAAATGTGTTGGTTTGATTTGATTATCCTTATTTCTGATTGAAGAGAGAATGTCATACACTACTTCTAATCTGGCTCTTTTTTTCATTTCCTTAGCACCATGATGTAATTAAACAATAAAGCAACATATCCTAAAAATTCTAATATGTGTCCCCATACAAAGAAGTGGGGTGTGTAGCTGGTGAAGATGAATAGGATCTGTCCAATAAGAATGAATAGGAAAGCAAAAGAGACCACTAGTGCCCCTCTGCTTTTGATTCTTTGATAATTGTGATAGAAGTGGATAACTAATATTGCTAATAAAATGCTAGCAAGTAAATAGAATACTGAGTAACTAAAGTTAGTTATTAGCAATGGAATAAATGTTAAGATTAGTAATAGTATGAATACTTTTTTGTTCTTAATTTTTAAGATTAGATTTACTAGGATCAGTAAAGCAAGTAACATTAATACTATGTGAACTAGGGAGCCATAGGCATATAATCCTGCTAGGTTTGAGAAGGTTTCGACTGCAGGTCCGGGATTGAGAAATTCTAAAAAGAATAACAGGTTGATAAAAGATTTGAAAAGATAGGCTGCAGCAATGAAGAAAAATGCTAAAGTAAATTTCTGATAATTTTCTAGTTTTGTTATTTTATAAATTCTCAGAGCGAAGAAAGCAATTAGTAAAGTTATAATTGCAAAACAAATTTGTGCTAGCGCTCCAACTCCAAACATGTTATTCATTGTTAAGACTGCTAAACCCATAGTCACTAGGGAGAGAATGCGCTTTTAAAGGTTGTGGAACTTGGATTCAGATCTTAATTTAATAATTGCTTAATAAGGGTAAGATCATAGATATAGTATGAAAGGTGATACAACAAACAGTCTTTCACTTATCAGAAGCGAGTTAAGGACTAAATACTGGCAAGAAAATCACGAATTACTTTCAGAAGAAGATCTCCTTTATGAGATCATGTGTGTGCTGCAATAACAATACCTCTTCCCCTGGTTCTCCGCCAGGGGTTATTTCTTTATTGTGTTGCTCTTCTAGCAAATCTGTCGTATAATTGTAATGCTCTAAATTCTTCTGGTCTAGCTCCAAACCAAGGAGGTATTTCTCCATCTCTTTTTAGCGCCAGAATTTCTCCCATTGCTGCAAAGGTTTCTCCTTCAAGATCTACTGTGGAGATTGGGATTCCTAGCTCCTTCCAATAGGCTAGTTCAAGGGGTTTGCATCCTCTTAGCCTTCTTAATGCGTGGGATTCTTCATGGGCTCTAAGAGCAAGGTATTTTTTTGGATTTTCAATTTGTTTGTAACCTATATGAACAAATGTTTTTTTACCTCTCCAAAAAGTAAGACATTTTCCAATTGTTCTCGAAGAATTCACATTCATTGTTAATTCTGGAGCGCCATATTGAAAACTTAAGATTTCTACAAAGTGTGCGATGTTGTCAACAATTCCATGGTCCTCATAGTGATGATTTTTTCTTGGCTGAAATTCAATATCTAATGCGGGGAGGTAAATTTTCATTTAGATGTTAACTGGGAAAATCTTATAAGTATTTCCGTTAACACCGATAACTTTAAATATCTCCAGGTTAACACATACTTATGCAAACCAGACAAGAAGTAGAATTTACATTGGTTCTTCCTGCAATACGAAGAGGAGTTAGTTTGGAACTTAAGAGACTTGGAATGAAACAGGCTGAAGTGGCCAGAAGATTACAGTTAACTAAGGCAGCAGTGACTCAATATGTAAAGGGGATTAGGGGATCAAATATTCAGATAGATGAAGTTACTAAGAAAGAGATTACTAATGCAGCTATTAATATTCAGAAAGAGGCAGATGCTCGAGAAGAGATCCAAAAAATCTTAAATTCCATTAAAGAAAGAAGAGTAGTTTGTAAATATCATAGATTACATAATAAAGAGTTAGGCAAATGTGATATTTGTTTCAATTAAAATGTATGCAGAAAAAACCATTGCAGTGGCTAGAGAAAGAAAGCACGAAGGAGTGATAGATAGTCCGGACGCTGTTGCAGAGGTTGGAGGCATATGTGGTGATAAGGTTAAGTTCTATCTTAAAATTGAGAATGAGATAATTAAAGAGGTTAAATATGAGACTCCTGGTTGTATGGCTGCGGTGGCTTCATGTTCAACTCTTGCTGAGGTTGCTAAAGGTAAAACCTTAGATGAGGCTTTGGCTATTACTCCTAAAAGTTTGATTGAAGGGCTAGGTTTGCCGGGTATTAAAAATCATTGTGCTCAGATGGCTGTGGTTGCTCTAAAGAATGCTGTGGGTAATTATAGAAAAAAATAATTAACTCTTGAAACAGGATTCATAGAAGTCGCACTGACCGGTTGACCATTTACATAGCGGGCTTTTTTCTTTAGGGTAATCTTCTATTAGTTCACTATTTGTAGATTCATGAACTTTCTTCAGTGCTTCTTTGGCCTCTTCAACTAGTCCAAAGTCCACATCTAGATCTCTTTCGGTGCCCTGTCTTAGGAAATATAATCCAACTTTATTTGGTAATTTGTTAAAGTTTTCATGGTAAAGTAAAGCATAGATTGCCAGCTGTCTTCGGTAGTCCTCTGACATGTGATCTCTTTTTGAGGTTTTATAATCTACAACTTTTATGAAATCATCTTTTTCATGTAATGCATCCACATATCCTTGGACCATGTGGGTATCTGAGGTTAAATGAATCTCTGTTTGAGGTTTAACATGAGAGAATGCTTTTTGGAATGTTTTTCCTTTCTTCATCTCAGCATTAATTTGATTAATCACATGTCCTGCAAAGTTTCTTAGCATGCCCATGGTGTCATTGTAATGTTTGGTTATGGTGTCTTTGTTTATGTTTAATTTAAGTAGAGATGGAATTGCTTTGGCCCAGATGTCATTAAACTGAGACATTAATCTATGTTGGAATTCAGATACATAATTTTCTTGGGTCATTCCAAGAGAACCTAAGACAAAGAACTTTTCTAAAGCATCGTGTACTGACTTTCCAGTTATGGTGGCTATGCTGTCTGTTCTGGGTAGCTTTAATTTGTAGGAATAGTAATACTTTCTAGGACACTGAAAATACGTGTTTACTGAGCTGGGGGATTCAATTCTTACCATTTTACCTCTTTTTAATCAGAATGTAGAAATGACTTTTCTATGACTTATATAGTTTTCTTAACTCTGTTAGCTATTTAGCAGTTCTCTTCTTCAGAAATCTTAATTGTATTAGTTTTCTTTTGGCTTTTTCTGTTTTCTGTTTTCCTAGCTGGTTTTGTTTATTTATTCTTATTGCTTGCAGGTATGCATTTTCTAATTTTTTTACTGAGGTACTGAAGAGATATTTTTGAGCCTTTTGAAAACATCTATCCTTATTTTTTAATAATTCTAGGGGGTGTTCAAACCAGTAATCTATTTTCCTAGCTAGTTCTGTGGCGTTCTGAAAGAGATAATTTTTTGTTAGGGCAAATTGAGAGCTGGCACTTTTTTTAGCATCAACTATCAAGGGGATTGTGGCACAGGCCATTGCTTCTAAAACTGTCATTCCTTCTAATTCAACTTGTCCACAGTGGATGTAGAGGTCTGCATTGTTATACCACTTTACTAATTTTTCTGTGCTTAGGTTGTGTAGGAACAGGGGGTTATGGGGTAATTTTTTCCCTTCTTTTTTTAATTTACTTTTTAGTGGTCCGTCACCAACTATTACTAATTGAATATTTTTTTTATGTTTTGATTTTAGGATGGAATCTATAATCTGTTCTTGATTCTTTTCAGCAGCAAGTCTTCCGACAGTTAAAATTACAAATCTATTTAGGAATCTTTTCTTTATTCTCAGGGGTTTGAAGTCTTTGGTTATGCCGTTAGAGATTATTGCGCTGGTAGATTTTAATTTGTGAAGTTGTAATTCTTCTTGGGCAAATTTACTAGGACAGATTACTATGTCTGAGCGATTATAGATATTTTTGAGAAAAAATGAATAGATCCAATCATTTGCTTTTTGTGTGCTTATTCCAATATTTTTTGTTATGTTTTCTGCTTGAACATGAAAAGAACTCACAACAGGTAGTTTCATTTTTCTTGCTAGAGTTATGGCCTTGATTCCCAAAGAGAATGGTAATTGTACATGGACAAGATCAACTTTAGAGAATACTTCTTTTAATTTTTCTTCCTCTGGTTTGGCAAATACCATTTTCATCTTTTTCATGATATTCTTTGCGAGAGGAGGATAGAACTCTTTTAGTACGACCTTATCTTTTTCTTTTTTTCCTGTGGATAGAACAATAACTTTATGTCCTGCTTTTCTTAATCCTTCTGTAAATCGTTTAGTAGAAACAATGCCCCCAGTGTTAGTATCATAGGTATCCACAACCATTGCTATTGATAGCTTCTTTTTTGTTGGAGTTCTTGAAGACATTTAGTTCACCTCTTTTAATTTTTGAGAATGAGGCTATTTAAACGTTTTGATCGGAATCTTTAAAAGTGGCTAAGATTTCATTTTCTTTAGCTGCCGCGATCGCGTAATCTGGTATCGCACAAGCCTGGAAAGCTTGGCCCGTCAGGGCATCTCGGTTCAAATCCGAGTCGCGGCGTAAATTTCACTAAATTTTAGTTAAGGAACTTTTATAAAATTTACTTCTTTGTCTTTTATATGACAGAAACAAGTAAAGTCAAGGATACAAATAATTTTTATATGCATCTTCCCGGAGAGTGGTATAGGTCTGAAGAGAGAGGATCTTCTCCAGATCATAAATCTTTGTGGGGTGAGATTGATTTCTTATTGGTCAAAGAATTTGATTATTTAGATCTTCAAAGAATTAGGTCTGAGATTGATGAAGCAAGGCAAGTAGGTGAAGATATGATTAATAGATATTCTCAAGAAATGATATTGGCAAAATCTGAAGGAAGAGAAAAACCAAATTTTCAAGAATTTAAGATGGCCTGTGCACCACAATTAGAAAGAGGAAGATTGGCTCGAGATGAGCTTTATCCCTTATATTCCAGATTAGTTGAATTGGGATTTGATCACCATTTATTGTGTGGTTAGATTTAGTTTTTTTAATCGATAGCTTTAAAACTATTTCTCCCACCCTTATATTGTAGGCTAGACTGGGTGTTTAGGGGGCACCTGTAACTTCAAATCCTCTATAGTTGGGTTGAAGCTCAAGGAGCGGTGGATTCATGTTGTTGAGTCCTGATAACTACTTTGATATCCTGTCCTACTTGGCTGGTGTCTTTGTGAACCGGATCAGATCGGGAACGAAGCAGTCCTAAGCGTCGATATTGGTGCTTGTAGGGTGGCGGGGTTGAGGAACGATTAGGGTCGCTCGATGAGGTGTTTTTATCCATCTTTGGGCACGCCTACATTTAAACTTTTTAGAAAAGTGTTGACTAAAATATGAATAAATTAATTTCTAAGATCAAAGAAAAAAAGAGCTTGAAGAATTTAGATGACTTTTTAGTAGAAGAGACAGTAAAGAAATATACTAAAGAGATTCCAGATAATCCTAAAAGCAAAGAGTTTAAGAGAATAGTCAAAGAAGTTAGAAATGAGCTGAATAGGGTTTATGGCTGTTTTTTTCTAAAGGATGAAATGTCTTTGAATGCTAGAAGTTCTACTAAAGAGAGAAAGAAGATTTATTCCAATTTATATAAAGAGATTTTTTCTATTGCTGGAAATCCTAAAAGCATACTAGATTTATCATGTGGTTATAACCCCTTGAGTTATGAATATTTGAATTGTAAACCAAAGTACCTTTGTACTGAGATTGCTAAGAAAGATGTGGGTAATTTGAATGAATGGTTTATTAAAAATAAGATTGATGGAAAATGTTCTCAATTGGATTTAATTAAAAGTCAGAAGTTTCCCAAAGCAGATATTACCTTCTTGTTTAAAACTCTAGATATTCTTGATAATAAGAAGTTGGCTGAGAAGATTGTTAGTGCAGTTAAAGGTAAGTTTGTTGTTTCTTTTGCCACTGCAGATCTTAAGGGCAGAAGAATGAATTATCCCAGAAGGGGATGGTTTGAACAGATGCTTAAAAGACTCAATAGGGATTATAAGAAGTTAAGTTATACTGGAGAAGTTTTCTATTTAATTACATCATAGGGTAAATCAGCTTTACCATCTACAATATCTTGACCAAAGGTTTGAACCATAACTGCGTATAATCTTTCAACAGTCATTTGAAGAATTGCTTCTTTCAGAGGACCAGTACAATCTGTATTCAACTCTTTGGTGTTGTAAATATTAGTTTCTTTACCCACTTCACAAAGCATCCCTTTGTTTTCTAAGTTGGTTTTAATTGTATCTGTAACTTCCATTCCAACTTTATCTAGATGAACAGTTAGAACACATTTATTTCCTTCGTCACCTTTTATTTCATATAAATAAACATTATTGTCTTCGGAGTGTTGGTAGCTTGCTTTGCTGCAGGTTGAGAATGCTTCGGTAAAACATGCTTGATCTACTCCGCAATCTTTAGTAAATGTAAAAATTATAAGAATAATGAATGCAATCGCTAGTAAGCTCAGTAATATGATCTTCCATTTACTCACCTTCTTTTCTGATTGATTCATTTCTATTCCTTTTGCTTTAGTTGTTTAAATACTTTACTTTAAATCTGCTTGAGTAAGTATCTTCACTTTAGAGCTAATAGGTTTTACTCTGGCTTTCATACCAACAAGATATTGTGTTCCACCTTTTTCAGCGGAGGCAGTAATCTCTTTTGTATGTAGTCCGTCAAAGATAACAGCAAATGCTTCATCCATTGCACCAAGAGTGTTTGCTAGTTCAGCGGTTGGAACTTTTCCTAGGATATTAAGATCTTTGTCTAGTAAATAAGCTCCCCTTGTGCCAACTAAATCTTCTAACATTGATTTGAATTTAGTTTCTAACTCTTTATTCATTCTTGGAGTTCTGGCAGGTCGGTCATCTCTTTGGTATGGCCTTCTTTCCTCTCTTCTCTGGTAGGGTTTCCTATCGTCCCTTTGATATGGTTTTCTTTCTTCCCTTTTCTGATAGGTTTTTCCAGCAGGTTTGCTATTGGAGTCTGCTTTGTATTGTCCTGCGGCAACTTTTGCTCTTAGGGCAATGTGAACTTCTTTTTTAGTTAGTTCTTCAACCTCTTTTCCATCTGGTGCTTTAACAACAAAGTCAATTTCAGCAGTGGTCATTAGGTCTCTTATGATAATGTCTCCGCCTCTGTCTCCATCAACGAATACAGTAACTGTTTTTGCTTTACAAAGTCCCTTAATAGATTCAGGAACACTTGTGCCGTTCATTGCTACTGTGTTTTTAATTCCTTGTTTAAGTAAATTGATTACATCTGCTCTTCCTTCAACAAGAATGATTTCTTCGGATTCAGATACTGCAGGTCCAGCAGGTAATTTTTCAGGACCCCAGGTTGAGATGTCCATCATCCTTACACTTTGAGCAACCTCTTGAGTTAGCTCAGTGGAGTCTGGCATTACATCTGATTCGAATTTTTTTAATAGTTCTTTAGCTCTGTTTAGAACAAAGTCTCTTTTGCTACTTCTTACATCTTCAAGTGCTAGAATTGCAACGTGAGAATTACAAGGACCAATTCTTTCGATGGTTTCTAGGGCTGCACCGATTATTGCGGTTTCAGCTTTGTCAAGGCTTGAAGGAATTATAATTTCTCCTTTGCCTTTGCCATCTTTGGATACTAGTTTAACTTCAATTCTTCCGATCTTACCGCTTCTTTGAAGTTCTCTAAGTTCTAGATCAGATCCTAGGAATCCTTCGGTCTGACCGAAAATAGCACCGATTACGTCTGGTCTATCAACTGTTCCATCCGTTTCGATGGAAGCTCTGATTATGTATTTAGCTGATACTGGATTTACTTTTCCCATTTTATTCCCCCTAAAACAGTTTAGAACAAGTGATTAATGTCTTTAAGCGTGAATTGCGATTTTCGCAGCAACATGCATGATTGTGATTTTATTTAATCAACCCTCTTGTCCGTGTGTTTTATGATTTATTGATAATGATTGTCGCCTATCACTAACTCCCAAATATCATAGCTTGATCATTGATCGTTAGCTCTGTTGAGTCTTTCTCATGACAGGCTTATAAATATCTAGGGTAGAAACTATATAAAGATATCGTTGTTATTTGGGGGTGTAAATGGGCCCTTATATGTTTAAATAGTGCTTTATGGCCTTCTTTAGACTTTTTATGTCATTTTTGAGCTCTTTTTGTATTTTTCTCTCTTTTGGCTCCATAAAAAACTTGTCATATATGGCTCTGGCTAGAAGTTTGAATGATCCATCCCATTTATTATCAAAATCTCTTTTGATTTTTGCTCCATGGGTGATTTTTAGATTTCCCTTGGATAATTTGGTTTTTTTCTTGGCTTCTTCCTTTGCCTTAAGATCTAATTTTACATTTAATATGAATAGATGATAGTCATCAGGTTTTCTTTTACATTCCCATTTGATTTGGGTTTTGTTGCCTGGCAGAGCAAGATAGGTTTTTTCATTGATTTTGTAATCATATTCATCCATCCACTCTTTTAGGTAGTCAATGAAATCTTGGAAGTCAACTACGATATCTTCTGAAGAAATTGTGTTTTCTCTGATGGAATGTTCGATAAATGCCATGGATATGTTTTTGGTTAGTTTATTAATAAAGGTTGTGGTCTAGAAAGAATATAAACTCAGGAAGTCTTTTACCATGTCAATAAGATCCAGTGTTTTATCATAGAGTTCTATTTGGTTTTTATCAATGTTATCTGACATGAAATATTTCTCATAGAATTGTCCTTTTTTAGGAGAGTCTTTGAACTTGTCATCAACATCATGAATTAGGGTGGCCTTGAAGGTTATTTCAATTGTTCCCTGCATTAATTTTAATTTCTTGCCGTCTTTTACAGTTTCAACAGGATTTAATCTGGTGCCTCGAAAAACAATATTTAATTTGTAGCCGAAATAATCTTCCTCTTCATTTTTAGTTGTGTCCCAGATAATTTCTATTTGTTTTCCATCTGGTTTAACCCTTTCAACATATAGGGATTCTTTTACGTCACTCCAGCTTTCTACCTGAAGCCAGTCTTTCATTTTTCGATATAGAAGATCAAAATCAAAGGCACCTTTCCATTTTACTTTGGTTCCGGGAACAATTCCCTCTTCTTTTATTGGCATCTCTTTTTCTCCTTATTGATAATACTCTACGGTTTTCTTTAGTTCTTCGTAAATAGCATTTATTCTTTTTTGGGTTGGTTTTAGATATTTTTTCTTAAAATCATCATCTTTAAACCAATCAAACCAAAATTTAAATAAAAATTCTCCAAATTTACTTGAAGCCCAGTTGTTTTTGTAATCGAAAGTTACTTTTGGTAAAATTAAAATTTCCACATCTCCATGGTCCAAATTTTTCTTTCCTTTTTTTACCTCTTGAACATCTGAAAATTTACATTTCACTAGTACTTCTGCTGAGGCAAATTCATCCATTTCATCTGAGCCTGTGAAGTCGGCAGTTATTTGTCTGCCATATTGATCTTGTTTGAATGTTTGTTCTTTTTCATGGTAGATAAAGTCTTGGGCTTCTATGGTTTTTTTAATTGCTTTAAACATGTCTTTGATACTGTAAATTTGATTTTTCATTACAAGAATTCTTTTATCTGGTTTTTTATCTAGCATAGTGTTATTTTTGGATAATTGCTTTAATAATGTTTCGATTGGATAGGTTTTTAAAGTTTTAGGGATTATCTTGTTTATGGAAGTTAAAAACTTTATTGAGAAAGCAAAAGAAGATATTGCCAATGCGGTTGGAAGAGATCAATTATTGATTAAAACAGTACATTCAGTTAATGAGGTTAGGAAGGCAGCAAATAGATTAAGTATGAATCTTAAAGAAAGATTGGGCTTGTACATGCCTGCTTCTGTTCGTGATGGTGATTTGGTTAAACTTGCCCTGAAACCTAAAAAAGAAGAGATGGGTATGGAGATGAGTAAATCTGATTTGGAGTCTATTAAGAAATTAGCTAAGATTCTTGAGAGTGTTTTGAAACTGGAAGAAGAGCAGTTGGAATATTTATCTCTATTAATGGTTGAAGTTGCTCCTAAAGTTGAGAAGGTTGCTGGAGCTTTTGTTGGTGCTCAGTTAATGGATCTTGCAGGTGGACTGAAAAGTCTTGCGGAGATGCCTTCATCTAGAATACAAGTTCTTGGTGCTGAGAAGGCTTTGTTTAGACACCTTACTACTGATGCTAAGCCACCTAAGTTTGGAGTTATATTTGCACATGAATCAATTTCAAAGGCCGAGAACAAAGGAAAGGCTTCAAGACAGTTGGCTGCTAAGATTTCTATCGCCGCACGGGTCGATTATTTCAGTCCATTGGAAAAATTATGAAAAGAATAAAAGTTTTAGGGGAAGGTAAGAAGAAGAAAATACTAGTTAGAAATTCAACTCCGGGAAAAACATTTTTTTCTGAAACTGAAAGAGATGGCTGGAGAATTTTATCACCATATAATTCCAAATTTGGCGCTGCAATTATGAAAGGGTTAAGTGAGAATGTAATTCAAGAGGGAGACAAGGTTCTTTATCTTGGTGCTTCACATGGATATACTGTTTCATTTGTTTCAGATATTGTGGGAGATAAAGGTTTGATTTATGCGGTGGAGTTTGCTCCGGAAGTGGCCAAAGAATTAGTTTTTCTTTCGGAACAGAGGAAGAATATTGCACCTATTTTGGTTGATGCAAATCAACCTAAGAATTATCCAGAGATTGGAAAGGTTGATGTGATCTATCAGGATTTGGCTCAGAAGAATCAGGCTGAAATTTTGATTAAAAATCTTAAATTTTTGAAAGAAGATGGAATAGTTTTATTTGCGGCCAAGGCTAGGAGTATTGATGTGACAATGCAGCCTAGTAAGGTTTTTAAGGGATTAGAGACTATTTTAAAAGATAGTTTTAGTGGGCTTAAGGTATTAATTTTGGATCCATATGAGAAGGATCATGCGTTTTATATGGGTAAATCGAAACACTTAAAATAGGAGATTATTTGCTTTAAAATATGGATATGGGAACATCAAATACTGGGGGAAGCGGGGCACCCGATTGCGGGCATTGTTTAGGTTACCCTCATGCTTTATCTACTATTCTTTCAGGTAGATATGCTACTAAGGATGATGAAGGTAGAGAAAAATATGGTTCCGGAATTGCATTGGGTAATAATCCTTGGAGAGTTAGAGGGAGGATTTTTGAATATGGTGCCAGAGAGAGAGAAGTTTTAGAAGGGGCTGCAATTAGTTATTCTCCGGAGGTTTTGCCTTGGTTGATTACAGTTGATGGTATTAAGAGTTCTGGGAAGACTTCACTTATCAGAAAAGTAATGGAAATACTTAGGACAGATCATAGTATTGCTGCAACTACCTTTAGGGAGAAATCTGCAATGTCTGAAGAGAGGCAAAAAAGTATTAAAAATTATACTGGAAGATCAAGTTTAGATTATGCAAATGAAAGATTGGCTTTAAGAGAGATCTCCACAGGAAGGGCAGAGATTTATGGATTTGTTCCGGGGAGTTCATTACCCACTGAAGATAACGCAGGTTCTATGAGAATTTTAGAAAGATCAATTGTTACCTCTTTGGCTAAAAGATATGCTGCTTTTTTATCAATGGTTAGTAATGAAGAGAGGGCTGTGACTCCCCAGAATATGACTGAGGATTTTAGGGAGGCAGTTGGAGTGATAAGTAATACTTTTTTGTTACCTGATTTGTCTTTTATTTTGATTACTGATCCAAATGTTGCCTATATGCGAGCCATTGAAAGAGCTTCAGAAGATGGAGAAGGAAGGCCAATTGAAAATAATGTTAATGTTAGGAGTATGGAGAAAGAAGGAGAGGCATATAAGAGGGTTGCCCATGGAATGCCAACCAAGGATGGAAGGGGTGCGGTTCTTCTTAAATCTGATGGCAAAACAATTTGTGATTTGGCTGAAGAGATGACTGGGTATATTATTTCATCTATTAGAGAGACGAATGTTATTGATCCGGCAGAACAAGGTTAAAGACTTTCTATATTTGGTTTAGTATCTTTTGAGTGTGTTTGATGAACAACTACTCCAGATTGCATTGAGATTACTCCATTAAGATCTTTAATTTGTTGAAGTGTTTCTCTGGCTTCTTCAGAATGTTTTGATTTTAATTTTAGAACTAGATCATACTCTCCGTATACTGTGAACAATTTATTTATGTTTTGTCCAGCAATTTCTTTAATGCTAGTTACAACATGATCCAATTTTTGTTGGTTTGTTCCGATTAAAGCATAGGTTAGCATAGTATATCTAGGGGGGGAAGATTTAAAAGATTTTCTAAAGTGGGATAACTACTTATCTGAGATGATTTCGATAACATCTCGGTGGTTTAGGGGGTGCTCTTTACCGACGGTTCTTTTGGTTTTTACATCAATTGCCCTTATAAAGTTTTTACCCAGATCTGTGTGTAATTTGAAGGCAAAATCCAAAGCAGTGCTTTTGTTTTTTAATAGGAAACAATCAGGCAAAACATTTCCTTTTGAGTCCTCTAATTTACTTACTCCGCCAGGGAAAATTGCGATGTAATCTAGCATGTTAAAGATTGCATAGTTTAAGGTTTCTTGAATTCCGGTTGGATGTTTTGATAATATATTCTTTTTTATGAACTGTAATGCTGCTTTTTGTTTGTCATTAAGTTCGCCTTTGATTGTAAATTCTTGATCTCCGGGTAAATAGGAAATTAACTCTTGTTTGTTTGCCTCTCTTAGGGCAAGTTCTGATTCGGCAGAGCAGGGAACTATTTTGTAATTGGGAAATTCTTCTTGTAATCTTTTTAGATTGTTTTCTGCTCCGGGAACATCTATTTTGTTTGCAGCAATTATCATTGGTTTACTTGCTTCTCTTAGTTTAGATGCAAATAATAATATTTCTTCTTCTGTCCATTTTTCTAAATCTGGATTGAATTCTTTTAATACTTCTATGGACATTTTTTCAGTAACTCCCAGTCCTGAAAGTTGAGTTGTTATGGCCTTGTAAAGTTCTAATGATTCTGTTCTTACTTGTCTTTTGAATTTAGCCCAGCCTTTGGTTACAATTCTAAGGTACCAGAGATCTAATTCTTTTTCTAGAAATTTAATGTCATTTGCAGGATCGTAACTTAGGGGTTCTACTGGTTCTCCGTTTTCATTTGTGCTTCCGGAAATGTCAATAACGTGAATTAGTGCATCTGCCTGGTTTAAATCATCTAGGAATTGACTCCCCATTCCTTTTCCTTCGCTGGCTCCGGGAACTAGTCCGGCTACATCTAGAAGTTCTATGGGTAAGAACCTATTGTGTTCTTGGCAGTAGCCTGTTCTGGGGTTACACTGTTTGTTGAATTCTTTATCTACGCATTCTATTCTTGCGAATCCCATTGCGTGATTAGGTTTTATTGTGGTAAATGGATAATTAGCAATATCTACTTCGGCTAAAGTTGCAGATTTGAAGAATGTTGATTTTCCACAACTGGGTTTTCCTACGATTCCAACTAGCATGTATTTGGGTTAAAATTAGGGCTTAAAAAGGTATCTAATAATGACTTTCCATCAGAAGAGTTCTATTGATATCTGCTTGTTTAATCTTTTTAGAGAATAGGGATTTTAATTTAGGAACAAAACCTTCTGCCCTATAGGGAGCACCACAGATTGCAGCACCCAGCTTATTAAATTCAATTGAAGAATTTGAAGAGGGATATTTATTTACTAATGTTTTAAAATGTGCTAGGGATTTTGTAACTTTTTCAGTTTCATCTACGGAACCAACAACTGGAACTCCTAACGCTTGTTCAATGTCCGGAGCACTCAGTTCATAGATTTTAGATTTGGATCGATTAAGAATAACTCCAGATAAATATGTTTGAGCCTCTTTAGCTAGATTTAAAGTTTGCATTGAATTGTTAAGGGAGACATGGTCCGGAGTTGAGATCATAAATACCTTATCAGATGCATAAATTGCAGCTAGAGTTTCTTGATTCATGGTCGGTGAAGAATCAATTAGAATATAATCATATTTACTTCTCATGGAACATAAATAACTCCTCATTGCTTTGTAGTCTAAATTTTTAGAGACAAAACCAACTGGAAGAAAATCTAATTTTCCTTCTACTTTGTGAACTGTTGATTTAACATCGATTTTTCCAACCATTGCATCTGCAATGCCCATGCCCGGAGAGATTATTCCAAAGTGGGAACCCAAAGAAGGAGCAGTGAAATTACCATCAACAACTAGAACTGATTTATTATGTTTATTTGAAAGTAAATATCCAAGGTTAGAAACTACGGTGGTTTTACCAACGCCCCCTTTTGTGGATACGAATCCTAGAATTTCAGCCCTTTTCATTAATATAAATTAGAGAGAGGTATTTTATAAACCTTATCGTTTTGCAACTTTTTTCTTAGCTACTTTTTTAACAACTTTTTTCTTAGCTGTTACTCTTTTGGTTGCTATTTTTGCAGGTGGTTGAGCGAAGTAATCCCAACAAAGGTATTCTTTGCCAGTAACTTTGGATTTTTTAAGAAGTTTAACTCTTCTGCCATTAAGAGTCATGTAACAGAATGTGCCCTGAGAACATCGGATGAAATAATCACCATCTTTCCAGGTTTGAGTAAGATCTTTAATGTGTTTGACGAAATCATCTTTGGTTTCAGTGATCTGTTTATCAAATTTTACCTGAGGTTTGAATTGGTAAACTATAGAATAGTTAGGTCGCACCTGCATCACTGTCATGTCTTCTCTGATAACCATCTTATATTGTTAAAGGTGAAAAATATTTAAAGGTTTTGTAAAAAAAGGAAAAAAAGCCCTATTCTGGGGCGAAATCTTCTACTTTAGCTTTAAAATCCAGATCGCTGTTGATTTTTCCTCTAGCTTTCAAATAGCCTCTTGCTACTGTCCAAAACATCAAACCAAGGGATTTTTTACCTTTGTTGTTACAAGGAACTGCTAAATCTAGATCTTTGATCTTATTGTTAGTATCACACAGAGCAATTACGGGAATTCCAACTCTTAATGCGTCCTTGATTGCATTTCTGTCTGGGAATGGATCTGTTACTAAAATAAGCTTAGCTTCAGTGAATGTTTCTAGCTGAGTATTTGTTAGGATTCCTGGCGGATATCTTCCTGGAAATCCTCTGATATCTGTTAATTCAGTGAATTTCTTTAGTGCTTTCCAGCCGTTTTCTCTTCTACAGGCTATGATGATGTCTTCGGGTGCGAATTGGCCCATTAGGTTAATTGCAGCTCTGATTCTCTCATCTATTTTTTGAACATCCATTACAGCTAGTCCGTCAGGTCTAATCTTGTATATGAATGGCTTCATTGATTCTGTTTTGAATTTGGTACCAATGTGGATTCCTGCTTTTAGATAGTCATCTACAGGGATTAAATATTGATATCCATCATTTGCTTGTTGTTCAGTCATTTTGTACTCCTAGTAAGAATGAGTTCTTACATTTTTTTTGCCTCAGTAAATTTGGCTTTAGAAAGTGGAAATTTGGAGTGTTTTTAAAGGTTGTGATTGGGTATGGAAATGCTTTTTAACTTGATTTGAATTATTTTAATTATGGGAAAGATTAGAAATTATGTTGCTCTGGCTACTTTTGGTGCTATGTTTCTTGGTGCAGTGGCTGGATTGGGATATTTTTATCATGCAGAAGAAAAAGAAGGGGGTTTGAGAGATCGAAGAGAGAAGATTTTAGAGCGAACTGAATGTCAAGATTATTTTTCCGCAAAAGAAGGATATGATCCTTTAAATTCAGAAAAGGCTTTGGAGATGAATGTGGCAGAAGTTAGAAGTCGATTGAATGATTATATTGCAGTACTTGAAGATCCTGTAAAAAGGCAGTGTGATTGGGAAATAAGAGAGATTGATTCTCAGGAAGAGGGACATGTAGGTTATGCTGCGGCTTTGACAATTCCTTTTTTTATTGGTTTGCTTGGATCTGCGGTTTCCATTGACAGTATTCGAAGACAAAGAAGAATTAATAAGATTGTTGCAAAAAATACAATAATGGTTGGAAGATCCGGTTGTTAATAATTAAAAAAAGAAAAAAAAGAAAAGATTAGAAATGTCTTTTCGCTCTCTTTACGATATCTTCTGCTTCTTTTCTCAATCCAAGTCCTAGTCCGATACCTACAGCTAGAGCAAACCCTAGTCCGATAGCAGCTAGTAAGATTAGGAATGAGTTTTCAAGTACATCTACAGCAATTCCAATTTGCTTTAGACCAACTAATAGAACTAAAACCATAATTACTAGTTTTAACATTCCACTAACAAATCCAATGCCTTTCATTACTGAGTGCTCTCTAATCTTAATGTCTACGTAATGCGCTAATGCTACACCTGCGAAGAAGATAATTATAGCAACTAATAGATTAGGTAACCATCCAACAAATGACGCTAGCCATGAGGATAGGGTACTTAAATTTAGTACTTCAACTCCAACTTGCAAGAAAAGCAAGAACACAAACCATTTTGTTATTTCTCCCACTAAGCTAGGTACATTCGTGTGGCCCACGGTTTTAGTTAATGTCGACCCTCTCACATGTTTGTTTAATCCCAGTTTATCTAGAATTACTTTAACAATGTGTCCTAGCAAATAGGAAATGGCGTATCCTAAAATTAGAATCAAAATCGCAACTACGATTCCTGGTAGCACAGTTACAAATCCGTTCCATAATGCATATAATGGATCTAGAACAAGATTCCCTGTATAAGTTAATGCTTCAACAGCCATTCACAATTCACCTCCCTTTTTGAATATAAATATTCTAACCTATCTAGTCGAATAGTTGTTTATAAATGTTGTGTTTTTAGAAGACACAGTCCCAATAGTCTTGATATGTCCTAGAAGTAAATATTTAGTTTCAAAAGTGTCCCAAAAGAAAAAGAAGAAATTTAACCCCCAATTAACAAGGAGGTAAATTATCTAAATTATTTTTAATGATTCCATCCGGACTAGTAGTGAGATATTTAGTCCCGTTTGGTTTTTCTAATGCCCTCACATTAGTTTCAAAACCTTCTTCTAATGTATGACACTTTCCTTTTTTATCATCAATGAATTTCCAAACTGTTATCATTTCAAAGATCTTTTGACCTTCAATTTCGACATGAGTGATTATTTGGTCTGTGGGGTTATTCCACCTTTTAGCAATAATTCTTAGTGACATTTTTTCCTCCTTATCCAAGATATTGGAATGTATTTCTATTATTTTTTATACTTAAATAGTTTATCTGAATTGGGGCTTTGCACCCTAAGTACCTAGTTATACATCATGACGGTTTCTTAACCAGATTATAGAACCTAAAATTTCTAATGGGGTTTTGTAACAATAGTTAAATTTCTCCGCCAAGAAATGCAAAAACTAATAAAATCAATGCGAATAACCCTAAAACCCCCCAATACATAACCAATCTTAAAATCTGTGGATTCCAAAACCTGGCCTTTGATTGAAAGATAAGAAAGTATCCCACCACAGTTATCCAAAAAAAAGTATTGAAGATATTAAGAAAACCTAAGATTAAGAGGATTTTTTCTCCTATCCGGGATTCTTTCCAATAAAAAGGCCTCATAGTTATCAAGTACTGGTGCGTGAAAGTCCTTAATAAACATTTCGTTCTTATACATTATAGGTGCTTGACATGGCTGGACGATCAAAATACTCAAATATATCAATTCATGAAGATCTTATTAAAAAGATTGATGATTTTATGGAAAATTCTAAAGAAGGTTTTACTTCAAGAGCAGAAGTCATTAGTTATGCTTTAAGGGTGGCTTTGAAGGTTAAGAAATGATTAAATATATAAGTAACTAAAGGAACAAAATTAGATGAATACACTCATATGGATTCTACTTATTTTTATCTATGTAATTTTTATAGTCCTTCTTTTGGACAAATTAAAAAGAAGGAGATAGAATTTGGCACCCAAAAAGATAAAAAGCAAAAAACTTCAAAAAATAAAAGAAGTAGAAGATACTAAAAAGAAATTTAGTACTTCTGTTTTAGAAAAGTTATTTGTGACTGGTATTATCGCAATAGTAAGTTGGTCCTTTTTTAAAATGTTGGAATGTAAATTCAATAATTGTTTTTTGGGTGGTATAGGAATAGGATCTTCAATTGTGGTTATATCATGGTTGGTTGTAGAGCATCTAAGGGGTTAAAATGAGTAAACAAGAGTTAATAAAAATATTAAGTAAACATTTGAAAAAGAAAGGGTATGAAGTTATAGTTGAAAATATTATTCCTTATGCTGGCCATATCTCAGATTTGGAAGCCATAAAAGGGAGAGAAAAACTTTGTATTGAAATTATAAACGGTAATAATTTAGATACTGAAAAAACTAAGGTAAAATGGCAAGCTCTTTCAGGCAATAGGGAATGGGACTTTTGTATTTTTACAAAGGAATCAAAAGTTGAAGAGGTGAGAAAACTTCTAAAGGAATGGAAGATTACTTATCGCAAAATTTGGAGT
>Ga0257118_1000949_pt1 | contig 20546 bp, 27 predicted proteins | sample SI112_150mmetaG_FD_190156 | JGI IMG/M metagenome (GOLD analysis project Ga0257118, IMG submission 190156) | Marine microbial communities from Saanich Inlet, British Columbia, Canada - SI112_150m | ecosystem: Environmental > Aquatic > Marine > Inlet | place: Canada: British Columbia | collected...
CAGTTCGTTTGAGGACAAGATTCAGGATGTGGCTAATGATTTTGGTGGGGAAGTGATGGACAATAAATAAAAAGTTTGTTATATTGAGGTTACTTTTTTGTAGAGCTTGGGGATCTCCTGCCTGTCGGCAGGCAGGTCTAAAGGTTAATACTGTGTTTTATTGTAGATATTTGAAGATGTGAATTAGTAACTTAAAATAATTGTTAAAAATGTAGAGTTCGGGGATCGTCTAATGGTAGGACGCCAGGTTCTGGCTCTGGCAATCTAGGTTCGATTCCTAGTCCCCGAACTTTGCATTTTTATTTTGAGCAATCAAAAAATTCCCTTACGGGAATTTTTTGATTTATATAAGTTCTGATTACTGATTATAAGGTCCTTTAAGTTTCATTTTGTTGGCATCTTTAGCAGCATCTTTTACTCCCTGCGTAATGTGTCTACGTTTGGTAGGATCTACCGTTCCCATTGCGTCTTCTTCATATTCATTTTGTGAATCAGCAATGTTGAACTTTTCTTTTGAAGTATAACCAAACATTTTTCGGAAAAAACCACCTAAACCACGCTGTTGCTTTTTGAATTCTTTTAAATCCGCATCATCCGCATCTAGAGTTTGGTCTTCAAGTGCAACTTCTTTTGGTGCTGCTGGCATTTCAACAGTAGCTCCTTTTGAAGCGACACCGATATCAGGTGAGCCCCCAGTAAAGCCAGCTCTTCCAGCTGAAGCAACACTACGATCAATATTAGCAACAGCTTCACGAGCTTTAGCTCTGCCTCGGCTGTTAGGACTTACAGTTCCCATAGCTGTTTCTTGATATTCATCATCTAAAACTTTTTGATCAGCTTTTTCATAAGCTTTTGTTCCCGCTGGGGCTAAACCTTCACCAGCTGAAAAACTTACATCACCAGCGCGGCTTCCTGCTTTAGCTAGACCTGCATTAATTCGGCTCACAGCTGCTTGAGCAGCAGCGTGACCACGACTAGCAGAAGGGCTAGTTGTACCACTAACTTCTTCTTCTATTTTCTTTTGCAATTCTAATCGTTCTTTTTTCATGTCGCGCAACTCTTTGCTAAAAGCTCGGTTGAATAGACCACCTAAGCCACTTTGCTTGGTAGCAATTGCCATATCTAGCATGTCCATACGTTGAGCAGTTTCTGCGTGTTGAGCAGTAAATGCTTCACCTTTGGCCATTGGTGTTGGAGCTGCTTCTACAGTAGGTTCTGCTTTAGCGGCTTCATCTTCTTTTACGTCATCAACAATTTGTTTTACTTGTTCAGCGATGACTCTTTCACCACGAGGTTTTTCCCATTTTTTGTTCCATGTTCTTTCTGTAAGATTAACCGTGCTTTCCATTGTAGCAAGGCGTCTTTTTTCAGAAGCGGTCATTGTTTCCTGGGAATAAAGTTGTTGAAGCTTTTTTGCAACATCAATTATTGTTACCAGGTTAGCTTCTTGGGCCAAAAGATCTTGATTTCTGTAATCTTTTTTTCTTAAAGCTTTAACCTCTTTTAAGCGAACGGCATATTTGTCCGCTATGTGTTGATAATCTGCGGCTTTTTCTAGGTCACCAGGAAAAGAAGCTTCACTATCCGCAACAGCACGAAGCTTACCTGATTTTCCTTCCGGAAGATCATCTTGGAGTTCCAGTTCACGTTGAACTTCATCTTGAAGATCTTTTAGGGGGGTCTCATTATTAGACATAGGATTTTCTAAACTCATAAATTATTAAATAGATTAATAAATTAACTTATATATATTGAATTAATTTCTATTGTATTATAGCAAAATTATATGTAACTTTCCATGTTTATTAACAATATTATATCATAGATATTAATAATTGTCAAGCGGTGTCCTAAATTTACACTAAAACTAAAGAAAAGTTTGCTTAATTGTACTAATGCAATTATAATGGCAATGTTCATAAGAAAGTGAGTGAGTATGGAAAATATTTTCAAGAAAATAATTGTGCATTTTGATGAAATTGGTTTGAAAGGCAAAAACCAGCCTTTTTTTGTTAAGCAAGTAATTAAAAATATTGAGCAAAAACTGGGTTTGGGAGTTAAGGCAAGCAGGGCAGAGGGGAAGTTGCAAATTGAGTTGCCATCAAACGCTGATATTAAAAAAATGATAAACTTATTGAAATTCACTCCTGGCGTTTCAACAATCAATCCTGGTTTGCAGTGTTTAAGTGAAATGGATCAGATCGAAAAACAAGCTTTGGCGGTGGTTGATTTTTATAAACCAAAAACTTTCAAAATTGAAACAACTAGATCTTATAAGCCATTTGAATTGAATTCATTGCAGGTTAGTAGTCAGGTTGGGGCATATGTTTTACAGAACGCTGATTTTGAACTTAAGGTTGATGTACATAAACCAGAATTAACAGTTAAGGTTGAAGTGGCCAAAAGAAAAACTTTTGTTTTGGGTAAAAAAGAAAAAGGCCTCGGTGGATTACCCGTTGGTACAGCTGGAAAAGTGATATGTTTACTTTCTGGTGGATTGGACAGTCCAGTCGCTGGATTTCAAATGATGAAAAGAGGTGCAGAAGTTATTTTTGTACATTTTCATAATCAAACAATTAATAAAGTTGGTGTTCAGAATAAAATTAAAAAGTTGGTTACGCAATTGAGTAAAGTCCAAGGTTCATGCAAGTTAATTATTGTTCCTTTTTCTGATTTACAAAAATCTGTCATTGCTCATATTCCAGCAGATGTGCGTATGATTGTTTATCGTCGGTTAATGTATCGTATTGCTGAACAGATAGCAGTTGAAAACAAAGTACAAGCTTTGGTTGCAGGGGACAGTTTAGCTCAAGTAGCTTCACAAACTATGGAAAATTTACAAGTTATTTATCAAGCAACTTCAATGTTAAAGTTTGCTCCATTGATTGGCATGAACAAAAATGAAATTATAAATATCGCCGAGCAAATTGGGACATATGCAATTTCTATTGAGCCATATGAGGATTGTTGCAGTTTGATGATAGCTAAACACCCACAAACTCGAGCCAAGTTAGAAGAAGTCCTTAAAGTTGAACAAAACCTTGAGGTTAATGATTTAATAAGCCAAGCAATTAATATGAGTGAAATAAGCGAATTTAAAGCGAATTAAGTAAATTATTTGGGATTAACTTAATTAACTAATTAACCAATTAACTTGTGACTGAGTGTAAACAACAAAACAATTTGAAAGACTGTGGTTGCTCATATTCTGGTTGTCCGAGAAAAGGTAAGTGTTGTGAATGTGTTCGATATCATCGAGGCAGAGGGGAATTAACTGGTTGTATGTTCGGTTCAGAGGGAGAGAAGACCTACGATCGATCGATCGAAAATTTTATTAGGACTAATTCTTAGTTCAGGAGAAGTGTAGGGAAGTCGGATGTTTGTAGCACCAAGGCGGGGGAGTACTCTCTCCTCTTTTTTTATATATTTAAGCTTCTTTGCCCTTGCCCTGAAGTCATGCGTAGCATGTACTTCGGGGTGTGGATAACTTTTGACAGAGTGCCCTATTAGTAATACAATGTAGTTAGGAATCGTTCCCAATAAGATAAATTAAAATAAATATAAATTAATATGGCTAAAACTGGTTCAAGAATGACAAATCAACGTCAAGTGATTTGCGATTACGTAGAAAAGCACTCACTCACCCACCCGACAGCTGAACATGTGTTTGAGGCGGTAAGAAAAAAATTACCAAGAATTAGTTTCGGGACAGTTTATCGTAATTTAATGGTTTTGGAACAAATGGGTTACGTTACACCGTTATATTATTTTAAAGATCATGTTCGGTATGACGGAATTGTTGAAAATCACTATCATTTTGTCTGTATTAAATGTGATAAAGTTGAAAATGTTTCAATGGATGAAATGTTTGAATTAAACAAACAGATTAGCAAAAGACATGGTCAGTCGGTAATTTTCCACCGAATATATTTTTATGGATTGTGCAAGGACTGCCAGGGTTTATAGTTGACAAGCTGTAGGTAAGGTGCTATTATAGATTGTTATCTAAGTTGTTCATTTTACGGGGGGAAATAATGAGATACTTCACGTTAGTTTGTTTACTCTTGGTTGTTGTCTGTGGGTGTGAAAAGCATAAATCCTTTACGGATTTTAATACTGCCGAGGAATTTTCCTCAGAGTTTAGCAACGTTTCAAATGAGAAGCGATTGCGAGAATTGCCTGAGGTTTCGTTCAGAAGTGAAAAATATTGGACGGGGATGGTGTTGACAGAGAGTACTATTCCAAAACGATCAACAACATGCAAAAATGACATCCATACTTTTATGGTGAAAGTGCCAATTTTTTCAAAGCAACGACAATGTTTTCAGGATGAATTTTGGACAGCAACTAATCTGTATATACCCGTTTATGAACAAGCAAAGGGGCCAGGGAGCATTCCTCACCCAGTTATAGAGTCTGGATTCAAGTCAGACGATACCTGGCAGAGGACTCATGTGGCATATAATCAGGAGTTGATTGGAATCTTTTCCTGGGCAGAATATGTGTGTGAAGGGGAAAAAAAAGAGCAAATTATTTTTTCTGACCATCACTCTAACAGCCCAAATAATTCAGGCTTGCTATGTTTGCCAGAGGCAAAAATGAATTGTCGTTGGGAGGTTACTGTTTGTAGCTTCCCTACCAAAAGATATATGTTAAGTCTTGGTTTATAAATTCAACCAAAACGACGCTCAACAGTGAGCGTCTTTTTTTTTGTAAAAAAATAAAGGCGAAGATGCGCGTCTTCGCCTTCATTAAATGATAGATAATTTTTGTTATGGGGCTGTGAGTTTATTTACAAGCAAAAGAATTTTCTATATTATTGAAAGCTTTTTCATATTTGTCGTTATCAGTTTTTGTTTCCTGGAGGATTATACCTATAACATGTTCTGGGCATTGCTTGGTTATGATTTTACCCTGATGTTTAATGCTTTGAGCGTTAAAATCAAAGGAGACTTTTAATTTCTTTTTACTAGTCCAGCCATAGTCAATTTCTACATTATGTTTTTGCTTATAGGTTTCAGCGTAGGAATCTTTAAGTGAATTTAGCAAATCCAGGGCAGTCATTTTACTTTTTGTCCATTTGAAAATCGCTAAACCGCTTTCTCCTTCTCCCGTTTTTTCGCAAATAACCATGAATTCAGTTTCCAGGATTTTTTTAGTTTCAGATAGTTCCCATCCAATCGGGCAATCAAAACGAATTCCCTGTTCGGAAAAGGTAGTGCCTTTAAAAGATTTAACAGGTGTAGTGTTGTTTTGACAACCAGTTATTAGTAGCAAGAAAATTAATATTGTTATGATTTTAGGCATAGGTAACATTTAGTGTATATTGTTTTCATTTTAGCATATTTAGTGTATTATGTGTATATGTGTTTAACCATACCGCACAAAATAATCCGACTTAATGATCAAGTGGCGATTGTTAAAACCGCTAAACAGGGTGAAAAACAAGTTAGCGTGGCTGCTTTGTCTGATCTTAAAATTGGTGATTGGGTATTAGTAAACGCTAATATAGCAGTACAAAAAATTGACGCTGCTGAAGCTAAAGAAATTAATAAAATGTTAATATGAAAAAAGGATTAATTTTTGTTTTATTTACTGCTGTTATTAGTGGCGTTTCGGTGTTTGTAAATAAATTTGCTGTTCAGTCCGTAGGGAATTCTCATGTGTTTACTACGGGAAAGAATTTATTTGTAGCATTGGTGTTGTCACTTTTTATCTTTTCACCGTTTATTGTTAACAAGCTTAAATCTATCAAAAAGAATGAATGGGTTAAGCTCGTAGTTATTGGTTTTGTTGGTGGCAGTATCCCCTTCTTGTTATTTTTTAAAGGGTTGTCATTAGCAACTTCTACTAATGCAGCATTTATTCACAAAACTTTATTTATTTGGGTAAGCTTGTTAGCCATAACTTTCCTTAAAGAAAAAATAGGAAAAATACAGATCGCTGCGTTGCTTTTCTTACTACTCGGTAATTACTTGTTAATTGGTATCAAGGCCTGGTCATTTGGATTGGCTGATATCCTAATACTGGGTGCCACTTTGCTTTGGTCAGTTGAGTTCATTGTTGCTAAGAAACTTTTGAAAAACATTGAACCAGAGATTGTTGCTTGGGCACGAATGTTATTTGGTGCACTTATCTTGTTAGCATTTCTGGTGTTTACAGGACAAGCGCAGGGTTTGGTAAATTTACAGACAAGTCAAATGAGTTGGATAATAGTTACTGCAGTATTATTATTGGGTTATGTGTGGACCTGGTACCACGCTTTAGCGCGTTTACCTGCTTCAGTTGTTACTTCTGTTTTGGTCATTGCCTCCCCGATTACAACTGTTTTGAACAAGATTTTTGTTCAGGGGGATATTTCTATTGTTCAGTGGTTGGGAATTCTAATAATCGGTCTATCGGTAGCCGGTCTTTGTCGATTTTTAAGCAAGCTTCAGCAACCAGAGATTGCTCAGCAAGAGTTATTTATTGAAGAATAGTTAAAATCAAAAATTTATATAACAAAAAAACAGAACTGCACAAATTCTGTTTTTTTATATACTCAGTAGTAATTAACCGCGATCTTCGTCTCTTGGCTTTGGAGGTCTAGCTTCGTTTACAACTAGCGCTCGGCCTTTTAACTCAGCTCCGTTTAATTCCTTAAGAGCTTTGTCTGCATCCTCATCATTAGTGTAGGTAACAAAGCCGAATCCCTTTGAACGTTCTGTGAACTTATCTTTAATGATAATAGCTTCTTCAACAGCACCGTATTGGGCGAATAGGTCTTGAAGATCTTGTTCGGTAGCTTCCCAAGCAAGACTTCCAATAAATAACTTTTTTGACATAAATTGAAATTGAACTCAAAATTTAAAATTAGTAGACGTGAAGTTTATATCAGACTTATGTATAAGTCAAAGTGTGCAATTTTCTAACTATATAAGTATGAGAAAAACGTGAGTCTCGTCAGTATAATAGCATAGTTAAACATTGTTGTCAATAGAGTCGTTATTTGCTGTAAGTTAGGCCCTGTTACTGCGAAGGATGGAACTTAATCTGATTGATTTATTAACCAAACCTGCAGGCAAAATTAATATTTCAGGTTGCAAAAATATAATTTTAATTTCGTGTTATTCATATAATTTCTTTAATTTATTAAATATTGGATCATCAAAGTTCTCAGGTTTATACTCCAAAATCGCTCCCGCGTTTTTGCGGCAATATTCAAGTTCGTCCTTATTATTAGTTTTTGTGTAATGTTCATAACTATCTAAAATGTCCGCAGTTTTTACAATTAAGGCATCTTGCCCATTCCGAGCACAGCGTTTGATTAATTCTTCAATTTTTTCGTCAGAATCTTTAATTGAATCATCTTTTGTACAGGCAAGGACTAATTTAACGACTTTGTCACCAAACGCATCTCTTAGAATTTGTTCAGTTAAATCTGACCATTCAATCGCATCATGTAAAAGTCCGGCTAAAACCACTTCGTCAGAATAATCATTCTCAGATAAATATGCAGCAACGCGAATATCGTGAGGTAAAACAGGTTTCCTACTGTTCTCATCGTCGGGAGGAAAGTGTTTTGTAAGTAATTGGACTGCTTTTTCTAATTTTTTTATCATAAGGTCACTTCTGAATGTTGATTTATTTATCTATTTTCGGATAATCTTTGATTCAAAATAGCGTTCTTGGAATTCGGTCAATTTAATAATCTCATCATCAGTAAAAGTTTTACCATCTGGAGCAACAATGAGTTTATCGTCGTCATCGTTTGTTCTGTGGATTACTGCTATACAGGTTCCTTTGAATTCATGTATCGGCTCATTTATTCCAAGGACATAGGCATCAATTTCTTCTCCGTCAGGGGCGATTGTGTCAGGAATAAAGCCATAGTTTAAAGGATAGACAAAGTTGTGCTTAGGATGTTTAGATCCTAGTGGTCGGTCTATTTTAACTTTTACTGATTTGTTTAAGTATTTATTTGAGTAAGACATAGACCATTAACGGTATTTAAGAATATTTCTAAATCGCTTTACTTATATAATAATCTACAGGGGCATGATCATCAGTCAAAATTGGCGTGTCGTTCACAATTTCTTTTTTCCATAGATGTTGCAAGTATTCATTTAGCGTCGGGTCGGCATTACTAAATAGTTCAGGTTGTTCAACCTCTGATTTTAAAGCCACTAACATAACATTTTGTCTTTTGGAACCATCATTTGGAGCTCTTACTGGAAACAAGTAAACCTGAGGAAAGATATCTTTGTATGTAGCATATTCAGCTCTTAGGAAGCGGCCACTCTCACCCTCTATCGAGGATATAATATTTAGAATAACAATTCCTTCATCATTTAAAACCTTAAATTTTTTCTGAACGGCCTCTATTGTTGTTAATTGATACGGTACAGAATAGCGAGAGGCAAAAGCGTCTCCGAATATTACATCATACTTTTTCTGCGTTTTATTTAAATAAACTCGACCGTCTTCATGGTAAATAGTTAATCTGGGGTTTTCTTTTAGTCGGAAATATTCTTTTGCGAGTTCGGTAACTTTTGGGTCGATTTCTACGACATCAATGGTGGCTTCAGGATAATTAAGTAAAAAGTCTTTGGGATATGAGTATCCTGCCCCGCCAAGCATCAAAGTTTTTTCGAAGTTTGGATTAAAGTGTTTTGCTAAATGATAATATTTAGTGTACTCATTAACCAGTTCGTCACTGTCCAAGAACATTGAGGAGTGATTCTCATTATTAATGCCAATCGTCTTTACTGTCTTATTAGTTTCTGTATCCAGGCGATCGTAAATCCAGATGCGGTTATATGCTGTATCCAGGTCTATAAAACTGTTTTTTTCAAATAGAGTACTAATCCCATTAAGTGTAGTCCACCCAATAATCAAAACAACACAAATTGATAATTTAATGCTCAAGAGCCTTCTAGCTGAAAGCGCTAAAGAAACTATGATTAAAGTTATTGATAAAATAATTAATAGTTTGTTAGTGCCAAAGTGTGGAATTAAGTAAAACCCAGATAAGAACGTACCAAATATACTTCCGGCAGTTGAAAGTGCATAAAGATTACCTATAGTTGAGCCTGAAGTGCTTAAGCTGCTTAATTTGAGCTTTGCAGCATAGGGAGAAACCATTCCTAATAAAATACTAGCCGGTAAAAATAAAGCTACAGTTGCTAGAACTGTTGATAATCGTACATCTGAAATATTGGCTTGTAGAATGAGGAGCAAGAAATCTTTAATAAAAGTAGTTAGTCCAATGAAAATTGCGGATAAAAAGATAATCAAAGATAGATTATTAAAGCTGGGTTTTTTATCAGCTAATTTTCCTCCAAAATAATAACCCAAGCTGAGACTTCCTAAGATAATTCCAATTAAACTGGTCCAAACAAAAATTGAAGTTCCAAAATATGGTCCAAGTACTCTTGAACCAACAAGTTCGAAAATCATAACAACAGCTCCACATACGAATATTGCTATTTCAAGGATGTATTTATAATTTTTCATTTGATAATTAATAAGTTAGATTATATTTACTCCGAACTTTTTCAACTCTTGTGATAGATCAAATATTGGTAATCCCATTACATTATAAAAGTCTCCCTCTATTTTTTTGATAATTACAGCACCTAATTCTTGAACGCCAAATGCACCTGCTTTATCGAGTGGTTCGCCAGACTTTACGTAATTAATTATTTCACTAGGTTTTAATTTTTTGATGTGGACTTTTGTTTCAGTTGCTTTTGAGATTGATTTGCCTGATCCGGTATCAATTATCGTATAACCAGTGACGATCAAGAGAACTTTTCCGCTGATTTGTTTCAGCATTTTTTTTGCATCAGCGATATCGCTTGGTTTTCCGAGCAGTTTATTATTAAGAACAACAAAAGTATCCGCCCCGATTATTAAATGATTACGGTATTTTTTTGCAACTGAATCTGCTTTTCCTTTAGACAAAAATTTAGCCAGTTTTAGCGGTGGCATTTTTAAGCTCATGTCCTCTTCGTAGTCGCTGGCTACAACTTTGAACTTTAGTCTTGTTTTGGCCATTATTTCTTTCCGGCGTGGGGAAGTTGAGGCTAGGATTATTTTTTTCATAAGATTTCAAACTATATCTTTCATTACTTTGTTGTTTTCAATTACGCCCCAGTCACAAAAGCCAAGTCTTAACCATCTTTGCATCACTTTATTTAATTCATTTAATAAATCAGCAAAATACAAGGATAAAACTGTTCCATGGGAGACGATCAGTATTTTTTTATTGTCATATTTATTATCAATATCAGATATTGCCATTTGAAATCTTTTTAAGGCATTATTTGATGTTTCCCAGCTATCCTTTGTGAAGTCCAGGTCCAGAAACATTTGTTCTTTTATCTTGGAAAATTCTTCCTGGGATAAAAATTCTCCTTTCCCTCTGTGTATCTCGTTTAATTCAGGAATCTTTATTATTTCTTTTTGTAATTTTTTTGCAAATGGTGTCGCAGTTAAGATTGCTTTTTGTTCAGTTGACGTGATTATAATATCAATATCATCAAAAACCCCGGATTCTGCCAGGTTTTGTGCTGCTTTTTCACCTTCTTCGGTCAATAACCATGTAGTCACTTTGCTGGGGTCTTTCTGGGTCTTTGCGTGTCGTAAAAAAATTAATTGATTGTTCATATGATAATTTCAAAAGAGGTCAATTACTTAGCCAATGTTTTTGCAAATTTTTCAGGGTTAATGCGTATATCATCTTCGCCAACTTGATCGAACGGATTTTCTAGATGGCTTTGGATATTATCAAGGCCGGAGAAAACCATGGCGAAAATTATTGGATTGATGAAAGCCAGCCAGAGGGGTTGGCCTTCGGCGATGATTGCAAAATACGGGCCAAGGACGATTAAAATAATATAAATAAAAAATTTGCTGTAGATTCTTAATGTGATTGGTGTGCGGTATTGATAAATGTGTTTTACGGTTTCAAAGGCAGTTATGAATTTACTCATGTATGCATTAACTCTGGAAACTTCGCTTCCAGAAAGACCCCGATCTCGAAGATCTTCGATAGATTTGGATATGCCGGAAAACTTTTCATAAATCTCTTTTTCTTCTTTTGAAAAAGGTTTATTATGTGTAGATTGAAACAGTTTGATGCACAAAGAAAATGTTTTAGAAATTTGGGTTCGGAAGTCGTCAGTGTTTTTTGTCGCGTCTTTCCCTTTATCTCGTAACCAATCTCGAGATGCTAAATAAATAACCCGCCCCATACTTTTCATCGTTGCATACTGGACCAACGCCGCTTCCCGTCTTTTGTATGCTCCTCCGATTGAAAATACAATTGGAAATACAATTGCAATACCAATAATAGTCAGCGGAAAGTCAACTTTCCAGTTGTAGTGCATGCTGATTAAGGTTGAGCCAATGACCAGGATTAAAGAAATTAAGGTGTTTAGGCCGAGTATTGAGAACAGTCTTTTGAAAAATAGTGTCATGATAAAAAGGGATTATTTTGTATGGTTTTCAATAAAACATGTACAAGGTTTTTTAGTTAAAATTATTTTTTGTTCTTTTGCCGTATTTATATAAACTTTCTGTGTTTCTTTTCCTGTTGCCAGTTTTTTTTCAAGCGGTGAATTGTGTTTGTAATTTCTTTTTTGCATTTCAACAACTAGCGCTTCGTGCCGGTCGTAGAGAGCTTTTAGTTTTCCGGCCCAGCGTTTTGTTTCAGGGTGGTGTGAATACCCGCCCTTCCCTTTATGTTTCGTGAAAATATTCCAAAGTCCATGGAGTTCTCGATGTTCTCCAAGTAAGTGCTTTCTACACAAATGTTTTACATGGATATCCCAAATTCTCATATTAGAGAGGTACTAATTTTGAAGAAAAATAGGCAATGATTCCAAGGCCGAAAGGATAAAGAATAAAAAGCCAAATATAAGAGAGCATGTTAGCTTTGCTTGGGTTTTTTAAAAAGTCAAACCAGCTCAAAAGACCAACACGAGAAGCAAATAAATTTAAAAGTATTGCTCCGAATAGAATCATCAGGCCCATAATAAAGATGTAGAGTATTTTCATAATAGTTTTAGTTTAATTGCCAAATTGTATAGTTAAGCACTGATGCAAATGATACCCATGCAATATATGGAATCATAAGTGCACCTGCCCATGGATTAATTTTCCAAAATAATATAGTTGTTATTATAATCAAGGTAAGTAGGACAATAATTTCAACAAATGCAAGACCTGGATTTTTAAGGCCAAAAAACAGAATTGACCATAGTGTATTGAAGATTAAGTGAACTCCGTAAATGGAAAGAGCAAGTTTGGCTCCAGAGATATCTCTTTGTTGCCATACAAGGTAAGCGGAAATTCCCATTAGGGTATAAAGTGAGATCCATACTGGACCAAAAACCCATCCTGGTGGATTCCAATCTGGCTTTAAGAGCGTTTCAAACCATGTTCGTACACTTGAGGCCGTAAAAACTGAGCCGATTATTCCGGCAGTTTGGGCGATAAGGATTGAAACAATAATTGGTATTATTTTCATAATGAAAGTTGTTAGTTTTTATTTTTGTTTTGATCTATGCTCGGCTGTTTTTTTCGATGAAGAAAAGGAAAAACATGAAGCAATAGAAGCGCTATAAGAAAGAGATCCAAGAATTTATGCAACCTAAAGGACCTTGCTTTGTCCAAAAGTCCAAAAGTCAACGATTCAACAATTTTATGATTAGAAATGCCATAACCGCTGATGATAATCAACAGTAGCACTACTAATAAAGCATAATTAACTACTTTTCTGATAATTATTTTATTCATAATTTTTATTTAAGAAAATCTTTTTTTAAATCGCCATCATTGGAGTAACCACGGCTTTCCCAATAACCTTGATAATTTTCATCATCTGAAAATTCAATCTCGGTTATCCATTTTATCCATTTATATCCAAACTTGGTTTCAGCTACTAGCTGGAATGGGAACCCTCTTTCTGGCGGAAGCTCTAATCCGTTCATTTTATACGCAATCATAATGTTATTGTCATAGATGTATTCGATTGGGAAAGAGGTGGAGTACCCGTCGTAAGCTCTAAAAATTACCGTGTTAAATTCTTCCGGGATTTTTTCTCTAGAAATAAAGTCCTTCATTAAAAATCCTTCCCATAGGATATCAACACTCCAGCCTTCAACACAATTCAATGTCACAACTTTTTTGTAAGATTGATTGTTATCTACTATTTCGTCATAGTTGTAGTCAGTTTTTTCGTTATTTAGGCCTTTGATTTTTAACTGATAGCTTTCTTTATCAATATATTGTGGGCCTTTAATGGAGTTTTCACGGAAATCGTCAATTGAAGACAGGTCTTTCCCTTCGTATTCATTAATTTGACTGGCAATTAATTCTTTTGGTAGTTCTGATTTTCTACTGATTTTACCGTTCATATTATAGATAAAAACGGCTACTACCACTATTAACAATACGTAGAGAATATATTTAAGGTTTTTTTTGATCATATTTTTGTTAGGATTATTTTACCAAGCTTTTGTAGATTGTCATTAAAAATAGTTATATTCTGTTTTGGGTCAGAGTCTTTATCTTTAGATGTTAGTTCTTGTCCGTCGTCTCCGCCGGAGTCATAAGTTATAAGTTTCAATTCGATTTTGTCTTTCCATTTTTCATTCTCAATCAGGTTTGTTGAAGCTGCTACAAACCAATCAGGGCTTGGGGCCAGCATACTGACAAATGTTATATAACTAAAGTCTTGAGAAAAGTTTAGTTCATTGGAGTCGATTCCAGGAGAGTCGATTCTTTTTCCTTTTGTTTGGTTAAGGGCGAAATTTGAATCGATGATATTTTGAATTTCTTTTATTAGTATGGCTGTTTTTCCTGATTCAGACATTTCTTCAACTCCTGGGGTTGGAGTTTCTCCTTTTGTGAAAATATTTGCTCCGGTAGAACTGTTATGTGAATAGGCCACAAACGGTGAAAAATGAGCACCAGCTGGATAGTCGTTGGGATGTGTTGCTGCGCTCCATTCTGCAACAAATTCCACCTTGTATTTTGCATTTTTACTTAAAGTCATTTTTGGCGTGATAGGAGAATTTACATTAGTTGCTTCTTGTTTAATTATCTCTACGACTTCGTCTTGGTTGTCTGCAGGAGTTTGGTGTGAGCAACCAGTAAACAAAACCAATGAAAGTATTATGAGCGGTAAGAGTGAAAATATTTTTGTTGTTTTCATATTGTTATTAATTATTTCTAAATTATACTAGAGCGCCTTATACCCAGCCCTCTTTTTTATAAATAGATTTACCAATCTTTATTAATTTTATTATTTCATTTTTGGTGTTCGGTGATAAGTCTTTAATATTAAGACAAGATTTCCCCTTTTTTATTTTCTTAAGATCTTGTGATAATTTGAATTTATTCGGATGTGAATATAGAGGCATAAAATAAAAACCCACAAAGTTTTTTTGCATGATTATTCCACAAAAATAAACTTTTCTTGGTTTTCTCCCAAGGATGCTAACTTCTTTTTTTCCGTATAAATGAAATCCTGCTTTTTTTATTTTCGCTTTACTATTATCAATATCTTTTGTTGGGTTCATTCCGGAAGATTCTTTTTTTAGAATTTCTTTCAACGTATTGAATAGTTCTTCTAGTGTTTGTTTTTGCATGGTGTTGTTCTTTGCAATGAATTATTTTTTTAACCATTCTTTTGTAATCCATTTTTTAACCAAAGCTTCTTCGACATCAATATTGAGATTTTTTGCAATTACAAGGATTAACCCCAGTACATCCGATAATTCTTTTGACAACTCCCGCTTTGATTTTTGTGATGATAAATATTTTTCTGGCCTGCATCGTTTTTTGTGCACAATGTAGGATTGAACAAACTCACCAAGCTCTTCGGTCAATTTTAAGACTAGATAGTCATCACAGACTTTTATTTTATCTCTTTTTAAGTTATCTAAAAATACTTTGGATGCTTTGTTTTGTAGTTCCTTGATTTCCATATTGAAAAAATGATAAATTGTTTCGTATAACGTTTAAGGATATGAGAAGTTGCGACTGTAAGGAGCAATTTGGGTTGAAGCTCTGCAAGAGCTGAACCTCATATCCTTTGTTATGTGTCCCGAGCGTAGCTTTGCGGAGCGAGAGTGCAACGTGGTCGGAGCGAAGCGGAGAAGTCATTTTCTTATCCTTATTATTCTTTTGCAGAGAGATTTTATCATTATTCGAAAATTTAATTTTTTTCGTTTCTATTTTTTAGAAGAGGGGCTGGGGGTGAATTCTAAAAAATAGAAACACCTTATTTACATCCATTATGAAGTTTCCACTGTTCTTCATGTCCTATTTTAATAGCCCATTCTGGGGCTTCACACCCTTCTTTTATATTTGTGATAAGATTATTCTCATCTACAAAATTTATGCTTCTCGTTTCATTAGTACTGATAGTTTCACTCTTAAAAGTATCTTTTTGCATTATCCCAAAGGTTGGAATTGTTATTACAAAAGCAATGAATAAAAAGACCATTGTGAATTGTGGAAAATTTATTTTTTGGATTTCATCTTTTGCAGTGATTTCACAAGTTTCACCGGGACAAAGTTTTGCTTTTTCTGTATTAAAAAGATTGTAAATTTTACAGCCAATACAAATACCAAATGCTGTTTCAAAAAATAACAGTATCAAACAAGCAAGACAAACAAATAAATTTATTGGACCAATAACATTATTTACAACAACAAGAAAAAACATTGTTATTGCTAAAATAAAACCAATTGCCCATGCAAATCTTTTTTGAGGTGCTCCTACATATTCAGGTTTTTGATTTTGTACAAAAAATCTTCCAATAATAAGGCTTGGAGAATATTTTGGATTTATAAAAATCCTAATGAAAAAATCCACTAAAAATGCTACTACAAAGATTTTTGTATAATAAAAATTTCCTGTAAGCCAAGAATTCATAAATGAAATTATTGCAAAAAAGAAAAGTATTCCTGCACTTGCTCTTACTTCTCTTTCGTTAAGAACTCTAATATCAAAGCCTTTTATCTTTTCTCCAAAGTAAAAAATGTTTTTCATAGTTTTCATAGTGTTAAAATATAAATTTTTCTGTATTTCTCAATTAAAAATTCATTTTCGGAACGAAATGGAGAAAGTGCCTTTTACCCCCCCCCTTATTAACTTTTGAAAAAAATTAAATTTTCATTCCTTATTTTAAAAATCTCTCTGCAAATCATTAATTTGTTAAAAAAATGATTACATATAACGTTTAGGGATATACGAAGTTTTTCTGGAACGAAGTGGAAGAAAAATTTGGGTGAAGCCCGAGCCGAGGGCTGAACCGTATATCCCTTGTTATACGCCCCGACGACTGAAAGGAGGAGAGCGCAGCGTGGCACGAAGCGTAGCGGAGTGAGTTCAAAACATATTTTTCGTTCTTATTCATTAGATAGGCTTTCGTTTGTTTCTTATAAATTTGATTTTTTTGTTTTTAAAAATGGAAGAGGGGTTAGGGGTGAATTCCATTTTTGAAAACTCCTTACTAAATATCAAAATAACTGTCAATTTCTTCTCTAACTTCTTTAATCATTTTTTTCTTTTCGTCTTTTAATTCAAATGCTTCTTTTACTAATTTTGTAATCTCATCAATAGAATCTTTATCTAAAATAGGAATTTCAAATTCTTTTAATCTTTCCTCTCTTAAGTGGGGAATTGTTGAAGCAATTACAGTTCTTCTTATCGCAGGGTATATTCCTGTTTCTTTTAATGACAAAACGATAAACAAGTATTCAGGTGTAAGGCAGTATTTTTTTGCTTCTGCTTTCAATCTTAATCTAACCATTCCAGATGCTAAAATCGCTTTATCATTTTTTGTAAACATTGCAGACATTGCTACTTTTCCGTCTTTTGTGAATAACACATCACCAGCTTTAACATCTTGTTCTAATTCAGTGTAAGTTTCCTCGGGAATGTAAAAATCAGGAAATTGATCTACTTCATAATTAACTATATCTGAAGTTCTGTTAAAAGGAATATCGCTATCTTTTTTATCTAAATATTTGTTGTAATTATCACTTCCAACTTCATTACCTTTTTTTATTGCAATAATTTCGCCAAGTGGAATAGTTTGCCATTTTTTTTGAATAGCTTTAATGGTATTTGTATAAAGCGGATATGAAAAAGTAGGAGTCCAAAGGTCATCTTTTGCAAAATTGGATAAACTTACTGAAAATGTTTTCTCTTTTTTAATTTTTGAGAAATCAATATCAATTTTTTGATGAAATATAGCTTGGGCTTTTTCTAATATTGAAAGTGACTTTTCTGCTTTTTCTTCTGCTTTTTCTACCAATTCACTAATCTTTTTTATTTTTTCTTCAGGTAATTCAACAACTTCTATATTTCTAATATCATCTAAATTTAATTTATCTTGTAATTGTTTTTTCTTGTTTTTCTTGATTTGTAATAAAGCTAATTTTGAAAGTAGATAAGCAAAAAGGTAATTTTTATTTGTGTCTTTTTTAAATCCAGCACCTATTAAATTTTGGCTAATATTTACTTCTGGGAAGCGTTTTCCAATTCTTAAAATTTTACCCAAGGTTCCAATTTTAGAAAAAGCAATGTCGCCATGACTTAGTATTGTTTGTGGATTTGCCTTGTTATCTTCTTCACTAATATAAACTAAATCTACTGTTCCTAATTCAAAATATTTTAAGTTTGAAATTCTCAAAAAAGGAATTCCACTCGCTTGATACCTCTCAGCTTTTAGATCAAAAATTCCTTTTTTAATAAACTTAGAATATTCCGATATTTTTTTATGTTTATGATTTAATAAAACATTATCAATAAAATCTCCGATAACCCAAAAATCAGGCTCAAACCTGTCGTTTTTTTTAACTCTATCTATATTGATTGTAACTGTTTTTAGCATTTTAAAATCCCTTAAAATTTAAAGTCATTCTTCTTTGACCATTCTTTGAAATTATCTGCAACTTTGAGAATATCATCATCTTTAGTTTCTTTTCCTCTCCTGTCATGACCGCAAGTTTCAGCAACAGCCATAAATACTGGGTAGTCCTTTTTAATTTTATTTTCCGATAATTTTTGAAAAATCATAATTGTTGTTTTGGTTGATGTATTTGGCATAAAAGTTTCTAGGGGTACATCAATAACAGCCACAATTCTGCCTTGTTTTAACAACCAGTTTCTTACGTAACCTAAACTCTCATTTCCATAAATTCCGTCAGGTAAAACTATTGCCATTCTTCCACCCTCTTTTAGCAATTGCAAACATCTTTCAATAAAAAGAATTTGAGGGGCTTCTTTGTCTTTCAATTTTACCTTTTCCCATTCATTATTTTTCTTGTCTTTTTTCCATTTATGTCCTAAATCAAATTGTTTTAATTTTTCTTCACCGCGAACTGGAATTTTTGATCCAAAAGGGGGATTTGTTAAAAGAACACTAAATTTACCCATATCTATCTTTAATCTAGTTTTGTCTTTCCAATTTGAAGGTCTCTCTAAACTATCTTCATTAAAAATTCCACTCTTACCATCTCCAATTATTGCCATATATGCTTTGGCAACCTTGGATAAAAAATAATCTTTATCAATTCCTCTGATTTTATTTAAAGCCACTTCCATTTTTTCTTCTTGAAGATTGCTTTTGTTCCAGTGATATTTTTCTCCTTCTGCATCTAATTGTCTCCAAACATGTCTTAATGCTTCAATTAAGAAACCACCACTACCACAAGCCGGATCAATAATTAAATCCTCATCATCAGGATTTAAAATGTCTACCATCATTTTTACAACATTTCTTGGAGTAAAAAATTGTCCTTGCCCACCTTTTAGTGCATGACCAATAAAAGTTTCAAAAGCATCAGCAATAATATCTCTTTCGGCTTCAATTAATGAATAGTTTTGAAGTTCACCAACTACATAAGCAATGGACTTATTATCTAAATTAATTACATCGCTATCATCTAGAACTTCCTTGTATTTTCTTTTTACTCTATCAAAAAGTTCTAATACTCTGTCTTTTACTTCTTTTGGCTCTTCATCAACACCCGCTCTAAAAGTAACGATTTCGTCTGGTTCAGTAAATCTTTCATCATAAATTTTGCAAAAAATAAGATTGATAAGTTGTTGTGCTAAAACTTCGTCTCTTGTTGCTCCAACTGTGTTGGCTGCTAAATGATTTCTAATAGCTTTGAAAGTAGCTTTTAAATTGTGGGTGGGCCTTAGATCCTTTCTTTTAAATTTTCCAATATCTTCTACTCTTTGCCCGTGTTGTGGAATGTTCGGTATTTCTTCAAATTCAATTCTTCCAGCTTTTTCAACTTTTCTTAAGAAAAGCCTTTCATCACCATTGAACCAAACACCTAAATATGACTTTGAAAACCTCAAATAATCTTTAAGTTGCGTTAGACCATCTTTCCTGTTCTTTTTTTTACACTCAACAATTATGTAAACTTCATCTTCTTGTTTTTTGTTGTTTGGGAAAACGGCAATATCAACAGGATATTCTTTTTTTGTATCAGAAGGTCTAACTTTAACTCTGAATTGTGGTCTTGTTTGAATGCAATCTTTTGGATAGTTGTAATCTTCAACCAGTTGTTTTGCGAATACTTGAACCGCCTCAATTTCTTCAGGAGTTCCTTTTATTTCTTGTCCGGAAATAAAATCAATTATGTATCCGTCTTTTGTTTCTTTTGTCATATTTACCGCCATATTATTATTTAAAAGTTATTGCCATTATATAAGTTTTGTCTTTGTTTTCCAATTAAAATATGTTTTCGTAACGGAGTGAAGAAAACACCATATTATTCCCCTCTTTTATTTTAGAAAAAATCAAATTTATTCCCCTTTAGAAAGCCTATCGTTGGTAACTCTCGAGAAAAATATTTTTTGAATTGCGCATAACGTTCGCGTGTATGCGATGTTGCGTTAGCAATATGGGTGGAGCGAAGCGGAACCGCATACACGCTGTTATATGATGTTTTTATTTTTTTCGTACCAATTTACAGCCTCTTCAAGCATTGGTCGATAATCGTCATATTTGATATAATCAAAAAATTCATTTGGCTTAATAAATTTTCTCTCATTTATTTCATTAGTGGCAGGATCTATTGTTTGCGGATTAACTTGATTGATTATTGCCGCATATCTTAGCTGGTAAATCGTGGGTTCATCGGAAATAACTTCAAAATATCCAATCATTCCATTTTGAGCGATAGTTACATCAACTTCCTCCTCAAGCTCTCTTTTTAATGTTGACTCGGGTGTTTCACCTAATTCAGGTTTACCACCTGGAATATTCCACAATTTACCTTGCATCCTCATTATTAAAACATTTCCCTCTATATCAAAACACACGCCATAAACCTGTGTTATTGGTTTTAATGAGAGAAAATTATCTTTTTTATGCCAAATGAATTTCATGTTATTAAGAAAAAAATAAAAATTTCATATAACGTTTAAGGATATGAGAAGTTGCGACTGTAAGGAGCAATTTGGGTTGAAGCTCTGCAAGAGCTGAACCTCATATCCTTTGTTATGTGTCCCGAGCGTAGCTTTG
>Ga0257118_1000951_pt1 | contig 20509 bp, 23 predicted proteins | sample SI112_150mmetaG_FD_190156 | JGI IMG/M metagenome (GOLD analysis project Ga0257118, IMG submission 190156) | Marine microbial communities from Saanich Inlet, British Columbia, Canada - SI112_150m | ecosystem: Environmental > Aquatic > Marine > Inlet | place: Canada: British Columbia | collected...
GCATATTGTTCTGATACTTGAGTTTTACTTAAATCCTGCCCAGCTTTCTTTTTTTGAAATTCATTCCAGTTTAGTACATCACCAGTCGAACCTCTCATTGATGAAACTAAATCATTTGCAAGATCCTTACCTTTAGTTTTAAAATCTAACTTCGAAGCAATAACATCACCAAAAATTGGAATTCGCCTAATCATATCATCCATAGCATCAAATGGCTTCTGAATTAAATCTCGCTGAGCTCCCATAACGTCATTTATTCGCTTTAATTCGTTCTGTTTTTCCTTTGCCATTCTCAATGATAATTCTTCATTTTTCAATCCAAGACGTTGAGCTTCTAAAATATCTTCGGTAAGATCCAAATTACTAAAATTTTCTGTTCCAACTCGTTCTACATTCTCTATTACATCTTGCCATCCTTTTGCAACATTTTGAATAAGACTAATTGATTTTTTTGATAAAACTGTATTCTTTTTACTTAAAGACGCGGTTTTTGCCATAGATATATTTAATGAATTGGTAACAGTGGTCAAATCTCTTCCACTGCCATAAATTTCCTTAAAACTTGATACTATCCCCTTAGATATATCACTAAAGTTTGAAAGTGACTTAACTGAATCATCTGTCATACCAGATAATAATTTTATTTGGTCTTTAACATTACCTATATCCTTATTTAAGTTTTCCCATAAAGCACCATTATCTTTAATATGTTTTCTGGTTTGTTTGTTTAATTTATTCCAATCATCTTCCGATGGAAAATTAAATCGTTCCCACTCTTTTTTGCCTGCCATCAACTATCTCTATTCAATAAAAGAAGATATTGGATTATCTTTTATGTGTTGCTCTAACTCATCTCGTAAGTTATTATATTTCTTTCTAATACGTTTAATTTCTGGATCATTTTCTAACGATTTCATCGCTTTCTTACCACGTTTTTTTGCAACGACACTAAAAAAATTATCTAAAAATTCATTTAAAATTTGTTCGTTTTTTATCTTATACTTTGGCATTATGTTTTCTCCGAATTGAAGTGTAACTAATTGAAATGTTCTCTTATATAAATATCAAAGTAACCAAAAAATATTACTTACGTCGGGGTTTTTTAATAGATGGACCTCTCGTATTAGATTTTTTCATTTGTTTATTGTACGATGATTGTTCGTCTTTGTATTGCTGTTCAAGCCGTTTTAGATAATATAGTCTCAGATATATTGGCATATTATAGACTTCATTGAATGTGAATCCACCTTTGGAATTATATATTAAGGTGAATATTTGGTTGTGTATATCTGGTTTATCTTGAGGTCGAAGGCCAAAAAAACGTGGCGGTTACTGGAACCGCTACCTCCTCAACTTCCCCATTGTCAAGTTCTACTGTAAAGGATAAATCTACGTCTGGTGTTATTGTTGTAAGATATACTCTATATGCAAATGAATCTATTGAAAGAAACTCATTATCAACAAATGAATTTATCACACTGTCATCGCGATTTCCATCTACTGCTATAATAGATGATTTTAATCGTGTTGTAATTTCTGGATCAATTCCTGTACTCTTTGAAATTTTCTTTAATGCTTTTAATTGAGAATCATTTGCCTTCTCATCCCTCTGTGTGAGTAATTTAAAGGTTAATTTTCTCTTTGATCCAGGTAACTTAAAATCAAATTCATTCTTACCCTTTTCATAATCATTAAAATTTATTTTTTTATTTTCAAGTGAAGTTAAGTCAACAGTTTCATCTCTTTTATTACCACTACTTGGATCTACAAAGTCAAATGTATAATCCTTACCATATGCAAGAACTCTTGCTGCTACCATAATTGCATTCTTATCTCCAATTAAAATATCATCAAGGTCTACATCAGAAACTACTAATGCATCTAACAATTTATCTAATACTATTCCCTTCTGAATTAAATTTGTAGATGTCAAAATATCTTCTTCTCTTGCTGTCATGTATTTAACTTCTACTTCCCCACTTGATAATGGATTGTCCTCTGGGTAAAAATATCCCTTTGAAGGCAAACTAATCATTTCAGTAGGAAACTGGCTCTTTTCTTTTGCCATATCTATTCTCCTATGTATTTATATTATACTAATAACCAATTATTACTAAAACTTATACTGGGTACTCTGTTAGGAATACCCAGTTTTAAACTTACTTACTACTTACCGGATTTACCGACTGCATCTCTAACGGAATAAAGACCGAATGATGCTAATAATGTCCAAACAACTTCTGGTACTTGATCTACGTAACCTGTCGCTTGTAAGACACCGATAACACCTGCAATAACTGATGTCCAAATCGTTTTTGACTGATACCATGCTTTATCTTGTAATACTGCCATAATTGACTCCTATTGTTGTTGTTAAAAATTTAAGCTTGGATGTTGTTTCTTATGATGATTATAACACAAAACAACTCCACCTACTTTGTTCCGAACATGATAATCTACAACTTTTTTTACTGGATTATTTTTGCCCGTAAATTTCTTTAATATCTCATTCATCATTTCTTTATTGTGATGTACGTGTAAATCTTTACTACTACCACATTCTTTACACTTAAAACCTGCCCTTTTTAGAATTGGATATTTCCATTCTTTGTATAATTTGTTAGAAGCGTATACTCTTGCTGATAATGGTGAGGTTCCACCTTGCCACTGTGAAGAGTCTTTTCCGTATAAAACTTTAATATTCCCATCTTTCCATTGTTTTTTCATTTTAACTGAACGAGATTTTCTACCTTCAGATGATTTGGCTTCTTTTAATAACCCATCACAATTTTTTCTTACTCGTTCATCTTCAATAGTTAATCCAGCATTCCAAACTTTTCTTTCACCATTCTTAAATTGTTCTCTACGAGTTTTAGATGAGTTATCTATTGCCTTTTGGTTATGTCCCCAGTTATTTTTTATTCTTGCTATGTGCCCCTGTCTATATTCTCTAAAACCATGTCCTATCCAATTGGTTTTCTCACCACAACCACATTTACAGGTTGGATATTCACCATTCAAGTAAAATTTAACATAAAAATCTTGCGATTTAATTTTATGAGTTCTACCGTTATGTTTTCTTAACGAATCATATGATTCAAACTCTCTATTACAATTACACTTAAACACAATCACTTAAAGTAATACTTTAATCAAAATTGTAAAATCGCGTAGTCATATCTCAATGTAAGAGTTACATCAACGGGATCAGTTGTATTTGACCAATCCAAATCACCAAAAGTAGCGTTGGTAATCCAAGTACCTTTAAGCGTCCATTCTTCAACTTTATCACCTACAGGACCAAGAACGTTAATAGTTACATCCTTCTTATAGAAATCTGTATATCCATCACGACCTGTTACTGATTCATGCCCTAAACGAATCCATTCCATACACGCCTGTGCTGCTGATGGGACTACCGGATCATAAAGAGTAATTTCAAGTTCTTCCCACGCTCCCTTTCCTTTAACATATCGTTTTACGTTAATGTGATCTAATTCTATTGTTTCAAATGCAATTGTAGGTCTATTCGCAGTCTTAATAAGGTAAGCTGGAATACCCTCAATGTACATGATGTATCTGTTCTTCGTTTTTGGTTCAAACGGAGTGAACATTATTTCTGACGGGTCTAATAGCTCTGGCATCTCTTGTCTCCAATTAAATTTTATTTTCTTCTACTATAAATATCAAATTTCTAAAAAATCATTATATTCATTTTTCATAGTTTTATAGAAGTTTTTAATTTCTACTCATATATAAATATAACAAGCAACAAAAAACTCCTCAAAAAATTAAACTATTAATTCATATTTTAAATGACCACAATCCCATATTCGGTCATACCCATTTAACTGCATATTTTGCCATTCTGTTAAATTTGGATCAAATGATTTTAATTTATCTTTAATTACATTTTTTCTAAAATTAAATCTATGCTTTCTCATTCCATCTATAATATACCAATATCCAGGAGCTCCATCTGATATTTTAGTAAATCCTAAATTTTCATAGAGTACACCAGTATTCCAACGTCTATCAGAATAACTTATTATAGTTTTTGGATTGTTATTTTTAATAAAATATTTTAATAATCTATTAGCTATACCAGTTATTTGATATTTAACCGCAAACCTACTCAATTCAAAATCAGTATCATCGACGTTTCTGCTACCCAATGCAATTCTTCTTTTACTGAATGTCATAACTGAAACTAATTCATCATTATAATATGCTCCTACCTTAACTCTACTTTTATCTTCACCTTGGATGTGTATTTCATTTAAAAAATCATTTTTATCTTTCGGGTTTATTTCTTTAAGTATACATTTACGAGCAAAAATCGTTGTTTTGGAAATTCCTAATATATGCTTTAATCTACTTTTTACTACACATCGCTTATTCATCCACTCATCTTCAAATATTTGTATAAGTCGTACTCCATTTTTATTACACCTCTTTGTTTTATTTAAATGATAATTTTTATCTTTACCATTAAGTTCAGAGTGCCAATATAGACCATTGTATTCTATTGCAAGTTTTTTAGAAGGAATGTAAATGTCTAATTCTTTACCGCTTAAAATTATTTTATCGTTTTCTATTATTTCTATAGTTGGAAGTAACTCCTGTACATACTGGAATATTTCTTTTTCTGCTAATGACGTACTCTTTAATGGATAACATATATTACACCTTGGTATTTTGCCATTATTTAAATGATCTTCAAATATTAAATTACATATTTTGCATTTAAATTCATATCTACCAACTATTCCATTATAATCTTCTATGTTAAACATTGGAATTATTTTATCTTTAAACGGTGTATTATTTAACAATTTATTAAATACCTTTATAGCATGATCCCTTTTGAATTTATCCGTTTTACTATAATTATCTACTCCATATTTAAGTAAGCAAGTCTGTTTCATTTTTTCTTTATTTATATAGTTTTCGTCACCATACTTTTCTAATTTAGTTTGTTTAGTTTTTTTAGTATTCACATAATTTTCATTACCATGCCTTTTTAATTTAGTTTTTTTAGACTTTTTAATAAATTCACCAGTTTGACAATATAACTTTCCATCGTATTTTTTCTTTTGAGCTATTATAGATAATTCAATTCTACTTTTAATATTTTCTGGTGTTTTGCTCCAGTTTTGTTGACATTCCCACCCACAAAATTCTTTAGTATTTTTTTTATATGCTACAAATTCTTTTTTACACACTTTACATTCACCTGATCTACGGGAATCATTATACCTTCCTTTATCTCTACATTTAATTGAACAATATTTGCCACGATTACCTTTTAATTCTTTGGGTCTAATTAAAAATAATTCATTACATATTATACACAATTTTTCTATTTGAGTTGACCGGGCTTTATTAGAGCATGCTCTATCACAAAATAATTTATTTTCTGGTATTTCTTTTTTACAATATTTACATAAGTTATTCATATTATCATCTATCCTACACTAATTATAACTATAATTATAGGTAAATTACAAAAACTACCTAATTAATTTAACTTTTTTGTATAAGAAACAAAAAACCCCAAATATAAAATCTGGGGTTTCTCTTTAACTGCTGTTTGATTTATAGTTTTAACTTGGGAAAACCGCTCCTGTTGGTAAAACGCTGAAGTCCAAAACAATAAATTCTGCCGTTCGAGTTGGTTGGATAAAAATTTGTCCTACCAACTGGTTTCTGTCGACTACATCAGGAGTATTATTACTGTCATCCATAACTACCTTAAATGCTGATAAACCACTGTTTGCCTGTACTGATTCTAAGAACGGATTCACAATGTTCAAGAAACGATTTCTCGTCGCACTTGTATTTTGTTCGAAAACCAAGTATCTACTTGAACTTGCAATGAACTTCTTCAACTTGATTAACAATCTACGAACATTCACACGATCAAGTGCTGATGGTCTTGCTTGGAGTGTTTTTTGTCCCCAAACTACTACACCTTGACCTGGGAATGAAGCGATTGGATTAACTCTATCTTCATAAAGAGCATCTCTTTCTTCGTGAGTCAATCGTGTTTCAGCTTGTAATACCGTTGTCAATCCACCACGATTCAAACCTGCTGGTGCGAACCATTCGTGTGCTACTTTATCTGTGTAAGCTATTACACCAGGTAACACTACTGAAGGTGGAACCCAAACTGGAAGTGCTGTATTCCTATCAACAATCTTTACCCAAGGGTAATAAGTTGCTGTATAATTACTATCAAGTGAAGTAATCGCGTTTGTTGCAGTTGATATGGGAGCACCCTTAATTGTACAATCTAATACATAAAATGCATCGCCACGCTCTTCACATTTGGCAATTGCATGATTCGTAATTTTACTATGTAATCCGTGAATAATACCAGGTGTTACCAACATATTGATATCAAATTCATCAGGATTACTGATTGCATTAATTGCTTTCTTATAAGCAGTTGAACCAGCAGTTGATGAAGTTGAACAATCAAATCCTTGTGTATTTGTATTCACAATATCTGCTGCTTTATACTTCGGAACTGCTGGATTCACACTATCGAATCCACCTTGAAATGGAACAACGAACTTTCTCTGTTTAATATGAGAAAGTGTAAGTGTTACCTTTTCAGTTCCATCCGAATAAGTATCAGTACCATATCCATGATTGCCAGAAGTTGTACCGTTAAAATCCTCAATACTCATACTGACTTGTGAACCAGATCCAAATGAATTATGTGGTGCTAAATACTGCCTTGCATCTATATTTGAATAATCATGTCCATAAGGTACATCATCATCATATTCATTTGATGCATTTGACTGTGAAGCTTTAAATGCCCATACTGGTACAGATGAATCATCACTACCAAATGGATTCATAATTGCTTTATGTCCCATTGGAACTACCGTTACTGGTAATTCTCTATTAGATATTGCTGAATAATCAGATACATAAATATGTTTAGACAGATTTGGCCAATCACCATTATAAGTGAGTTTACCATCTGAATCTATTGTTACATACCTATCACCAATTCGTCTTGCAAAGAAATTAGTACTTGTAGGATTAAAATTCAAATTATCCCATTGTTCTATTGGATTACCCTTTAACAGGTCATTGTTAGACATATTATCATCCAATCCAGTTTCTCTTAATTGAACTGAAAATGAACCAAAATCACTACCTGCAATTGTACCTGCTTTCTTAATATTCAAAATAACAATCTTAAATTTGTTATTTACATCACTACCATGTGAACGAGAGTTAACTTTAAATAAATCATATCTACCACCATTAATCAACTGTGATTGAATTTCTGGTGTTACTGCATTTTGATATGTTATTCCTAAACTCAAAGTTCCATCTACTACAGATACGGTATCACCTGATGAATATCCTTGGCTACTTTGTGCATATTTAAAGTTCTTATACAAATATGATGATACAGTATTTTGACCAGACTTTTGAACTTGTGCATCTGAACTAAATACTTCATCAATATATGTATATCCAGTAGGTATAGTACTTCCTGTATTAAATGAAATTTTATATACATTCTGTGAACCATCTGCTGTTAAACTTTTTTCACCCCAATTACTACCACTAAGTGTTAATGTAGCTGCGTCCCAATTACCAGTAATAGTACTTCCTTCTAAATCTGCAGTTCCATCTGAACCACCACGAGATGGTGCTAATAGTGCAACTGTTTTACCACCTGTTGCTGATGCTCCACCTGCAAGAGTGGTAGTTGTACTACCAGATTTAAAAGTAAAACTATTTGCTGCCGTACCTGCACTGGACCCACTTATCGAAATAGTTGATGTTGTTCCTATTTGAGCTACAGTAACACCCGTTCCCGATACATTACCTATCTCTGTTACCAAGTTTGCAATACCGGTACTACCAGTCGCTGCTAATGAACTACTTCCTACGAAAAAGTATGTATTTCCAACATCATCTGGAACTGGTTCATTTGATGCTACAAAATTATAAGTCGTTGCGCCACTACCAACAATTGTAAATGTATCACCATCAGACATATCTGTAATGTGAACTGATGCTGATGCGTATGTGGCCGATGTTGCGGTTCCTACCTTAATTGCAAGACTATCAACTGAATAACCGGCTGTGTTTAACACACGAATTATTGTTACAGTTCCTGCACTTCTTAAATATTGTTCTACCGCGTACGGTGTGTAATAATTTGAGACTCCATTTTTATCGGAGGTAGACCCAAACATTTCTTCAAACTCAGGAAAATTACGAATAACTGTTGGAACAAATGCTGGACCTTTTACGGTTGGTCCAATTATTGCTGCTCCAATGTTTGCAATTCCTTGAGGTAGAAATGATAAATCCCGTTCCCTGGTGAAAACACCCGGACTTACAATCCTTTCGCTCATGTTATTTCTCCCATATTAGATTTATTATACATTATTATTCTCCTAATTTAATATTAAAGTTGATGAAACCATGTCAGTTATTCAATAAATTGACAACATTTTCTTTAGAAATATCACTCTCCAAAATGAAGTATAGACTAAAAAAATATCTAACTATAAATATAACCTAAACCACTCAAACGATTAGTTTAGAGGAGATTATTTTAAGTAGTTTCTTTTGTTACTTCTGGTGTTTCTGTAGCTGTGAAAACCCCTGTTGATGGGTCTAATGAACCTGGTCCATACTTTTTATTCAAATCATCAACTAACTTTCGTTCTGATTCTTGTACACCAACATATTCAGATTCTAATTGAACTTCTGAAGATTCTAATGAATCAAGTTGTTGTTGAACTAATAATCGTTGAACTTTTAATTGCCCAAACTGAAGTTGTTTTTGTTGATATGAACTTTGTAAGTCTTGTAAAGATTTTAATTCATCTTCTGTAAACTTTGTTTCTTTATTTTCGGTCATAACTTTACTCTCCTATTGTTGTTTTAATATATATATCAAGTAAAATTACTTAATACACTTTTTTCTTTAATTCTTCTATTTCTTCTTTTAATTCTTTTACAGATTCTATTAATAGTGGGACTAACCGTTTGTAGTCAACTCCCAAATAACCACTTTTTCTTTCTACTACTATTTCTGGAACTACCTTTTGGACTTCTTGTGCTATAACCCCTACATCATGCCCTCGTTCTCTTGCCCATCCTGGAGATTTATCATTCCAATCAAATTCTACACCCCTAATCTCACCTATCTTATCTAATGAACCTTGTATAACTTGTATATTGTCTTTAAGTCTTATATCAGATGAATTATATGCTACAACATCACCATCTGCTAATACATCTTCACCAATATGTGCATCTTTAGCAATAACTAAATGACCAAACGAACCAGTTGAAGTTGATGAACCACTTACATTACCATCAAAGATGTTATTATCTACTTTAGAACGAAAATAACCATCTTCTCCATGAAAAATAAAATATGACGCGTTTGATATAGTATCACCGTCTGCACCTATTGCAAAATTAAAATCATCCCCTTCAAATAAAACACCGCTTGTTGCATCCGAAGGAGTTACATGAAGAGCCGTACTCGGGTTCGTTGTCCCGATGCCGACCTTGCCTACAAATCTACTTACTCCAGCACTATAAACTCTACCAAACGAACCAGTTGAAGTTGATGAGCCACTTATGTGACCGCTTGCTGTTACATGATTTAAATGGGCTGAACTGCCCGATACTACTACTCGTTTCCATGCTGGCATTTATTTTCTCCTTATTGCGGTTGGAAATCGGTAATACCGACCCACTTCTCACCACCCTGCCGAGGGATGAGCCAACAATTAAGTATTATGTTCTACAATTAACTTGTATTCTTCTCTCAATTTATATGTTACTTGCATTACCTTCTGTAATTCTGAACCTTTATGTTCTGTATTTGCAAGTAAATTTAATAAAAATTCTATCTCTTGAATAGATAGTGGATGAATATAAGCTTTACCTTCTATTATTTTAACACCACCTTTAGCGTTTAGTGCCATATTTGTAACCTCTTATTTAGTGTTATGCGTAAATCCAGATTTCACTGTCGTCTGTATCAACGTATATAGTTCCAACTCCGTTTGTTGCTCCACCATAAACAGGAGCACCTTGACTATCTCCAGCACCAGTTCCGGTTTCAATTACACCAACATAAGCATCTGGGACTAAAGCTGTAGCCGTACCAACTAAATTATTATCAAATGCCCATTTACCGTTTCCACTATCCCAACCTAATGCATATCCAGCTAATGCTGAATTTTGAACAATAATACCACCATCGGTTGATGTTGCTGAACCACTTGCGAATATTGCAAACTTATCAGAAACTGCTAAATTTGCAGAATTAATTGTTGTTACTGTTCCATTTACATCTAAATTACCAGTAACAGTTAAATCATTATCTACTGTTAATGATGTGAATGTACCTGCTGCTGCTGTACTTCCACCAATAATGCTATTATTCACAGTACCACCACTAATTGTTAAATCATTATCTACATTTGCATCTGTAATTGATGTTCCATTCCAAACACCGGTTGCAATTGTTCCAACTGCAGTCAATGAAGTTAATGATGTTAAACTTGTGTGATCAACTAAATAAGTAGGTATTCTACCCAATGTAGATTTTCTGTTTGTTCCACCAGCCCCATCATCTACTATAAACAAATCAGAGTCAACTAAAGCTGCTCCAATATCAGTCATTCCATCGATATCTAATGCCAAATCACTTACTGTGGCTGAACCATTGTATGATGTCAGTCCAATACCACCATTAGCAGTTACAGATAGACTATTCAAGTTACTACCGAGTGCTACACCACTAATCGTTGAATTCGATAATTTAGCGTTTGTGATTGAACCAGCTAACATACTATTTTCGACAGAGGTTGCAGCTATTGTTAAAGCTCCACCTGCTGCTATTGTTGCATCACCACTAACATTTGCAAATACACTATCTTCTAAATTACTAAATGTAATAGATTTTTCAGTTCCATTATCAGATACTAAAAATTTATCTTCTGTTTGATGTAGAGTTGCGGCTCCGTATGTTCCTAATAATTCAATATCTTGAGCGACTCCAGTTAAATTACTACCATCACCTACGAATGATCCAGTAAATGAACCAGTAATACGGGAGGCCGCTACCGTTGAATCATTTATTAAATTATTTACTGTTGTGTTTGCAAATTCTACATTGTTTGCTGTTCCAACTCCAATACTTGTTCTTAATGTTGCCCCACTTTCAAGTGATGGATCCGTTGATCCGTCACCAACCAACATTTGACCGTCAGCTAAAACCGCGGTTGAAGTTACTGCTCCTGTTCCACTTCCTAATAACACACCACCGTCTGTAAGTGTTGTGGCCCCTGTACCACCTTGTCCTACAGCAAGTTGTGTATCAAGTGTTAAACCTGAAAGTACAGCGGACGAACCACTTACTATGACTTTTTTCCATTGTGCCATTATTATTCTCCCTAATTAAACTATTATTAGTTTATTGTTAATAAATATACTCATTTTGAATTTTCTGTATATATCTCATTTATACTGGGTTACTATCAAATCCCATAAACCATTCATCGGATCCTGAATAAAATATCCCGCCTGCTGTAGCTGAAGGTGTTGTGTTTAACGCGCCCAATATCGCAACATTATTTTCAATCTTAAACATTAGAGCATCACTATTATCATAAACACCAAATTCACCACCAGTAGATTTCCAAATAAAATCTGACCCAGTTATACTCATATTCCCACCAATGGCATTCCATGTTGTACTGCCGTGGGTGAATGCGTCAGTTAATTTCATTGAGCCTGTTATTTGTAAATTATTTGTGGTTGATTGTATTGAACCAGTAGGTGAAAATATACCCAATTGACCATTTATGGAATCTGCACTAATATTGGTCAATCCGATTCCATCACCATAAAATCTTGTTGCCTTGACCTTTCCAAATGAACCAGTAGAATACATTGAACCACTAATAACCATATTATTAGGTAATGCATCGGCAAATGAACCGATTAGATTATCTACTATCGTTTTATTTAATTCAGATCCACCGATTCGTAATGTTGTAGCATCCACGTCAATCAAACTTGCAGAAATGGTATTGGATTCTATTCTTCCAAATGAACCAGTGGTATTACTTCCAGTTACATTTAAATTTCCAGTAACGGAAAATGAACCAGATAGTATATGATTTAATTGTTTTGATCTAATGAGTGCCATTCAATTTCCTCTTGTGTTTTCCTTTCTTGCCACCACAAAGTCATTCCCTGTGATATATTCTTCTTATGGGTTTTACTTTTTGGTTTTTTCATTTTCTCAATGGTTTCCATAGTGAGTTTTCTGTCTGTTTTTGAACACGACTTACATACACTATTATTACCTACCGCCAAATCAAATGAACATTTTCTAGTATAAGTCAACATTCTTCTACAGTCTGGACACGGCCGGTTCTTACGATTTTTCCAGTGTCGCTTTCGCATTTCTTCTTCTCGTTTCCCACCCTCTATTAGCACTTTCACTAAGTGTTTTGTGCATCTTAGCCGTGTTATATTGAACTTTTCCGTTTTTATTGTTTGTTACTTTGTATATTCTCATACCTATAAATATAAAATTATAGTAAAAACAATATGGTATTAAACCAAATCTTCTATCATTTCTTCAATTTTTTTATTGAGTATTTTAATTTCCTTTAATCCCTTTTTTATCATTGTAGGCTTACCTTTGTTGATGCCGGAAAATACTTTTCCCATATTAACTCCCCAACTTTGACCATATATTTTTAACATTAGAAATGCTCGTTTATCATCGTCCATTTCGTTTAGTTTATCTTCTTTGATTTGAGCTGGAGTTTTAAATGCAGGTCTGTCTTTATCCGTATAAAGTTTACCGAGTTCTACACCAATCCGTTCAAATTCTGTAAGACCGTCTGCATTCTCACCTTTCATTACTGGTTTAGACCATCGTTTTGGTAAATCTCTAAATGAAGTGTCGTTCCATTCTTTTAATAATTTTTTTAGTTTAATCATTGAATTTTCCCCATGCTCTTATTTCATCGTCGTTATGTAAATTATATCCTATACCACTTCCATCAACTTTTAATAGAAATGTTGAACCATTTTGTTCTATTGTTAATGCATCATGTTCCATTACATTTCCATTTATGAAAAATATAAAATCATTCTCCGTAGTTGATGTTAGACTACCTGGTGCTGATGCTGTTACAGCAGTGAAACTTGCGGTATTATTTGATATTGACGACACCGATTTTGTAAATCTTTTTCTTAAATATAAATCTGCAATTGTTGGTTGTCCAAGTGTTCCAAGTTCAGTATCAGTATATGTCTTTATTGCAGTTTCGGTAATTAATGCTGTCGTACTACTATCTGTTAAAGATGTGTCATTTGATATTTCTGTTATATTATATCCCAATAATGAAATTGATCCACTATTATATACACTACCAGTAACATAATGAGTATCGTTAATATCATCACCAAATATGGTTGAACCAGAATTGAATATCACTCCAGATGAAGTTAATTCTGCTGTAATTTTTTCTGCTATTACTATACCACCAACGGTTGCACTTGTCGGAATGGTTAAATTTCCAGTAACTCCCATGTTACCCGTATTAGTAAAATTAGAATTCCAACTTCCATTTCCAGTAAGAGTTGTAGTATCAAATAAATATCCACTTGATGTTATTTGGTTAAATTGTACATTTCCAATAGTTCTAATATCATTTCCTACTGAAATTTCTTGTGTCATCTGTTCAGTGCCATCAAATCCTACACCACTATTTGATGCAGTTACTCCTGTTCCACCTACTATTGTTAATGAACTATTTAATTGTCTTGGCATTCTATATTCCTATGAATTAAACTTACCCCACGCGAGAATTTCATCATCACTCTCTAATACGTAACCAATGCTATCCGTATCTACTTGTAAATAAAATGATATACCTGACTGTTGAATTGTGAGTGCGTCATGTTCCATATATTGCCCATTAATGAAAAATAAAAAATCATCTTCAGATGTCGTAGTTAGACCACCCGGAGCTGATGCTGTTACGGCAGTGAAACTTGCAGTATTATTTCCAACTAAAGAATTAGATATTTTAACAAATTGTTTCCGTATATAAATAGAATGCCCACTGGCATTGGTTGAAACAGTATCTATATATTGTTTTGCTGCATTTTCAGTAACTAATGCTGTTGTACTACTATCAGTCAGTAATGTATCATTTGATATTTCATTTACACTATATCCATTCAACTCATACGATCCTGAAATATACATACTTCCTGTAAAATGGTGTGTATCATCAATACTGTCACCAAATATTGTTGAACCACTTGAAAAAATTATTGACGACGAAACCACCTCTGTGTGAAATTCTTGTGCAGTTAATGTTCCACCAATTGTGACATTACCATTTACAGTTAAATTTCCAGTTGAAGATAGAGAACCAGTAACGGTCCAATCACCATCTACCCCACTTGTAGTGTAAGTTTGTGATCCTATGAGAAATGCTGATGAAGTTACCGTATTGAATTGCACATCTGCTGTTGTATTTACTACTTGTGGTATTGATATTGTATTTGTAAGTGGGTCTACTCCTGTAAATATCGTTCCCTCATTTGTAATAGTGACACCAAGTCCAGCTGATAAAGAAAATCCGTGATCTAATACTATTGGACCACTTCGCCCCTGTGTTAAATTGCCAGTTGAAGTTGGGACTGGTTCTCCACCACCAAGTTGATCCATCAATGAAGCAACTTCCACATCCGTTTCCGTGCCAATGGAAAGTGTTTTTGGAGTAAGGTATTTCTGCATTGTGTGAGGTCCGGCTAACTCGTTAAATGCTTCTGGAATCAAATATCCCCTTAATGTAACACTAAATTCAGTTTTTACTATTCTCTCTTTATCTGAAACTTCCGTACTATCTGTGTAACTATCTATATTGGTCCTAAATCTCATTTTGTCTGGTTCACCCCAATATGTTCCCGCTGACCAATTTATCCGTTCTATCAATTTATTCATTTGTTCAATATATGTAGTCCAAATGATAAAATCATAAGTTATTACCATATAATCTGGAACTGCTACATTATAATATTCTCTCTGTGGAATTAATCCTTGTTGAACTGAAAAATTATCGTATCTATTAGCATCTGTATATTTTCTCTCGAACTGCCAGTGTAATTTTGGTTCGTTTGGATCCATTTTATCAACTGGCATAGTATCATCTTTTTCCATTCCAGTTCGTCTGAATGCTATAACAGGTAATATAAGTTGTCTTTTCTTATCTCGCATAAAACCAGTTTTTTGTATTGCAAACCATCGTTCTGGTGATGCATACATAATTGGAACTTTTACCGTTTCACCGTTATCCGTAACTGTTGGTTTAATCACTTCGGTGAAATAATACATGATAGCAGAATCCATATCCATCAAACTAACGGATATATCCTTTATTTCATCTTTATCTCTGTTGTATTGACGAGCTCTGTTTACTGTTGCTCGTTGATTGCGAGGCAATGGTTTGTTTCGTGACATTAAATACTCCTAACCCTATTCATTCCCAAGTTTGATTCTCTAATTAAATGAGTTACACAAGTCACAGAAAAATTATTATCTTGCATTCCACCTACAAGTTGATTCTCAACAATACTATTTATTTCCCATTGAGTAAAATTCCATTCAATTATATCACCGATTTCAGGAACAAGTGTTAAATCAATTAAAATTTGACGTAAAATATGAAATGATGTATTTTGATTCATATCACTTCCAAACTCATCTGTATTAAAATCCATATCTTCGGACTCAATGAGACAAGCAAACTTTACACCGGTCTTATATCTCTTACCTCCAGATGATTCACCGTACATATTGGTCATTGTATCGTGTGCTGATATTTTATATAAGACTACTTGTTGGTTAATTATACCATCTTTACCTTCTTTTAAATCCCCTATTAGCTCTTTGTTCACCTGGGTGAAAAGATCTAAGTCACGTGATGGTAAAAATCTACCGGCCATTATACTCGTATCCTTTGTAATTTATATCCATTATTTTTTGCAATTTCATTCTTTTTAATATCATTAAAATAATTTCGTTCTTGAAAATCACACCTACATTCATCTAATGTTTCTGGATGATAAAATTCACCATCTATTTCTACTAATTTATTTTCGGCAACTAAATAAAAATCAAAAAATTTACCATCTACCTTATACTCACTAATATATTTTATTTTATTTGCTATAAGATCCATTTCATAGTCCTTTTCTGGTTGTGTCTGTTTCCATCTTCCAGATTTTTTATTTGCTAAAAATCCCAAAGCCCCATTTATCTTTGTATTTTCAATATGCCGTTCAGATCCAATGTAATCACCTAGCCATTTTTTCATTAATAACTTAGAATCTTGAGTTTTCCACCATTTTTTCTTACCAATTGAAATTTTCTTGTTCCTCTCTTCAGTATAAATGTGATCATAATGTCCATTTTCATGTAATTTAGAAACTGATTTCTTTATTTTGTCCATTACATCATCTGGTTTATTTTTTAAATACAATTCGACGCTGATTCTGTAATCTTTATCTTTCCACAATGTTTTAACTGAATTAGATATTTTTTTTGTATAATTTTCATCAAATAATTTAGAACCTGGATATAATTTCAGATATTCTGTCTCATTTTTTATATCATGAGTTTTTAGATGAAAAATATTTATTCTTTTAAATTGTCTGTAGCAAACTTGACATTTGATCATTATATAGTCCTATATTAAATATTCCAAAAATAAAACTCGCAATGTAAATTGGCATTGGAACGCGTTTTAATTTCTCTTCAAGATATTCAGATTCATCTTTATCGGACTCCATCATCACTTTACGACTTGAAGCTTCAAGATTTTCACGTAATTCTGTTATGAGTGCTTCCTTTTCCGTTGCGGCTTCACCTCGTAATGTGTCACCATCAAGAGTGGTTTCAGATCCTGGAATAGGTATTGATCCATATTTACTACGAATCATACCAAGCAATTCTTTACTTAATGCCAAACCATATTTTCGTATCCATTGTCGACCGACATCATTTATAAACTGATATTCCATGTTATCATATGGTACATTTGAAAAATCGGATACTACATTTCCAGTTTCACCGTGTCTCGTTTGAATTGGATTATCCCTATCTGATTTTAAGATGTACTCGAACCATAAGTTATATGTAGTAGTTGGACTTGGAAAAATTCTAAGTTTATTATTTCTTAACTCAAATGTGTGAGCTGATTTTCTAATTTGATCGTTAAACTCAATAGCTTGCATTCTCAATAGGTCAGCATATACTGGCATCATCATAAATTGAACTGCTGGTGACATACCACCAAAACCAAATCCTTCCATCATGTTGGAATTACTCGCTCCTGTTCCAGCATACGGATCATAGAATCGTTGGGAAGCTGGAGATGCTTCATAATATACTTTTCTGATTTCTATTGCATTACCACTTTCTGATACATCAGCATATAACGCATTTAAGTCATAAACTTGTGAACCACTATTTACTGAAATAGAACCACTTTTATAATCAATAGTTCCACCGACTCCAGCTTCTGTACCATATTGTTCTGCAATTCTTATACTCCCTGCGAAATTAGGTGTAACGTTTTTGTGAGTAACGTTTGAACCAGTCGCTTGTCCTCGTAAAGATAATAAATTTTCTCGTATATTAAATTGATTTACTTGTGATGAAAATTCTTGAATTGACTCTTCCAAACACGCATAAAATGAACCACTTGGCATTTCAATTTCCATGATTGGATAGCCCATTCGTTTAGCTGCCCAATTTGCAAATTTAGGTCCTTCACTTTGAAAAACAGAATCATTATCAAATGCCCCGAATGGGGTTGATCCTGAAATTGGTCCCGGATTGCCGTCCCAGATTGCTTCTGCCATTTTATTCTCCTATAAAAAAGATATTATTTCTCATCTATAAATATAAGAAATGTAAAAAATGAAATAATTTTGGGCACAAAAAAAGGGAACTGTTTAAAGTTCCCTGGTTTTTAATTATGTTCTTCTATATTATTTAAATATATTTTTTTACCCATTTATGACCGTCATCTAATTTATCATAATTTTTCTTAACAAATCTTTTTAGATCACTGAATAATTTATCTACTTTCTTTACCAATACGTCTTGAGTAACCTTTGCTTTACGTGTTGGGAATTTAATTCCACTGTATGCCATGTGACGTTCAGTTGCCTTTGCGGTCATACGGATATGACCTGGTTCAAATGACAGCTTATCTTTTCCAATATCATATACATGAATATTAAATTTTAATGGTGAGTTATGTGATATACCACCAGACCAATTACTTTTCTGTCCTAATGTAAAATAAATAGTAATTGATGGTAATAAATTATTTGAATATCTAACTGTATACGTGGAATTAGAAAAATGTTTTTTGACCACCTTCTCTAACTGACTAACTAAATCATCATATTCACCCTCATTTAATGAGCCGAACATTCTTTCATAGTTTTCTTGGAAAATGTGTTTTTTCATTTTTTAAATCCCCATTAATATGTTTATTCATATCTATAAGTATATGATGTATAAAAAGATAGTCATTTGTCAGTTATAAATATAAGAAATCAATCTAATATAATTTTCAAACTATCCACTATTACTTCATAATCATTATTCCAGTAATAAGACCAGATAGTGATTGTGTCACCTATCATTGACCGAACAGGGGCAAACATCGTATTTACTTCTCCTTCAGAATTACTGTAACTCACTGAATTAACCACAGGAACTTCAAACCCATTAAACCAAGTCACATAACTCGTATCATAACTTACATATTGTAAATCATCTGTAAGTCCCATCCTTACAATATACCCAAGAGTATCTCCGATATACCAAAAATGGGATGATTCCCAATTTACTCTTAATACTTCAAGTGGTTCATCATTCCAATAGGCGTGACCAGATATTCTATGAATTGTTTGCCAACTTCCTTGATTTAACTCTAAATGGTAATATCCATTATTATCTTGGTCTAATCTTGGCTCAATCTCCAATCTAATAATATCCTCATCTTTTTCTATTTGTTCATCTGTGGTGTCATCACACGAGATGAATAAGAGTAGGGGGAGTAAGATGTAGGTGGGTTTCATTCTTTATCGGATTTTTGTTTGTCCAATTCAAAAATGAATTCCACGATTAAAATGACACACACAGAACTAAAAATAGATAAAATTAGTGGAAAAACAATTTCTTCCTTATATGTTTCTAATAACCCATAATCAATTAAAATAAAGATAATATAAGACATTGAAAATCCAATAACTAATTGAAATATTCGTAGGAAACTGTATTTTTCTGATAAAGTTCTATTCTCTAATAATTGTTCCTTTTCACGCCTCTTTTGTTCTTTCTCTTTCCTCTTTTGTTCCTTTGATTCACTCTTTGTGGATATAGTAATATTTTGTTTTTTTTCAATTAATTCTCTAATTGGTGACATTCCACACTTCCAACATTTATCATTATCTAAATCTTTATTTTTTAATAAACAGTTACATTCTGGACATCTGATTTCTGACACAATTAACTCCTTTGTTATTTAATCACAATATAATTCAACACAAGTCGTGTTTAAAACTGTATAAAATGTAACTATCAAAAATTTATATTGGAAATGACTTCCCCAATTATATTTATTAGAAATATCAAATTAATATATACCTTTCACAATCATAAATAATTCGGTGTCCTTCCTCTATAAAAGGGATTCCCAACATCATCAATCTTATTTTTATTTTTTAGAAGGCTACTCACATAACTCCTTGTAAATGAGTTCCCATTCTTAATTGAGTATCCATTCCTATTCAAGTGATTAGATATTTCAGTAAATCCATATCCATCTTTTTTCATCTTAAACATTTTACGAATAATCTTTTGTTCCTTTTCATTCACAACCATTTTATCATTATGAGTATCAAATCCAAATAAGGAGTGAGTATATTTCATCCCATTTCGTTTTTTAGTTTGGAGTGTATCGGTAATACGAGACCTTAAAGTTTCAAGTTCATATTCAGCCAATACAGAAAATATCTGTGAAATCATTTTTCCACTTGGAGTAGATAAATCCAAATTCTCCTTCAACGAGATTACATTTATCCCCACATCACTCATTTCATTAAGTAGTGATATTGTTTCAATCATAGACCTACCTAAACGAGATATTGAATAAATAAGTAATTGATTGAATGATTTATTCTTTATTCCATCTTTAATCTCATTTAATCCATTTCTATTAAACTCACTACCACTAATACCAAAATCACTTATTTGATTGTTGATTTGGAAACCAAAGGCATTGGAATAATCAATTAGTTGTTGGGATTGAGTTGTTAGGTCTTGGTTGGTTGTTGAACATCTAACATAAGACCAAGTGATTACATCTTGTTTAACCATTATGAA
>Ga0257118_1000959_pt1 | contig 20397 bp, 15 predicted proteins | sample SI112_150mmetaG_FD_190156 | JGI IMG/M metagenome (GOLD analysis project Ga0257118, IMG submission 190156) | Marine microbial communities from Saanich Inlet, British Columbia, Canada - SI112_150m | ecosystem: Environmental > Aquatic > Marine > Inlet | place: Canada: British Columbia | collected...
TTCTAACCTAATCTTTCTATCATAAAGTTTAACTATTAATAATCTACTTGGATCATAAGTACTTCTAGCTTTAATGATATTTCTGTCTTCATCATCAACTTCACCATCGTCATTATTATCAGTATTTTCACTATTATTTTTATCTATATATTCATATATCTCAAAACTGTCATGCCAATTTCTAGTGTATATATCACTTGAATTTTTATTCCAATCACCAATTTTAACCGCATCACCAATTGCTAGACCATAAACTTTTACCAATCTACCACGATTTCCATTATCATCATGTTTGTCTTCTAAATATAATGTCTTTGCCACAAGAGCATCAGTCCAACCTTCAGTATCACTTGGAATTTGTGTATCTTTATCGCTTACATTAATACTAGAAATTCTAGCAATATTATATTTCTCTTGATATTCTTTTCTAACTAAAAGATCACCACCAGATACACTTATTTCAAATTCATCATCGTCATTCCATCTATTTACTACAGATAATACATCTAAAGTTCCACCGTTAGAATCAGTAACTGTTTCTTCTTTATAGTAATTTTTAGATTGCCAATTATTTGTAAAATCTTCTTCTTTACCAATATCCAAAGTACCATCATTTCTTACTTTAAATATTTGAGTATCATTCCAAGGTGTTTTTACTTCTACTTCTTTACCAATTATATTTGCAATAGCAGCAAGTTGAATTGATTTTGTATTTGTTAATTCTTCTACATATTTTGTAGCATCATCTGAATCTTCAAATGTTGTAAACTTATCACTATCTACACCAAGATCATTTAATAATTGAGTTTTTTCTTCTTCAGTTACCGTAATACCTGATTCCTCTTTTTCAATTAAAATCTCTTTTGCTTGAACTATCATTACATCTTTGTAATCAAATGCAGCATCTTCAATTTTAATAATATTTTCTACTATAGTATCTGTAAAACTAGCACCAGCCATAGTCATATTTAATTTATTATTAACAAAATCAATAGATGGTGTTACAGTTAATTCTTCACCTGTAATTGGGTCTTTTGTAGAAACTGTAATTGTTTGAGTACCTGAATAGGTACCTTTAATTAAAATATCTTTGGCTTCATTTGTACTTTCATCACCCATCTTTAGCATTGCAACGAAATTTCCATCATTTTCAAATTGATACCACTGAACATCTCCATGTTCATTTTTTGTAACTATTCTTTTACCAACAATACCAGTAGATTGGATTTGAGTAATTTCGGCTTCAGTTTCAGTAGATACTGTTTCTTCTGCAATTACCTCTTCATACTTAGCTGCATAATCTACTACAATTGTAGCAGGCTTTGATATAGTCCAAAATGTATTAAATTTATCATCAAGACTAACTGATGTACTAGCATCAACTGTAGCAAATACAGGACTTTTAGTTCCATCTTTAAGTACAATTTTTGTACTACTATAATTAGTAATAATATAATCACCAACTGTAATACTATTTCCATCTGTAGAAACTAATACATCTAAATCTGTAAATTTACTAGGCTTAATAGCTACACCATCAGAATCAAACTCAACTGTATTTTTATCAAATCCATATAAATCAACTTTATTACCTGCTTTAAATTGTACAAAGTATTGTAAACCTTCATTTACTTCAAATACCATTGATGTGTTTACCGTATTTGTTAAAATATCTGCAAATGTTTGTACAGGTGTAGTGTCTTCTACTGCAGTGCTTGAAGTATCATCAAGTACAACAGCTATTACTGTAGTATCTACTGCTTTTACAATAATACTAAATACTTTTGTATCAGATGTAGAACCTTTTGTAATAGTTGCTGTAAGCGTAATAGCTGTATCCAAACTTGGTTGAGTTACACCACCATTAACATCTACAACTGTAGCATTTGAAGATGCCCATGTAATAGTAGAACCACTTGTACCAGAACTTGGTAATGTAATATCTGCCTTAACTGCATTTGCATCTATGCTTGATAAGTTAAGTGCTGCTTTATCACTAGATACTACTAATAATTCTGCTTGAGTTGCTGTTTCTGTTGCTGTTGTTGCTGCTGTTGTTGTTGCTGTTGATGTTGTTGCTGTTGTTGATGTAAAGTCTAACTGAGCAGTAGAATTTTCTAGCATCTTTATAAAATAACCTTTGGCAACACTAATTTGAGTTAAGTCATTTAAATCACCTAAGCCAAGAGACACTAACTCCATATCATATGTTTTCCAACTTCCAACTGCCGCATCATATGTCCATGCTGATGATACTTTTGTTGCACCAAGTTGTGCAATCAAATTATCTGGTTTTATATTATTTACAAAACCAACTAGATTCCATCCTGTTACTAAATCCATATTACTTTGAACATGGGAACTACCTGCAATTGTAATACTAGTGTCAGCTAATAGTTTTAGGAAATATCCCTTTTCAGGTACTATATTTTTAAGGTCATTTAAATCACCTAAGCCAAGAGATACAAGCTCCATATCATACGTTTTCCAACTACCAGCTGCCGCATTATATGTCCATGCTGATGATACTTTTGTTGCACCACCTACTGAATCAATAAAACTTGATGCTGTAGTACTTGTCATATCAAGTGGTACAGAAATCAAATTCCAACCAGTTTTCAAGTCATAGGATTGAGTATCTCCTAAGCTTGTTTTAAATGCAACTATTGAAGTTTTTCCACTTTCATCCGGTACAATAGTTGCATTTGCGGGACTACTAATTTGTAAAGCTACTCCATCTGGGTTTGTAATATTTATCTTTACAACTTTATCTATATAGTCCGCATCTATATCAATTTTAAACATAGTAGAATTTAGATTTGTTGATATAAATTCTACGCCATCTAATACTGCTACACCGCTAATTGTGTAGCCTGTAATATCTGTTACTTTTTCTCCATTTAGTTCTATACTACCTATAACTCTATATGGTGGTAGGTTTGACACTGAATGAGCCGTAGTTATAAATATTGTTACTAAGAGTAACATTTTTAAAAAATTTGTTTTTTGTAAATATTTCATAGTTTGAATCTCCTTTTACTTTAGATATTACAGAAGATTTAATATCTTCTGTAATATTTTTATTAATTAGTTGTTAGATTAATACTTGAAGTTAAGTTTAATAACGAAGTAGCATTATCTAACTGATGTATTTCTTTAGCTATTGCAACACCAAGAGAATTAAATAATACAAATGAAACTGTCGTTCCTGATGTAGAATATTCTACAGGAATCTTTACTAGTGGTGCTGCTGAACCATTAACATTTAACAATACTGATCTTGGTGTACTTAAACCATTTAAATTTGCAGCAGCAATTATATCAGCATCAGCAATCATAACTTTTAAAGTATGATCAGTAGCAACTGTAATAGATGTATCCGCACTTGCATCACTTGCATTAAGAACTAAACTAAGTCCAGTATCCAAGGCTGCTGCCGCAGCTGCAACTGTCTCACTAAATGTAGTTGTAACTTCTTGTGTACCTTTTGCGAATGTAGTTGTAACTGTATAAGTTTGTTCTGTACTAGTAGCTACATTTGCAGATGCAGGATCAAATGTAACTGTCACACCTGTATGAGTAAAACTTCTTTGTCCACTTGCTAATGCATCAAATGCTGTTTTCGCTGCTCCAACTGTTACTAAATCTGCTGCATCGATCACTGCTTGACTAGCTGCTACTACTTCTGTAAATGTAGTAGTAACTTCTTGTGTACCTTTTGTAAATGTAACTGTAATTACATCACTTTGTTCACTTGCAGTTGCTGTTGCTATCTCTGCACTAAATTCTACTGTCACACCTGTATGAGTAAAACTTCTTTCTCCACTTGCTAATGCATCAAATGCTGTTTTCGCTGCTCCTACAGTTACTAAATCTGCTGCATCAATTAATGCTTGGTCTGCTGCATCAATTAATGCTTGGTCTGCTGCTAAAGTTTCTGTAAATGTTGTAGTCGTACTATATGCAGTAGTTCCACTACCTTTTGAGATAGTAGCTGTTACTGTTTGTGTTTGGTCTTCAACTGATGCTACAAGAGCTACTTTGTCAAACGCTACACTTACTCCATCAAGTTGAGTTGGAACTGTTCTAGATGTAACTTGTTCTGCTATTGCATCTACAGATGTAGTATTTGCAGCTAATATTTCAGCTTCTGTCATACCAATAATTACCGTACCAGTTAATTGACTTACTAAACCACTAAACTTAGAAGTTACAGCAGTTGCTGCTACACCAGATATTTGAGTACCAGCATCTGTAAGACCTGTAGCAATTCCAGTTGCTGGAGTAGCTTCAGAAATACCACTTGTACCTGATATATATAGTGAAACTTTATAGCTTCCATTTTCACCAAAGTAAGATTTTAAGTTTGCAGCTACAGTTCCAAGCTCTCCAGTAGCTTCTGCCTCAAATTTTGCAATTGTACTAGATAGGTCAATATCTATAGCACCTGTAGCATCTGTAGATACAGAACCATTTGCGCTATCATTTGTAAGCTCAGCTGTTATGTAGCTACCATCAGATTTTGTACCATATCCATATAGTTTTGCACCTGCTTCTACTTCTACACTATATGCACCATCATATTCACCTACTGTTCCACCTCTTGTAAGCTTCACTTTATCCATTACTACTAAAAGAGCTTGAGCGTTATCATTATTTTCAATTTTGATACCTAATGTTAAAGATTTAACATCTCCATTTTCCATACTTGCATATGCATTTTCATCAGCATCTAAAATATTTGTTAAGCTAAAGTTAGCTGAATAAAGAGCTGCTACATCTGCTGCTTCTACAATATCATGTTTAACATTTCCAAAAGAACCATCTTCAATTGTTACTAACTGATCACCAATAGTTACTTGTGAATCTTTTAAAGCAAGCATATCAACTAGTTTTGCAGATGCCACTAAATCAGCAGCTTCTGCTGCTGCAGTCTCTTCTGCTGTTTTTGCTGCTGCTGTTGTATCAATAGCCGTTACTGCAGACTCAGTTGCTGCAACAATATTAGTTGTTTCAGTAGCATCTAAAATACTACCATCCGCTTTTGTTAATGTTGTAGTCGTAGTGTCTGTACCAGAAATTACAGCTGCAATAGTTTCAATATTAATATCACTATCTGCAATATCCGTACCGAAGTTAGTCTCAAATACTGTCTTTTGAGCTGCAACTACTGTCGCATCTAAGAATATATCTGCAAATGAAGATGTATCAACTGTCTTACTAGCTACTACTGCAGCAGCTTGAGCTACTGTAATTTGTGCTGCAATTTTTTCAACACCACCTAACATTACTACTGCTTTTACAGTATCTTCTGCATCTGCAATAGATCCAGTACCAGCTACTGCTGCTTCTACAACAGCTTCAACTTTTGAAGTTACAACTTCAATTGCTTTTGCTTTTGTAGCAATTTCGGCAACTGTTGTATCAGCTGTAATTACCATAGCTTCCATTACAGACTGTACAGCTTTAACTGATTTCTCAACTGCTACAATATTTGCTTGAGCTGTTGTATCAGTAATAGCTGCACTAACTACAGTAGCTGCTGTAGCAGTTGCAAGTGCTGTAGCAGATTGAGTAGAACCTAAGTTTACAAGAGATGCAGCAACAGCTTTCATAATATCTACAAAGTTAGCATTTACATCACCACCAGCTGCTTTTGCATAAAGTTCAACAGTTTTTTGAACTTTAAGTGCTTGTTTAATAGCTACTGCTGCTGCTGCTTTAGCTGTAGCATCACCAGTTAAAAGTTGAGCAATTGGATCTGCTACAAGAGTTGCTTCATCGATACCTAATTGAACCGCAATATTTGTCTTAGCTTCGGCTAATGTTTTACCAGAATCAACTGCTGATTGAACCAAAGTTGTAAGAGGTGTAATAGCTGCTACAGTTGCACCAGCTGCCATTGGAGCTTTTAAAACACCTTCAAAAACTTCACCAGTATCTGTATCAATACCACCAGATGCTACTAATGCACCAGCTGCAGGAGCTGTAGCAAATGTAAATGTATATTTACCATTTTCATCTGTAGTTGCCTCTTTACCACCAAAAGTTACTTTTGCATTTTTAATATATCCATCAATTACTGTACCAGATACCGTTGTAGATGTACTAGGTATCGCACTACTTGAACCAAAATTACATCCTGTGAATATTACAGTACTTACAACAACTGCACTTGCAATCTTACTTAATCTTATCTTATTTATTTTCATATTTTCCCCTTGTTATTTATATACGTTTATTATACTATTATAAATATAATAAAACAAATAACGACATGTCATTTTTATAGTATTTCAAAATTTCTACCCATTAAAGTGATTTTTTGATACTATTATGTAATTAATTAAATATTAGAGGTTAAAATATGAAATATAAAATACTATTAAATTTATTAGCAATATCAACATTTATGAGTGCAGTAGATACTATACCAATGCCCCCAATGATACCATCACTTGATACAAAGTCAAATAATATTTCCAATAAAAAATCCACTATACCAAAATCATGTGAGCTAATACCTCCTATGGTAATATTTCTTCCACCACCTATGCAAGATGAACTATCAAAATGTAAAAATGAGCTTAATAAACCAAAAAAAGAATTTGTAGAAAAACAACTTACTAAATTATTTAAAAAGAAAGTAAGTGTTAATAAAATAGAAATAGTAAAAAAATTCAATCAACTGTATAAAGTAACTTACAATGATGCTGATGTTATTTTAGTAAATAAAACCGTAGATGGTTTTATAGAGCAATAAATATGATAAATAAATATTTAATTTTAGGGATAGGTAGTATAGCTGCTATTAGTGGATATATTTTCATGTCTGATTCTGATAATAATCCAATAAAAGATAAAACAACTATCACAAATGTAGTAGAGTCCAAAGATATAAAGACACATCAAACAAAAAAAATTAAGATTCTTTATATTGAAGAAGATACACAAGAGATTAAAAAAATTGCTATAGTACCTACAAAAAAAGATACGCTAAAAGAGTATAATCAAGAAAGTAAAGTAGAAATTGAAGAGTTAAATAGTGAAGAGATTATACAATATATTCAAGATAACAATTTAGTAGATGTGACACCTTTGAAAACAAATCAAGAATATGACACACCATCTAGGTTTTCTGTGTATGCGGATATTACAATAGAAGAAGCAAAAGATATGTATGATAATACATTGCCTCCTCCAGCACCTGCTATAATTAATAATACAGATTATCCTATTATCATGGATGGATATCTCAATACAATGGCAAAAACTAAGATTGTTACCCAAAATGATACAAATGGTGAACCAGTATCTGCTCAAGACTTAGAATCAAAGGAAGATGAACAATCAAATACAGACACTTCAGATAGTTTTACTATTGCACCACCATCAATTGGTCAAAACTAAACTATGAGAACCTTTTTCTATTTTTCTTAAGCCTAATTTAAAAATAAAAGAACTTGTAGCTTTAATATTATTTATATTTATATCATAGCTACATTTTAAATATCTAGAAATGCTTTCATTATCTTGATTTTGAGCTATAGTTAAAAATCCAAAATTATCTTTAGCCATATGTATTTTATCGTCTCTAGAGCTTAAAATATATTTATCAATAACAAATTCAATTTGTTTTTGATTTTTAAGACCTTCTTTTGGTTTATATCTATTAAGTACTTCAATAAAGTCATAGGGATATGATATATAATCTGTACTAATAGATTCACATTTATTATCTAAATCTTTTAAATTTTTTATATCGTTTAAATTACAATCTTTTTCTATATAATTTTCTAACTTTATAATTAGATTTATATTCCCATAATCAAATGGTATACCAGCTGATGCAATTTCAAGTAATTCATCTATATTATCTTTATATTTATTTACTAATTTTATCACTTCATCTTGGACATTTTTATTTGTAATATTTATTTGAGTTAAAGCAGTATCGTGTGAGACCTCTTTTATAAACTGATTTGAATCATCTAGATTTTTTAATATTAGTATAGATATAGCTGTAATAAAAAATAGTGTAATTAATAATACAACACCTTTTTTTTGTATATACATAATAAGTCTTGTCTAAAAACTCATAGAAAATATTGGCAAAAGCATAGCAATAACAATAAATCCAATAAGACCACCAACTATAAGCATAAACATAGGCTCTAATAGCGTTAAAAATATTCCTATTTTATCTTTATTTTTGGTACTGTATAGTTCTGCTAAATTTTGTAATATCGCACTTAACTGACTTGTTTCTTCTCCAATAGCTACAGCTTGAATAAAAGCTATATCAATTTTATATATTTTACTATTATCTAAGATAGTTGATAGTTTTTCACCCTCTACAACTTTTTTACTAGCACTTAGAAATAAATTCTTAATTACAGAATTTTTCAAAATATTTGATCCCAGTTTAAAAGCCTGTACTACTGGTACTCCTGATTTAATTAAAATAGAGTTCATATAAGCAAACCTACTTAATTCACCTATTTCTATAAGGCTACCAATAAAAGGTAATTTTAATAATAAAGTGTCATATTTATATTTAACTTTTGGGAAATTCTTAAGTATATAAATAGATAATGAAATAATAGTAATTATAAATATTAACACTATATGATAATAAGAATTAACAAAGTTTCCTGCTTCAATTACAAACTTGGTAATTCCTGGTAATGCTTGATCATTATGTTCAAAGATTGCCGTAATCTTTGGAACAATAAAACTCAACATAAATCCAACCATAAAAAATGATACTGTAATTATAAAAGCTGGGTATGTCATAGCTGATACAATTTGTTTATTTAATTTATCTTGCTCTTTTAAATAATCTGCAAGTTCAACAAGTACAGACTCTAACATTCCACCATCTTCACTAATTTTAATAGATTGTAAATAAAACTCTGGTAGTTCTACTATTTTTTGTAATTGTAATGCTGTAAAAAGATTCTTTCCCTCATCCATATATGCAATAACAGATAAGAAAAATGGATTTAATTTACTATCATTTTTATATCGCTGAGATATTAACTTAAGGGCATTTAAGAGAGAAATCCCAGAGTTTAAATAAATACTTAGATCCCTACTAATACTTGATAGTACATTAGCTTTTAGTTTTATTTTTCTTCTTAATGAAAACTTATTAAATATACTTGGATTATCTTTATTTATAGTTTTATATATAATTTTCTTATGCTTCAATTGTGCTTTTAATCCAGCAATAGATTCAGCTTCAAGTTGACCTTTAATAAGCTTACCATCTTTATCAAATCCTGTATATTTAAAAAGCATCTTTTACCTCACGAATTTTTGCATCAAAATATTCATCTATATCATTAATATATTCTATAACTTCTGGCTTTTTATACATATCATTAAATATATATGTTTTAGTTTCAGTTTCTACAATCATCTCACTACATCTTTGGTCTTTTTTACAGCTATATTCAAAAACTATACTATATCGTTGAAGTTGTTCAAGCTCTAAATCTATAAATTCTAATTTTTCTAATTCTGGAGTATAATCATATACTATCGGCTGTTCTTTAAATATTGGCTTGAGCACATCTTCTTGTAATGTACCATCTATAAATACAAAACATGAAAAATCATTTTCTATACACTTTATAGTTATTTTTTCTTCAAATTCTTGACTTAGAAGTGTTTTTTTTAAATTAAGAAGTGTTACTTCATCTTTTTGTAAATCATTATTTTTTGTAAAACTATTAATAGCAAATATATAAATAGTTGAGATTAAGATTATCACAATCATAATCTCAAAAAGTGTAAATGCCTTTTTCACAAATAAATACTAATTATTCTTATTTACACTTAGAATAGTAAATATCATCATTACCACCCTCTTTTTTATTTCCACCAAAAGATATTAAATCAATATTATCTTCATCATTAATATAAACATATTTTGATTTCCAAGAATCTAATGGTTCTTTATTATCTTCAAAATATTTTTTTTCTACTAAAAGATTTAATCCCTCTTCTGTTGATGGATATGCTGAGTTATCAATTTTGTACATCTTTAAAGCTTGATCAATACTTTTCATTTGAATACAAGTTAATTTAATTTTTGCATCATCACTCTTACCTGTTAACGATGGCAAAACAAACGCTGCTAGTAATCCTAAAATAATAATTACTACCATTAACTCCATTAATGAAAATGCTTTTTTCATATTCTTTTTTATTTGTTGATTCTTTTTTATATTCATGTTTAACCCTTTTATTTTTCATTTTTTGCTAAAGTAATATCACCAAAATAGCTTTTCAAACTTTTACCACATCCTAGCCAATTAAGAAGTCCATCTTCTAAATTTACTACATTTGTAAAACCCATTTTTTTAAGCTGATATGCTGCTAATAATCCTCGTGGACCTTTGAAACAATATGTAACAATAGGTACATCATTTCCATACTTTTCAAATATTTTTTTAATAGCTACAAACTCTAATTTACCTCTAGGAATTGTGAGGTGGTTTTCTTTTCTTAGATAACCACTAGCAAATTCTTCTGGTTCTCTTACATCAAGTAATAATGTATCTAAATCTTTAAGGTTTATATCATCTGGTTGAATTTGAGTTACATGTTCTTCAGCTTCTGTAATTAACTTTTTAAACTGTTCAGTTAAATAAACTTCTGCTCTTCTTGATGCTAAATCTTCAAGATCAAGATGTGCTGTATCTTTTAACTTTTCTTCCATATTATAAATTCTTTAAGAACTCTATTGTCATTCTTACACCTGCACCACTAGCACCATAAGGATTATAACCCCATTGTTCTTCTACATATGCAGGACCAGCTATATCACAGTGAACCCATTTATTTTTATTTTCATCTTTAATAAATTCATCTAAAAATATTCCAGCTGTGATAGCTCCACCATATCTAGTACTAGAGATATTACAAATATCTGCTATTTTAGATTTGATTGTTTTTCTAAGATATTTATTAAAAGGTAATGTAGTAGCTAATTCTCCACTATCAAGTGCTGATTGAACTACTTTCCATGTAAGTTCGGTATTATTACCCATTATGCTTGTCGTATAATGTCCAACTCCAACTACACTAGCACCTGTTAATGTAGCAAAATCCATAATATAATCTATATCTTCAATTTCATCTTGTGCATAACATAAACAATCCGCAAGAACAAGTCTTCCTTCTGCATCTGTATTTCTAACTTCTATTGTTTTACCATTTTTTGCAGTTAGAACATCATCTGGTTTAAAGGCATCTCCACCTATCATATTTTCCACAGCACCAATAATACCATGTACTTCAAATGGAAGATTTAATTTAGCAATAGCATCCATCATTCCTAAAACAGCAGATCCCCCACTTTTATCAGACTTCATAGTTACCATAAAATCTGATGGTTTTAAACTAAGTCCACCAGAATCATAAGTAAGACCTTTTCCTACTAAAACAATTTTCTTTTTAATTTTACCTGATGGCTTATATGTAAGATGAATTAGTTTTGATTTATGTCTACTTGCACGACCTACTGCAGCTATTGATCCCATACCATTAGCTTCAAAGTATTTATCACCTAAAATTTTACATTCAAGATTGTTATCTTTTGCAATTTTTATAGCTTCATTTGCCATAATTTTTGGATAAAAATCATCTGGTGCTGTATTTACAAAATCCCTTACCATATTTACACTATTTGATACATTTACTGTTTCTTGAAATACATCTATCTCTTTTTGTGAAATATGTTCTACAATAATATTTATTGTTTTTTCTTTTTGTACTTTCTTTTTTGATTTATATTTGTTAAAAGTATAGTTTCCTAACTCTAAACCTTCAATAATCTCTCTTAAATTTTCATTTGCAATTATTGATGCAGTTTTAAAAGTTGTTTCATTTAACTTTCTAATTCCAACTGCAGCAGCTACCCTTAGCCCATCACTTGTATTATCACAACCAACATATATTTTTTGTTGTTCTAATAATAATACACAGCTTTCATCAGCACCTTCAAAATTTAATTTTTTTAGTATTTTTTTATCTTTTAAATTTGTCTCTTTTTGTACGATAATAATTTCAACATCTGATTTTACTTTTGTTTCTACTAAGTTTAATTTCAATTTTTTTCCTTTATTTCTTTCTTTGTAGCTTTATTAAAATAGTATATGATACTTCCACCTATAGTCAAGGCAAATGGTACAGCTACATACCAGTACTCTTTTGCTACTTTAAGAATCTCTAAAATTTCTTCACCAAAATACCAAACAGGTACAATAGTAATAGCTCCCCACATCCATGCACTAATTAAGTTGATAATTGCAAATAGTTTTGCATCATATCTTGTAAGACCTATTGCTATAGGTATAATTGTTCGCATACCATACATATACCTTTGAGCAAATATTATTGGCCATCCATATTTTTTTAGAAGTAAATGTGCTAGAGCAAATTTTCTTCTTTGACCTCTAAATTTACTATGTACATATGATTTATTGTATCTACCTATATAAAAATATATTTGATCTCCAACAAACCCACCAAGACCTGCTACAAAGATTGCTAAATACAGATTCATATCTCCTGTGCTACAAAGTAGTCCAGCCATAACTAGCCCTGACTCACCTTCAAGTATACTCCATGAGAAAAGTATTACATATCCATATTCTTTCATAAGATAAATAAATTTATCTGTCACCCCATCTACAGGTGCCATATATAAATTATATACTAAAAATGAAAATAAAGTTACAACTATTACCGTACTTATTTTACCAGAATTTTTTTGTAAAAATTTTAGCATCTATTGCTCTTCAAATCTATGCTTTAAAAGATCCTGTGCTTGTATCATATCTTTATCACCTCGACCAGAAAGATTTACAATTACAGTTTTACCTTTTAGTTCATCTTTTGCTTTTTTAAGATATGCAATAGCATGGCTACTTTCAAAAGCAGGAATAATACCCTCTTTTTGACTAAGCCATACAAAGGCATCCATTGCTTCATCATCTGTAATACTATCAAATTGTACTGTACCTAAGTCTTTATGATAAGAGTGTTCAGGTCCAATTCCAGGATAGTCTAATCCAGCACTAATAGAATGTGCTTCTAAAACTTGTCCATCTTCATCTTGTAGTAAATAAGAACATTGTCCATGTAATACACCTGGACTTCCTTTTTCTAAACTACATCCATGCTTGTCCGTATCTAGTCCTAATCCACCTGCTTCTATACCTACACAAGTAGTTTCTTCATCTTCTAAAAAATGTGAGAACATTCCAATAGCATTAGATCCCCCACCAATACAAGCAACAACAACATCAGGTAATTTACCTTCAATATCAAGACACTGAGCTCTAGCTTCCCAACCAATAATAGCTTGAAAATCTCGAACCATCATAGGATAAGGATGAGGACCTGCAACAGTACCAATAATATAATATGTATCTCTTGCATTAGTAACCCAGTATCTAATTGCGTCATTCATAGCATCTTTTAATGTACGACTACCAGATTCAACAGCAATTACTTTTGCACCTAGTAATTTCATTCTAAATACATTTAACTTCTGTCTTTCAACATCTTTAGCACCCATAAATACTGTACATTCAAGTCCAAGTAATGCTGCGATAGTAGCAGTAGCAACTCCATGTTGACCAGCACCAGTTTCAGCAATAACTTTAGTCTTTCCAAGTCTTTTTGCTAATAATCCTTGAGCAATAGTATTATTAACTTTATGAGCTCCCGTATGATTTAAATCTTCTCTTTTTAAATATACTTTAGCACCTATCTCTTCAGAAATATTTTTTGCGTGATAAAGAGGATTAGGTCGGCCTACATAATCTTTTAATAATGCGTTTACATCTTTCCAAAAGTCTTCATCAAATCTATATTTATTATAAGCTTGTTCTAACTCTAATAAAATTGGCATCAACGTTTCTGGTACATATCGACCACCAAAAATTCCGAAATGTCCATTTGAATCTGGATCAAACTTACTTGGTTTTGGGATATAATTATTCATTGTTTACCTTCTTTATATATCTAATACACTATAAATAGGTGCAAATGGTGTAACTTTTTTATCACCTTCTAAAAATGTTAGATTCATAATAAAACATACTTCTACTAAAGTTGATTTTGTATCTTTAACTAATTTACAAGCTGCTTTTGCTGTACCACCTGTAGCACATAAATCATCTATTATTAAAACTCTAGCATCTTTTTTTTCATGAAAAGCATCAAGGTGAATTTCAAGCTCATCAAAACCATATTCTAATTCATATTTTTCACAAATAGTTGTAGATGGTAGTTTCCCTTTTTTTCTAATAGGTACAAATCCAATATTTAATCTATCTGCTAATGCTGCTCCAAATATAAATCCTCTAGCATCCAGACCAGCAATATAGTCTAAATTCATATCTTTATATCTATCTTCTAGGTGATCCATTAATAGTTTATAAGCTTTTGGGTTATTTAAAAGTGTAGTGATATCTTTAAAGATAATACCTGGTTTTGGAAAATCAGGTATATCTCTAATACTATTTAAAAGGATTTCTCTTTGTTCATCATTTAAAAATTTTCTCATATTCTCTCTCTTATTAATATAGAGATATATTATCGAAAACTCTCTTTTAGTAGTCTAAAATCTTTTTGTATATGCGTGACAATATGGCTGTTGATTTCTTCTTTGATAGTAATCTTGATGATAATCTTCTGCTTTATAAAATACTGTATCTTCATGTAGTTTTGTAGCTAAATTATAACCTTTATTAGTTAATTCATTTGCTAATTTTTTTATAACTTCTCTTTCATCTTTCTTACTAGTAAATATTGCAGATAAATACTGTGGTCCAATATCAGGGCCTTGTCCATTTGGCTGTTCTGGATCATGTATCTCAAAAAATAATTTTACAAGTGTTTCATAATTTACAATTTTTGGATCATATGATACTTCAACAACTTCTAAATGTCCTGTAGTTTTTGAACAAATTTGTTCATATGTTGGATTTTCAGTATGTCCACCCATATATCCAGATACAGCAGATACAACACCTGGTAATGTTTCAAAATGATATTCTACTCCCCAAAAACAACCAGCAGCAAAATATGCTTTTTTGTAAGAGTCTGTACCTTTAAAATCAATAGACACAGAATTTACACAATGCCTAGTATTATTAGCAGTAAATTGCTCCCCTTCAAATACATGTCCTAAATGTCCACCACATGAAGCACATACAATCTCTACTCTTCGCCCATCTGCATCTGGTACTCTTTTTACAGCACCATCTATATTGTCATCAAAGCTTGGCCAGCCACAACCACTATTAAATTTTGTATTTGATTTATAAAGTTCGGTATTACACTGTCTACAAGTATAAATTCCATCACCTTTATGCTCATAAAATTTACCACTATAAGGAGCTTCTGTTCCTTTATGTAAAATTACTCTTTGTTCTTCTTGATTTAATTCATTATATGACATATTCTTTATACCTTTATCATTTGAAAATATTGTAGTTATTATAAGAAAAATACTTGCTAAAAAAATAAACACTTTCATCTAAAATATACTCTTTACTTTTCTTTCAGCTTAAACACTAAATTAACCTTGCATCCCTTGGTTTAATCGATTAACTTTTTGATGCTTTGTTTTACAATCTCGCTTAGGAACAATTATCTCTTTTTGTTTTTCTTTTCTTTTAGTGTCTTTTTCTACAAATATCTTTTTTCTAGTTATTGGATCCATCTCAGTATAATACATAACAGCAGAATAAGTTCCTGGTGTTGGAGTAAATACTTGTGCTTGTTCTGGTTTCATTTTTAGTTCATGTTGCGTAAACTGTTTTAGATTATGCATATCTTTTTCTTCACATCCTGGGTGTGCTGCAATTAAATAATATGTTAAAAATTGTTGCTTTCCAGCTTCTTTATTTAATTGGTCATATAATTTTTTAAAATCAATAAGAGTTTGTTTTCCAGGTTTTCCCATTAAGTCTAATACTTTTTGTTCTGTATGTTCAGGAGCTACTTTCATCTGACCTGATATATGATCATTTACCAATGATTTAAGATATTTATATCCATATTTTTTATCTTCTGTAATTAAATCATATCTTATTCCAGATGCAACAAATGCTTTTCTAATACCTGGTATTTCACGAACTTTTTTATTCATATCTATAATTCGGCCATGATCTGGTTTCATAGAACTACAAAGATGTTTTGAATCAACACATCTTTGATGATCACATGTTCCTAATTTAAGTTTCTTATCACATTCATATCCATACATATTTGCAGTTGGGCCTCCAAGATCAGAGATAATTCCTTTAAAGTCTTTATACTCTCTAAAATCTTTTGCTTCTTGTACAATTGAATCTTCACTTCTTGTACGAATTGTCCTACCTTGATGTACTCCAATAGCACAAAAATTACATTCACCCCAACATCCTTGATGGGTCATAATAGAAAATTTAATAGTTTCTAAACATTTAACTTTTCCATCTGGTCTATGGTACGGGTGTAATTCTCTTGTAAATGGTAAAGAGGAAACTTGATCCATTTCTTCTTCATTTAAATAATCACAAGGTGGATTTTGAATGGCATATCTTGTATCAACAGCTTGACACAAACCTTTTGCTGCTATTGGATCATTATTATCATAAAATAGATCAAAAAGATCAATATATTTTTCTTTATCATCTAAACATTCTTTAAAAGATGGTAGCTGATGATAATCTTCTACAGATTCTTTTGATATATAACAAATTCCTCTTATATCTTTATAGTCAGTTTTGTTATTAATTGCAGTAGTTAATTGCATCAATGCAATTTCACCCATTCCATAAATTAAAATATCTGCTTTAGAATCAAATAAAATTGGCTTTTTTAGTTTATTTTGCCAATAATCATAATGTGTAACTCTTCGTAAACTAGCTTCAATTCCTCCTAATACAATTGGAACTGTATCCTTAAAATATCTTCTAATTAAATTTGTATAAACTAATACTGCACGATCTGGTCGTTTATTGTTTTTTCCACCAGGAGTATAATCATCACTATTTCTAAATTTCTTTGTAGCAGTATAGTTAGCAACCATAGAATCAATTGATCCACCACTAACTCCCCAATAAAGTCTTGGTTCACCTAGTCTTTTTATATCCTTGTCACTTTCATAATCAGGCTGACCAATAATACCAACTTTATATCCAAGTTTTTCAAGCATACGACCAACAACCGCTACACCAATAAATGGACTATCTATATAGGCATCACCACTAACTAAGATAACATCACACTGATCCCAACCAAGCTTATCCATTTCTGCTCGTGTCGTAGGAAGAAAAGATGTAGCTAGTGGATTATTGTGATTTTTTTGCATATAGAGTGTGCCTTTTATATTTTGTAGTTAATTATACTCAAAATATTTACTATAGGTATAAACGCTTACAGTTAGTTTACCCTATTTACTTTTCTATAAGTTTTACTATTTTTTTGATTTGATTTATTACCTTGATATCCACTTTTTGCAGTAACAATATCTTTTTGTTTTTGTTTTCTTGCCATATCTTTTTCTACAAATATTGGCTTTCTACTCCATGGATCCATTTCAGTGTAATACATCAATGTTGAATATGTTGAAGGTGTTGGAATAAATACTTGCACTTGCTCTGGATTTAATTTTAATTCTTTATTTGCAAATTGTTTTAAACTTTCCATATCCTGCATTTCGCTTCCTGGATGTGCTGCAATTAAATAATAAGTTAAAAACTGTTTTTTACCATTTTTTCTATTAAGCTCATCAAAGTCAGATTTGAAATTTAAAAGTGTTTCTTTATTTGGTTTACCCATAAGCCTTAATATTTTATCTTCTGTATGCTCTGGTGCAACTTTCATCTGACCTGAGATATGATGATCTACTAAAGTTTTAAGATACTCATCTCCTCGTTTTTTATCTTCATTAATCAGATCATATCGTATACCACTATTTACAAAAGCTTTTTTAACATGATTCATATCTCTAATTTTTCCAAGAAGTTCTATTTGTTCTCCATGATCTGGTTTAAGTACGGGACAAACTGTAGCACTAGTACAAGAGATATCAGCACATACACCTTTTTTAAGCTTTCTACCACATTCATATCCATACATATTTGCAGTTGCTCCACCTACATCATTGATAATACCTTTAAAGTCTTTATGCTCTTTAAAAGCCTCAACTTCCTTAACAATAGATTCTTGACTACGACTTCGTATAGTTCTACCTTGATGTACAGAAATTGCACAGAAATTACATTCACCATAACAACCATGATGTGTTGTAACTGAAAATTGAATAGTTTGTAAAGCTTTTACTTCACCTTGTGCTTTATAGTAAGGGTGAACATCTCGTTCATATGTAAGATCATAAACTTTATCAATTTCATCTTCTTTCATATAATCACTTGGTTCATTTTGAATTAAATATCTAGTGTCATGAAGTTGATATAAACCTTTTGAAGTCATTGGTTCATTGTTATGATAAAACAAATGAAACATATTTATAAATTGTTTTTTATCTTTTTTACATTCATCAAAAGAAGGTAATTCAATATAATCATCAACTTTATTTTTTGAGATATAACAAATACCTTTGATAGATTGTAATGTTTGTTGGTATATTTCTAGTTCTTGTATTTTTGTATTTTGTTCAATACTTAAAGTACGTAAGTTAACTAATTTTTGCGTGACTTCAACTATACTTTTTTCAGCCATTCCATATACTAAAATATCAGCTTTAGAATCAAATAAAATTGACTTTCGTACCTTATTTGACCAAAAATCATAATGAGTCACTCTTCGTAAAGATGCTTCTATCCCACCAATGACAATAGGAACTGTATTTTTAAAGTTTTGTCTTATTAGATTTACATAAGTCATAATTGCACGATCTGGACGACGATTATTAACTCCACCAGGAGTAAAGTCATCACCATTTCTAAACTTCTTTGTAGCAGTATAATTTGCAACCATACTATCAACTAAGCCTGCACCAACACCCCAGTATAATTTTGGTTCACCTAGTCTTGTAATATCATTAGCACTTTTAATATCTGGCTGACATATGATACCTACTTTGTAGCCTTCACTTATTAAAATTTTACCAACTATAGCAATACCACTATATGGAGTGTCTATATATGTATCACCACTTACCAAAATCACATCAAGCTGATTCCAGCCTAATTTTTGGCACTCTTCTTTAGTAGTTGGTATAAACATATATCTCTCTCCTTATATAATATTTATTATTTTAAAATTGTTGCGAGTAACTTATCTCCAGCAATTTCTGTAATTTTAGCTTTGTATATTTGTCCAAATTTAATTTGAACTCCATCACCTAGCTCATTATCGTTTATATAAATCTCACCATCAATTTCTGGTGCCCATACAATATCTTTTGCACTTAAAAGATATTCATGTTCAGTAGATTCTCCATCTACAATAACTTCAATAGTTTGACCAAGCTTTTTTTCTAAAGCTTCTTGTGTAGTCTTAGCAATAATATCACCTAAAACTTCAGCTCTACTATCAATGATTTCTTGATCTACTTTATCATCTCGTTCAAATGCATCTGTTCCATCTTCATCACTATATGAGAATACATTTGCACGATCAAATTTATATTCTCTTACATAATTACAAAGTTCTTCAAAATCTTCTTCCGTTTCTCCAGGGTGTCCAACGATAAAAGTACTTCTAACGAAAGCATCATTATGATTCTTCATATGATCCATAAGTTCTTTTAGTTTTTCACTACCCTTACCTCTTTTCATAATCTTCAGTACATTTTGAGATATATGCTGTAATGGCATATCATAATAGCTATGGAAAAGTTTTGAATTTCCTATTTTATCAATTAATCCAAGTGTAGTTGTAGATGGATAAAGATATAAAATTCTAGCACTTTTTACACCTTGGATTTTTTCAATAGCATCTATTAATTGTTCTAAACCATCATTGATTCCATGATCTCTTAAAAATGAACTAGAGTCTTGTGATACAAAAGAAAAATCATAATATCCATTTGATACTAGATTTGTAACTTCTTTAATAATTGAAGCTAGTGTACGAGAAAAAAGTTTACCCTTAAATCCAGGAATTGCACAAAAACTACATGCCTGATTACATCCTTCACTTAGTTTAATATACGCATGGTAAGATGATCCTGTAATAACTCTATCTACATTTTCATTTGTTAAAAATACTTGATTTGAAAATTGACTTCTCTTTTCATTTACAAGCTCATCAATTTTATCGTAATCACCAACACCAGTAAAAATATCAATCTCAGGCATCTCTTCTTTTAGCTCTTTTTGATATCTTTCACTAAGACATCCAGCCATTACAAGTACT
>Ga0257118_1000994_pt1 | contig 19906 bp, 6 predicted proteins | sample SI112_150mmetaG_FD_190156 | JGI IMG/M metagenome (GOLD analysis project Ga0257118, IMG submission 190156) | Marine microbial communities from Saanich Inlet, British Columbia, Canada - SI112_150m | ecosystem: Environmental > Aquatic > Marine > Inlet | place: Canada: British Columbia | collected...
CAGAATTGCCTTCTAATATGGTAGCAATTGGACCAATTAACTTCCATTCATCTCCTGTATATGCATTGATTTGTTCGTTTGATGTGTCAAACCACATATCACCGACTATAGGGAATTTAGGAGCTGCTGAATTTGCTGTAGCCCCTCCTAAATTCTTGAAGATGGAACCATTGTATACTTTCAGTACACTATTATCGGAATCATACCACAATTCACCCCTGAGTGGATTGGTGGGTTGGTGGTTATTTGACTGGTTTTCTAATAATTTAATAAAGTTTTCAGCAACAATCTCACCGTAACCCGTTTTATTCTTTCCAAGTAATGTAATACTACGATCTGTGTTTACTGTGCCATCTAAAACCGATGTCAGTATGTCCCCGTTTGTTAATTTTACTGTATATGCCATATTTATTCCTATGTTGAACTCAGGTGCGTAAGTGTTTGAATCCTAACTGTATAATCTACTTGGATTCTTCTGTTCTGAGCTTTTTGTGAGGGGTGGAAAACCACGTGCGTTATTAATTTTAAATTATCTGCACTCCCATTCCATGTTTTTAAACCCAATTCATCAAACACAAATTCCCCATCAAGATTGGTACTGTTATCAAATGCTTGCTGTCCGGCTGGTTCACCATAATCCAATAAACAGGTAACTAATATATCAGTGTATACTTTGCCTGTGGTGTGCAAGACTGTTAAATTGTTTCTAGTAGTATCTGTATTGGTTGCAGAATTATCATCCACTACTTTACTATACGTTTGGTTGTATAAATCAGCATTCTGCCCTGTAGAATTTGCTGGCAGATAAGTGATGATCCCAGTTGGGTCAACACTTGTTCCACCATTACCAAATACCATCTGATATATATGACCAGTATTCTTATTAGCCAAACTCTGTGCCAATGATTCAGAAAAATTCTCATAATGTATTGCGTTTCTCTTATCTACAAAAACTTCATCCGAATCGGGGTCAAAGATCTTGATATGACCCTCAACACCCACTAACCCTATATCATTTGGGTTTCTTTCTGTGTCTTTTGCCGCAGCTTGCTGTTGATTCGTTTCTTTTTCTTCCATATTCTTATTTATACTGTTTTAAATCACTATCTTTTAATGAATTTTGCCGTAACAGTTTCTTGTTTCTGCAACGATATGCCATTACTAGCACTATTCTCACCTTGTTGATACCATATTTTGTTATACGGAGTAGCAACAACGCTACCCGAACTAACATCCACTACATCTGAGTCATATATATGCGTGTTAATCGCTGTACCCGCACTGCCACGCATTAACCCACTTATTGTATTATTCTCTAAATCCCGTTCACGATATGTTATGCGTTCACCATTAATATTCACGATGCCAAATATACTAACATCTATATTCGGTTCTCCTAATGCATTGACATCATCCAAATATATAATATCATCAGTAATTTCTAATTGTTTAATTAGATTAGCTGTATTAGATCGTGATATTTTGTACATTGCTGTATTACCACGCATATCGCTAAATATTTTAAATGATAATGTATTTGGCACTATACTATCTGTAATACTTGTAACATATATATGGTCATTGGGTTCAATAATCACACCAGTTAACACGATATTTTCACCATCAATATAATATTCATCAACTGAGTTTAACATTCTTCCATTCTTAGTGACCCATGCTCTACTTTTATCTGTGATAGTTCGTTGCAACGGGAATATATTTTGGTCTACACCAGTTGATGTTCTTTCATCAAAGTATCTACTATCAAACAAATCACTATCAAACAATTCAATATTCGTAACATTTGCACCAGTTGGACCAATGAATACCTTTGTCATGATATCCATTTGATTTGTATCTTTCCAACATGTAATAGCTATTACATCATCGTATGCTAAATTAACACCATCAATTTCACGAATAGCCAATATGTCATTATCTATTACATACTGTGCTTTTGTTGTTACATAGATGTCTATTATATCGTTGTTATCAGGGACAATACCAAATATAATATATCTATTATTACTACCATCCCACCCACTAACCGTATAATCAGTGGATAATGTTTTTAATTCTTCATTTACATACACAATTACCTCATTGCTAGATATCAAAGCATGACTAACACCTGATTCGGTTGGTAGTTCATAGTCTGTGGTATATCCATCGGAGATATATCGTTTCATCTCTGGTGGTCGTAATCTTAATCCATTATGTTCAACTATCGCATTCTGTCTATTTTTATGACTAGTACCAATAGTTAAATCAAAATCTAATGTAACACCATTTGTGGTAAATGATTGTGTTTCTGGATAGCTATGACTGTGCTGATCATTTCCAAACACAGTAATTGATATATTATCTGTTTGCTGATATTCGTTATCAAAATTAACGACAGTCGTATATGTTAAATCTGAATTCCTATCATAAGTGTACCCTGATGTTAATTCGTTGCCATTAACTAATATTACAATATTAGCAATTTCACTATACTCAACAGGCACTACTATCCTATATGATGCCGGTAGTTCAATGACTACACTTGGTGCATCTAGGTAGCCTGTGCCAGCATCCGTAACTATTATGCTATCGACTGCATTGCCAATTACATTTGCTATACCTGTTGCTTGTCTTACTGTTCTTGATGGTGCTGATAATGCTATAGTAGGTGGCAAATCATACCCTGACCCGGTACTTACTATTGATATACTATTTACTTCACCTTGTGCGTTTACTGTAGTGGTAGCACTTGCACCACTACCATGATATAGTAGTCCAGCTGGTGCATCTAGTGTTATAGTTGGTGCAGATGTATAATTAGAACCACCGTTTACAATTGTAATCCCAGTGACCACCCCACCAGTCAGTACCGCAGTCCCTTGTGCAACATCATTTGCTACAGCAGAAGGCGCATCTACGACAATATTTGGTGTTGTTAAATACCCAGCACCAGCGTTTGTGATAGATGTGCCTGTTACCGCATCACCAGTGATACTTGTAGATATTGTTGCTTGCACTGGGGTTACATCACCAGGTGCTATAGTAATAATTGGCATTGCAATGTATCCCCACCCAGCGTTTGTGATAGTTAAGCTATCTACCTGTCCACCAGTTACATTGGCTTGTATTACTGCCTGTGTTGCTTGTGGGGGTGCACTTACTGTAATAGTTGGTGCTATATCATAGTCATGCCCGGTATTTGTAATACCAATAGAATCAACTTGCCCATTCAACATATTTGCTATTGCGGTAGCATCTGCACCATTTATAATATTCGCAGTTGGTGCTGACAATGTAATTACCGGTGCCGATGTATATCCACTACCAGCATTTGTTACTGATATACTAACCACATACCCATCACCAGGATAATATGGTTCCCCAGATCCTGTGTTAATGGTAGCAGTTGCTGTTGCTTGTGTACCATTTAGCAAATCAGGTGCAGATATTGTAATGATTGGTGCTACGGTATAACCACTTCCGGTTTCAACCAATGATATAGTACCAACACCCCCCTCACCATCAAATTGAACCATATCAAAGTTGTTGCCATCAAACCCATCTATTGTAGCACTTAACGAGGATGTTGCTGTCGCCTGAACACCTGCGGTTACTACAGGAGTGATCGTTACAGTTGGTGCGGTATCATATAAATTACCACCATCATCGACATTAATATCAGCTAATAATCCGTTACTAACCTGCGCAGTACCGATTGATGTGCTTGCAACACCAGTAGGAACACCCACTGTAACAGTAGGTGTTACACTATAATAGTTACCAGCGACATCCACGACGGCAGTATCTATTATATTATCTGCAATAGTCACTGTTCCCGTGGCGTTTACCGATACCGCCGGTGCATCTATAGTAACAGATGGTGCTGACGCATAATGTGAACCGCTATTATCAATACTTACTGAACTAATTGCACCCAATAACATAGTAACCGACAATTCAGCGGTCGCTGTTGTCACAGACGGTGGATTTTCAAAAATTACATTCGGTGGTGTAGCATATGCCGAACCACCATCAATTATTGTCACGCTAGTAACACTATCATTGGTTAAACTAGAAGTAGCGGTTGCTGGTGACCCATTGCTTGCAGGTGCAGATGTAATTGTTACAATTGGTGCATTTTCATACCCATACCCAGCTTCTGCGATGTATACATTTGTTATTTCATCACCATCGGTTGCGATAGTTGCCATCGACTGTTTGTTTGCTACCGGAGTACCAATAGTTACAATCGGCGGATTAGCTTCTTCATACCCTAATCCATTGCCCAACATTGTTATGCTTGTTACCGAACCACTTTCAAAATTTGCTATTGCAGTGGCATCTTGTGTTGGATTACCACCGCCACCAATATAGGAATTGCGATATAATTGATTACCGCCACCAATTTCGTATATGATTACTTTGATATTTTCATTATCATTAACACCTGATGTTACAGTTACTACTTTGTTAACCCAATCAATGGTGTAATTTCTAGTCTCATTCAATACATTGCCAGTAGTTGAGTTAATAACCTTAATTGCTGTTGGGTGATATACCAAATCATCAAAACTAAATGTATTACTCGTTGTTTTATACTCAAATATTTTAGTTGTTAAATCAAAGGCATGACCATTGCCTGAATAATCAAACCCAGGTCTTGTATCAACGGTTAAATCTAAGGTGTCAAATATACTACCAGGCACTAATTCTTCTGGTGCATGACTACTATATTCATCAATAAATTCACCACCTTCAACATTAATATCTGTGCTTTTTGTGCCTAGATAAACGTCGGTAAATGCACTTTCAAAGATTGTGTCTAATTCTCTCGTAGAATTATAATCCAATCCCTTTACCTTAATACCTGGGTAATCTATACCATCAATTAATAACGCCAAATCTAATCCAGGACTATTAACATCGGCAACATATAAACCCGATATCCTATCAATTCCGCTTAATGTTCCAGCATCTACTTTATTATACTCTACTGGATCAAATGAATTTACACTCACAGTGAATGTATTTGCATCTACGGTTAATGTATCATATGAATTATCTACGGTGATTGTCGCAGAATCTACTGTTCTAGCATCCAATGAACGATAAACATTATCATTGTATCTAAACACTTGTGATGCATTATGCCATGTACTTGCTGCCCAATCTACAATGTCCGTAGTATATTGATATCTGTCATACTTAACCGTGGTATCAATCGTTCTGACTAGATTATTATTCATTACAGGCAATGCTGTTGCACCTGTGCCAATACCTATTATTTCGATAGTTGGTGTAGTTGCATAACCATATCCCATATTGTCTATTGCAAGTTCCGTAATTTCACCGGCACTATTAATCTTAGCAGATACTTCCGCTGGTGTTATAGCATCACCCACAATGTTCACTTCTGGCACTGTCATATATCCACTGCCAGCATTGACTATCGTAATACTTTCTACAACCAACAGCCTATTGTTATACCATTGATCCCACGGCTGATCTTCCCATACATTATGATTAGAAACTTCTTTTAACCCAATGCCATCTTCATCAAAATTACTATGATCTGATGTTAGAATCACACCATCATAATCTAATACCGGACTAATGTATTTCCCGAACGTAGTATCATAATACGATGGAACATCAAAATCACCCACATTACCATTTAATAATTCAATACCGTCATAATTTATCAAGAATTCCTTAATCTTAGTATGATACGGCTTGACTTCGTTGATGTAATCTAATACGAATGATTGGTTATCTTTCTTATATGTCGTATACGGTAATAATGAACGAATATTATGATTAACATCAATTAAACTTGTTTTGTATAACCATTCTACATTGCCTTGTTCTGCTAATATATAATTAAACATAGAAATCAGCATCTTATTCTTGTGAATGGTTAAATCTTTGACCAATAGTTCTTCATTGATAGCACGAATGATAAATCTTGTAGCACACGGTATTTCTTGTGTCCATAATACTTCACTAAATGCTACGGTGCCATCTTCTAAACCAACACGCACCCATTCCTCACTCTGGTATTGATATAATTCCCATTTACCGGCATTATTTGTTTGTACTTTAACATACATACTTTCTGTTGCTACCAATGTCGCTAAATCATTAAATACAGCAACTACTTGATGTGGAATTATGTACTCTGTCGCTGTAGCATTATACCAATCCACATAATTCCAATACTTGGTAGTATCATATGCTTGCTGTTTTACAAATTCTAATTCATCATTGGCATCTACTTCGTAAATAGTCCATAAATTATCATGATCGCTGTCAATCGTAACAAGATACTTGTATCCTGTTGCAACAGCCGTTAAATCTTGATATCCCAATTCGATTAAATCATCTACTTGGCGATCCCATTCACCACTTAATTCAAATGGCATAGGATCTTCTTTATTTAATAAACCAAATGTTCTTGATTCGGATATCACATTACTCTTTAATACATCGTTAATCTGGGTTAGATACACCTTCAATGCTGATAATCTATTCACGAACATTGATTGTCTAGGTCTAAAACTCAATCCATATTTGTCTACTTCTGATAAATTTGGATCAGGGACTACCAATGTTGTGCCATCTGGTTTTCTAGTAGCACCACAAAAACTATCCTGTAGCTTTTTATATAAATCATCACTCAGAAAATCATTTTCATTATTTTCCTTGATTAAATCATATTCCACAAATATATTAGTTTCATCATGTGAATGTTGATATTCAATGTGCAATATACCATTAGACAAATATTCATTAGCATTATATAATGCTACCACATTCTTTCGCATTATAGTAGCATAGGCAATACCAGAAGATTTTGGTGATTCAATATATCCCGTAATACCATATGTGCTTAGGGATTTATCACCTCTCACATCGGTAATCCCCTTAACCCAATAATAGTATGTATTAACTATTGTGTTATTTGAATTAACATCAGCAACCACGGTAAAGTTTTCGGTGTCTTTAACATCACCTGGACCTTCGTATTCTGATGGATGCAATGAACTTTCTACCCATTGGTATACATCAATTGTGCTACCAGGAAATAAATTACCCCAAGTCTTACTGGAATATTCAATGTCATTTTGGTTATAATCCAAGAATCTACAATTACTAGTATCCCACCATACTTCATTGGTGTGCGATTTACCCCACAAGATACCAGTAGATTCATTGCCATAATTATATGATGCTGGGTCTATTGCGCCAGTGAAATTAATATTTTGTTGTGCTGCACCTAGTATTTTCCCATTCAATGGGTCAATATAATCTAAGTTGTGCTTCGTAATATTAGTATCTTTGTCGTATATAGACACAGCATTTATTAGGCTAGTATCTACATTATCTACTGTTGGTTCAGTGAATGTGTCTTTAACAGAGTTAAACTTGTAAACTCTAGGTGAAGCAATTGATACCTCATCTGCTTCTTCGCCAACTACTATAATAGTTTCATCACTAGGAATACGATCTATTATATACAATCCATTAATTACATCATCTATTCCTTTGATTGCTACTTTATCATTAATCGATAAACTATGTGCTGAACCAAATGTTAATACATAATCAAAATTATCATCATCTAACCGTTCAACTGAGGTAATATCAATTAGATTACCTACTGAATTAGCACTATATACATTCCAATCAAATGCGGTATCCTTGGCAACCCATGCCGTATATCCCTCATTAACATCATTGATATTAATAGATGCTAATTCAAAAACACTATCATCTATTAAACTATCATCTGTTCTTAAATGCCCTGCCGTTGGTAAATTAGTATCGGTGATCGTTGGTAAATTAGTATCGGTGATCATCTTGGAAGTCAACAACGGGAATATATCTTCAGTATGAATTTCATTCTGTTTGTATATGTCGGTTAATGAAACATATTGGTGTACCCTTACAGCATTGTCTGATGTATAAGCGGTATCATCCGCACGAGTAGCACTATCATCTGCTGTAATTATAGTAGAAGCATATGCTGCAATGAATATAGCACTAGGATTATTCTGTAATTCAACTTCATTCAACTCAATATCAATGTATGCTTGGTTACTGCTACCACCATAGGTAGCACGTCTTATTGCCCAATTTTCATACACATCATATGTTGATTCTTCTTTGTCAATTTTAACACCACGGAATAAACCTGTACTATTAGCCGTGCCTTTCTGACTAATTACGTTGCTATACACATTCACCTGACTCACATCATCAAATGACTCTAAGTATGATCTAGGTCTAAATCCAGTAACACCCAATGCTAATAGATCAACATCTGATTCTAAATTAGCTGTTTTATTGTTATAATAATCAGTAGCTTGTGCTGCTTTTGTGGATACATTAGGTAATAACCCAGTTTTAATACTTCGATAATCAACATCACTCCATTCGTCCATATTAAATGTATCGGCTGGTTGGATATTTGCCACCGCACCCCAATATGAATTTTTGAACTTAACCATATCACCTTTTTGGTAATATAAATTACTTTCCCATTCAGCAACATTGTCCTGATTTAAAATAAATCCTTGTGCATCCATTTGTCCATTCCAATCATAGGTGGTGAATCCATTTATCTTAATTCGTTGTTGTCTTAACCCAGATGCTGGCTGATATATCAAATCATTAAATATACTAACATTATCTAAAACCAATAAATGTTCATAGCTAGTATCATTGATGGTTAAAAAATTAACAGTTTTATCATTTAACGACGTTATTTTGAAATTATTATCCAATCTATCAATGACATAATCTTCATCTAATAATATATTGCCATCCTGATCTAACGGCAATTCTGTGATTGGTGAATTAGTTAAACTATCCACTATTGTTTGTGATTTTTCATATTCTAATACATCAGCATTAGGATTAAGATTAATAATACTACCATCTATCCAATCTTGCCCTGACCACACAACAAACTCATTTGCCAATTGCATCCATGACAACTGTATACCGTTAACGGTATCATTAAATTGCAATCCTTGTGATTCCAATAATTTACCATAACTTACAATAAAATCAACTACAGTAGTCACATTAGTGAATGTGAAGCCATATGGTACTAAAACGATCTCATTAGTAAAGTCTTGTGCTACCCTGAATGTCTTATTTCCAACCACAAATGTCTTGATATTGTTATTTGGTATACTTGATAGTATTTGAAAATATTGTTCAGTTGTACTATTTCCGTATACTGCATATCCATCTGGTGTTTTTTGCACTACAACAGATGAAAATTGCAATTTGTTTGAATTTTGGTTCTTATGCAATAATAATTCATAACTCTCATCTGGAAGCATTAACGTATTATTTGAACTATCTGGACTACTTTTTTCAGTAAATATTTTCAAATATTTTTTGTCAGTAAATGATGCCATTCTATAACATAACCTAATATCTAAATTAGATAAGTCTGTCGTTAACTTACTACCATCGTTGTATCCGTAAAACCTATTATAATCCACAATCCAATTCACATAACTATGCTTTGGGGTATCCTGTCCTAGTACTTCTAATGTTCTAATATCTAAATGATGTCTATTATCATACACATATTGGTCAACACCAGCATCGTAGTTATAACGATCTCGGTCAACCATCAATGCAAAATATTTCGCTGGTTTTGTTAATGCCAACAATCGTTGCACCGCAAATGGGTATGAACTGCTACGCTTCCACGCTGATTCAGTAGGGGCACCATCACCAACTACCCAACTCTTTCTAAAATCTGGTTGTGAATATTCCTTAACCAACAACGCAAATGGAGATACCAATTCACCAGCAGAATTTACTGGAATAATATCTAATAATCCATCACGGACATACCTTACATCAATATGATGTCCATTTGGGTCACGAATCCACCCTTCTGCTAAATCTTTCCATAATACTAAATTACCACTCGTGTATGGTGCTGGACCATATGTATCTTCCCACCATGATGGCAATTCACTTAACCCAATCATTTCCCATGGTGTTAGATGTGGTGTATCAGTATCGTAATAATGGCGATATGTGCCACGCCAATGACCTTTTAATAAGCTATTGTCTAATTTACTACTTGATGTACTATAATTCCATGTGAATTCATCGGTCGTAAGATAGTTTTGTGTCTTGTAATCTACTTTATTCCAACCCACCCAATTCAAAAAATCATTAGATAAAATATCTACGATTTCTTCATCCGCATAATCAGTTGTCCTAAATCCACCAGGTATTACATCTGATGCTGATAATGGAATGGTTGATTGCACTTTAATATTATTATAAATGCGTTTCTCAAACTCCAACAATACATCATCCCTTATATCTCCAAATGCGATGGTAATACTACCATCATGCCCTTGTATAACTGTTTGGGCAACTACATAGGTATCATCTTTGTATTGCTGCGGTTTGAATTTTGGATACAATCCCAATTTAGTCGGGGTGCTTGGAATATATGAACCCAATGTTGATGTATATTCATCAATTCGTACTATATCATTATCATTTAATTCTGTGATAATAGTAACCCGTGGACCATCGGTTGCCACTGTGTAATCTGTGTCTTTTATTAGTAAATTATCATTTAAGTACACTAATAAGCCATTATTATTTGCTACAGTAAAATCGTACACATTGATGGTGTTGAATACAGATGTACTAATTGCTGTTATCGCATGAGATGTAGCAGTATAATCATCGGTACTCGGAAGCATATCACTCCAATAAAATGCACTATCTGAGTTTTTACCAGCATTCAACGAATTCAATGCTTGGTTCAATACAATAGATGCAGATAACCCATGTACCTCATTTGATGCTACCCAATGCAATAACTTATTTTTAAATAGTTCATAATGAGTTGAATTGAATCTTAATGCTTCAAATAAGTTGTATTCTTTTTTGCGTGCAAAAACTGCATACACAGATAAAGGTGAGCTATGCTGTACAATAATATCACCATATGCCGCTATGTTTCCTAAATCACGGCTATTATTTGAACCATTAATAACCCCTTCTAAACCACCAATATTTTGTGTTAAACTATTATAATGGTTCCTCACTGTGCCTAATGTAAGAGTAATACTTTCTTCATTAAATGCATTGCCCTCCAAGTTCTTTGGAACTTCATAATATCCACTTGCACTTGCTTCACCTGAAATGATACTAACATCAATTACTGTTCCGTTTACTGGTTCTGTATTAAAAATTATTTCTGTTCCACTAGCGGAAACAGTTACCGTGTAATTATCAGGTCTGATAAACTCACCACCAACAAATACTTTAACGGCTGGTACACCAATCTCATTGGTTGGTATGATATCTAACTTCAATGAAGTTCCACTATAAACAAAGTTGAATTTCTGTCTTGTGGTTTTTGCTGATGCGAAATTTGTCCACCCAACTTTATAACTATATTCAGTTCTTGATGTGTATTTTTTTGGTTTACTACTACCAATGCTATATTCGTTAGAACCATAGGTGTAAGTATCAGTGTGTATATTGTTTTCGAAAACGATATCACCTAGATTATCAATATTCAAATACGATAACGGAAATCCCAATATGGGATCATTTACACCATTGCCTTGCTTATAACTGAATATTTTACTACCTGTAAAGGTAGAACCTGAATATATGATAGAATTGCCCAAACTGTACCCATTAGTATCATACATATCAAACATCGGGGATTGATTAATTGATGTTTTTAGTTGGGATTCTTCCCATGTTACACCATTATGATAATATGTTTTGCCCTGCTGTGTATTCCCAAATAAACAAACTACTGTATTATCCTGATATACATCGGCATCTTCTGCCAATACCAGCTGAATAACACTGCTTCCATCGGCATCCTGATCTATGAAGTTAACCACAAATATTTTATTTTTAACGAACATATCAGGGTCATTCGCAAATATGACACGATCCCCAGAATTCAATCCTATGCCATCAACACTATATGATGATTGATTATTAACATTACTCATTGCATCAGTCTGCGTGAAATCAATTACATTTATTGGGGCTTTTCTTTCTGTGCCGTTATTGTACAATCTTATATTAGCATTAAATTCTATAATAGACCGCTTGGCTCTAAAGTCATTATCTAATACAACGGGCGAATTGTTATATTCTGCTGTTTTTTCAATTACATCTAAATGAAACCATCGGTTGCTTCTTGCCCACGCATTCTGGCTTAAATCTGACCTATTAATTGTTATATAATCTAGATCTAATGGTGCATTTATGGCACTATCCAATGCAACACTATCAAATGGTTCGGCATCAAACGGTGATTCCATTGAAATGGTATATTGTTCTGGGGTGATTAGTTCTTTTACTGATATTAGTTTAATCGCTTCACCAACACCTTCTACATAATATTCGCCATCTTGATAACTGTCAGGACTTACATTGCCACGGAATATCACTTTCAATCCATTGGTGAATTGAACACCATTAGCACTAGTAAATGTTTCTTTGTCTTCAATATCACTAATATACAAAGTTTCTGCACTTATTGCATCAACAAGATTAATAACACCAAACATATTTTCATTTGATGGATCTTGATAATACAATGTATCATATGCAGCTGTCAATAATGGGATTTCTTCAAAGAATCCTTCAGCATTTTTATAAAATGAACGATTGCTATATGTTTCACCATACGAAATACTGAACTTTTCTAAGTTATTAACATAACTAATCCGATTTAATTTTACATATGGATCTTCGCCATCACTGTATACTAATTCTACTTGATAGATGCTATATCTATCTGCTTTGTCTGTGATTGGTGTGCTATCTTGCCAATCATCATCATCCCACTCATCATTGTCCCATTGATCTTCATATTCCCAACCAATATCGTCTGCTAACCCTTCCTGGGTTGATGTGAAAATAATTGTCTTGTTATGTAAATCTGTAATACCATCAATACTACCTAAATTACGAACATATTGGTAATTAACTTCATCAAATGCCAATGCCGTTACTAAATCCACATCCCCAATATCGGTTAAATCATAATAGAATTGCTGTGCATCTACTTCTGGAACACTGAATACTATGTCAGCTGATAAACCACCATTATTTTTTACACCATTAATATCACGATTGCTGATATTTGGCGATTGTGTTAATGAACCATTCAAACCTGGCTGGGTTTGAATATAGAATGGATTTATATTATCTGTATCAAATGTATATTGTCCACCACGAACCAATGTTATAGTTGGGTTACCACTACCCACCCCACTTAAATCTATGGTATTATTGTATGCATCCACTACCACACCAAATGTATCTGTTAACGCAGCAGCGGATGAAAATACATCTACTGAATCTGGTCCCTGTGGTAACCAATAATATTGGCTATAATTAATAAATTTATCAAAATCTATTAGTGGGTCCCAACTATATAAATTATTAGTAAATAACCTATCATGCTTATCGACATTAGCACCATTTACTTTTAATGAATCTACTATTTCAGGATATGTGATTGCATCTTCTATAGTACCGTCTGTATTCTTAAATATTACACCAGGTTCTAATTGATAATTTGCCCTTTTTACAGATGGTTCTAATATGTAATCGCCCTTATTAACAACAACATTATCACGTCTACCAACATACCCTTCTGTTTGTTTTAATTTAGGTTGCTGCACTAATTGATCTAATGTAGAACTTAAAAATTTCTTATTAGTACTAGTCTTAAATATCTCTGGTAATAAATCAACTGATCTTATTCTAGTCATATTATGAGTTCAATTGGGTAGATGTTAATGCATCAATGACCATAATATCATTGACAGTAGCAGCACTTACGAATATTTCATTAGGTGCTGATTTAATCTCATATAAATCACCAAATGAACCATTGGATGCATTGGGTGTAATAACTACTGACCCAATCACATCACCAACTTTATCATGTAAATATGCTGCTAATTCTGAAAAATAAAATGTTTCTCCAAAATCCCAATTACTAATACTAAAGTATTCATTCATTGCTGAAATAACGCGGCTTTTTATCTCATTATTGCTCGCCATTGAACCTTGTAATTTAACTACTTTTATAGTAGCTTGCAATCCACTCTCTGCTTTATCACCAAACAATGGTTTAAAATCAACGCTATTCATTACTATATTATCACTAATCATTTTATAATCTTCTAGTGATTTATACGCAACAGTCAATTCATCAATTGATGGTTTTACTGGTTCGGTGATTGTATTAGTAGTATCGTTTATGTAATTGGTATAATCTGTGTAGTAAGCAGATGTTACTAGGAACATATCAATGATATTCGATATCCCTGGGTTTATTCTTCTTGTTTCTGGGCTGTTATGTCTATATTGGAATTGTAAATCTTGTCTACCAGTTTTTGCTAGATACCCAGGATACCCAGTAATCTCACTAGTACTAGTAGCACTACTATCAACTTGGTAGAACTTAGCATCAGTATAAGCATATACTACTTCACCCCCCGAAAATGCTGTTAAATCAACATCAATATCTGCTTTGACTGCATATACAGATGTATTAACAATAGCATCACTTGCTAGTGGTATAGCACGAGTTAAATTATCTGCATCGGTTACTGTTTGGAAAAATACTTTTTGTTGTGTTAAATCTACAACATCATTAGTAACCACCGTATCAAAGAAACTTGGGTTATCTGCTACGTTGTCATCATCAAAATCTGAAAAACTAACTAGTACTTTATAATCTTCAGCATACCCATCAACTTCGACAGGTTGACCTACTATATCCATTTTAACATCATTCGTTAACCTAGAATTAGTTGCTGGTTGTGAATTGGTTTTTAGTATACTGATGTAATCATTGACTACTTTCCCTGTTCTTGGGTCATATATCTTCCGATTATCACCATAGAAAAAACGTGTTTCTTTCACACTTGAGAAGTAATAATTTAATACCTTTGTCGTAACTGTGTATATATTATTCACAGTTTCAAACTTTGTGATCCAATTATCACTAGTTAAATTTGCTTCACTTACTAGATTCCATTCCGCTGTCGTATTATCATACTGAATTCCAAAATTACGGTATAGTTCGATTTGTCCTAGTATTACCTGTTCAAATTCAATTGATAAATCAGTATTATACACAGCATATACCTGTGTTGGTACAGCATCTGTTGGGATATAATCTGTTAATGTTACTGCGCCAATCCCATCTGCGTCTGTGCCTGAACCAAAATTAGTACCATCAAGTACAACATTAGATATACCTGACCATATTTCAAGTTTATCGGTATCTAAAGTTGGTGTGCCATTTTGCAATCTGTTGTCTTTATCAAAATAATATCCTGTTTGGGGTTCAAATTTTATTACACACCCTTTAACAAAATACTTTAAGTTATCTGTGGTATATTCACCAATTTGCAATGCATTGCTACTTGAATTTTCAAAATACCCAGTAGTTTGGTTTGTGCTTGTTGTACTAAAATGCCATTTAACATCCACCGATGTTAATGAATACGGTAAATTATTCTCATAATAACGATGGACTGCGTTACGCTGTACTATTTTAGGTTCTACTTGATTCCTAATCACGGATTCAATGTCATTTGTATCAACAAATGCGAATGTGAATGCTTCTTCATCTGTATCTTTGTATAGCATACCATCACTGTTGAATGTGTTGATGCTTGAATACTTACCAGTTGGGTCTACCAAATCTAAATATCTGCTAGCACCTATGTTTGTTCTGTTTATTGCTTTGCTTTTCATCACACTGTTGAATGTAGCATACGGGAAGTTATTATAGTCTTCACCGTTCACCATTCTATTTTGTGTATAGAACTTGGCTGGCGCTCTTCGTTTAATATCAGCCAAACTTTCCTTTGCTCTTGCATTATTGATATTCTCGGTTAAACTAACAGTAAATGTAGCTGTTTCTAATCTATTTGTTCTGCTAACATACGGAACTGTTAGTTGAATGCTTGAAATATCTTCCTTATTGATGATATATTCTAATCCATTGGAATTCCGCACCATTGCTCTATATGTGCCTACTGGTATATTACCAAATACGCCATCACCAAAGTTCAATGTAACCTGATCATTAGCCCTATTAGATATACTATACAACCTTCTGTGACCAACCCCATCCTGTGAATTGTTAGTTGCATATATATTCTCTACACCTGCCCATTCATATGCTATGTTACCCAATGCATTTAGTTCATATACCCAAACATCATCACCATTGATACCATCCACATCTACTTCTACTTGTCTATTTGAAATACGATCAGACAATACAAAATCTTTATTTGATAATGTTCCTTGTTTAAAATAAAAGAAATACCCAGTATTCTTACTAGCAAACCCCAATGTATCATTGCGGTATAACAAATTAAATTCATTATTCGCTTTTGGTGCTGGTTCATATATATATGGTTCGCCAGCAGAAGTGGCATTCACTGCCTCAAAATTCATGCTTATACCATCAACAGATGCGCTAAATGGGATTACAGGCAATACACCATCGGGTATCTTGATACTGTATTCGCTAGTACTAACATTTAAGATATCTGCTGTTCTTCCAGGAACACCTGCTTTCTGGCTATCTACTAGGATGGCATTTATTATTGTATTAAATTGTTCTTGCCAATCAATATTGGTTCTGTCATTCCAACGCACAGTCACATTACTAAGACTACTATTATTATAATCATAGATGTTTTCGGTCGTACTAATTGAAGTGACCTTTATGTATCCTGATGATGCTTGATTTCGTTTTGGCTGATAACCTACCAGATTAGCTAATTTAACCACACTATCTCTGCGTTCTGCTGTATCTAGAAAGTTTTCTCTCGTGTTTAAGTCTTGTCTAAAACTAATACCTTGACCCATAAATGCCATTAAATCTATCAATGCAATGAATTCTGAACTTTCAACAAAATCGTTAAAACTCTCTGGATGATGTTGTTTTAGATAATCTATGAAACTTTTTCTTAGTGTTTCAAAATTATAACTTTGGAAGTCAGCTTGGTTGTATGTTTTGTATATACTTTTCCAATCTTCTGTGCCAAATATTGTACTGTGTTTTGATGTAGTCGCCATATTATTGTTATTTATTACAAAAATAATATGCGTATATTATGATTAAAACCGTTTTTTTGGGATTGCCGTTTTAAATTTGGTTACTTCGTGATTCAGTACCATATCATCCCATTTACAAGCATAATCTTTCTGTTTATCGGTGATACTGACACCTACCTTTTGCAAGTATTCTAAATGTTCATTCGGGGTAGGATGCACATCCTGTCGTTTGGTGTTGATATTATCTCTCCACGTTACAAGTTGAAAATCATTTTCAATTTCATCCATTATTTCTTGACTAATATTACCACAATCGTTGTTGTAAAAGTTACCGAAGGATGGCCAGTCTACTCCTGCACATTTGTTATATGTTAATCTTAACTGATCAATCGCATCTGGTATTGCCATTTTAATAACAACATCATCCCTGGAATGAAAATCATTATCGAATATTATCTCACACACACTAGGACTTATTACATCAATGGTGTCGCTAAACAGCGATGCTATCTTACTTTCTAGTGATAATTTAAAAGTTAACTGTTTGTGCGAATCATCGACCATAGAAAACGGTACAATTTTAAACATCTTATAATTGCACCCAATATTGTCCAATGTTTGCTTAACCATTTCAATTAGTGCCATATTCGTCAGAAGATACCCATCAGGGTCAGTGTAGTTGTCCACAAATTCTTGTGAATATGATGAATTATACACACTACCTGGCGTAACCCATTTATTTTTTAAATACCTATCCTCACGCCCAATGGATGTCCACATAATCATAACGGTGTCGTCCACGTTTATATTATTTCGTTTTATACATTCGGCCAATGAGTACATTATGAAATGATTACCGCCACCTGGTCGCCCCCAATTTTCAAAAAGGTCATATTCTTGGCTTAATATGTCAGCCCATGTTGGCCACATATATGATGTGAAGCTACACCCAAAAGTAAATAAACGGTTAGTCATGGTAGCTATTTATAAAAATAATATGCGCATATTATGATCTATACTAGATGCATTGTTTCTACTTGCATATCGCTAGGTAAATTAGTTTTATCTAAATTCGGTGTATTTCTAATGTATAAATTATTGCCTACTATTAAATTATTGCCTATGTGTGTTATCGGTGTATCATCAAGGACTAAATCATCGTACACCTCCAAATTATTAGGCAAATGAGTTATTTGTGTACGTCCAATGAATAAACTCCCACGCACTGTCAAATTATCAGGTAAATGCGTTATTTGTGAACCCAGCGCGAGTATATCCCAACCTACTTCTGTGATATTAGATAAGTGGGTTACTTGTGTATGTGTAATGTTTAACGACCCATTAACTACAGTTATACCGACAGGTAATTGCTGAACGAGATTAAAAGGGAATTCCGAGAAATCAATACTCCCAGTATTATTATCCGTAATGCGTTCACACATCTCTAGTGTTGGATTGGCATATTCCATACGTAATATTTCATATCCATATAATGCCTCTGGGTTTGTGTGGTATTCGTATAAATTCATTTTATAAATCCTCCGTTGATCCATTTAATAATACTAGGTTTGCGTCCAAGCCACGCATCCTCGGATGATGGGTCATCGTGATTGCTTTTATTTGCTAAAGCTGACAACTCCTCCAAATCAAATCGGTCAAAGGCTGGATTTGTATTTCTCTGCTTCATCAATCGTTCAGCAATCAGCACCACGTAATATCCATTGTTCCAATGATCTTCAAAATCAGTCACTATACTGCGCAATAGATTTGCGAATTCAGGCCAAATAACTTCTTCAGTCCATTCATGCTCGGCAAAATAGGAATCAGTTAAATGTATTATCCCATCAAATTCATCTTGCTGCACCCAGTTCAATAATTCACTAACATATTCGTTATACCTTGATAATGGTATCTTGATCCTATCTTTATAGCCATATAATGTCTCTGGATTTGTGTGTTTGCTGTATAAATTCATCGTTATAGTGTCCTTACGAATCCTTGATATCCAACTGCATATTTTGGATCTTTCATTATATATGGTTCGGCTTCGGGCCATCTTCCGTTTATTACCCACTTAGCATACAGATATGCAGAATATGGATCTTTCATTATATATGGTTCGGCTTCTGTCCATTCATCTTTTATGACCTCATTAGCATACAGAAATGCAGAAGATGGATCTTTCATTATATATGGTTCGGCTTCTAGCCATCTTCCTTCTATTACATACCTAGCATAAAAATATGCATATTTTGGATCTTTCATTATATATGGCTCGGCTTCTGGCCATCGGTTTCCCATTACCCCACCAGCATACTCATATGCATATTCTGGGTCTTTCATTATATATGGTTCTGCTTCTGGCCATCTTCCTTTTATTACCCCCTTAGCATAATTATATGCATATCCAGGATCTTTCATTATATATGGTTCTGCTTCTGACCATCGGTTTCCCATTACCCCACCAGCATAAAAATATGCATATTTTGGATCTTTCATTATATATGGCTCGGCTTCTGGCCATCTTCCTTTTATTACCCCCTTAGCATAATTATATGCATATCCAGGATCTTTCATTATATATGGTTCTGCTTCTTTCCAGTTACCTGTTAGTCTTGCTTCTTCATATGCGAATGATGGGATTTCAAACCTATCTTTATAGCCATATAATGTCTCTGGATTTGTGTGTTTGCTGTATAAATTCATCGTTATAGTGTCCTTACGAATCCTTGATATCCAACTGCATATTTTGGATCTTTCATTATATATGGTTCGG
>Ga0257118_1001023_pt1 | contig 19473 bp, 25 predicted proteins | sample SI112_150mmetaG_FD_190156 | JGI IMG/M metagenome (GOLD analysis project Ga0257118, IMG submission 190156) | Marine microbial communities from Saanich Inlet, British Columbia, Canada - SI112_150m | ecosystem: Environmental > Aquatic > Marine > Inlet | place: Canada: British Columbia | collected...
AGTTCTCTTCGAGAGCGAATATAGTCATTGCAATAAGCATAAACGTCTCTTGAATCATCTCTAGCCGTCTGTTTGTCTTTGCATCTTTAATCAAGTATTTACTGTCTAATTGAACAATACTACTGTAAGGTCGATTAAAATCATTATCATAATCCATTACAGACTCTAACATATCAATTTCTTCTTCACTATATAGTTCTAGAATACTAGGGTCATACAGTCCACAGGCTACGTTAGCATGAATATAGTCAATAAAGCGTGCTGGAGTGAAACTGCCATAACACTCTTTACGCATTTCTGTTACTAGTAGTCTACCTGCGAAGATTGCGTAGTCTGGCGTTTGTGGAGAAATCTTTTCCGCTGCAGACTTAATTAAGGTTTGCTGTATGTCGGAGGTTTTCATTCCATCCGCGAACTTAATATGTGCACTCAAAGCTGTATCTGATACTGATACGTCTAATTCTCTACCTAAGTCTTCCTTCTTACAATTCTCAAGCATTTGATGGATACGATCTAGGTCCATCTCCTCTTGTTTCCCATTTCTTTTAGTTATTAACATATCTCTCCAATAATTCATCTAACTCTTTAACGTTATCTTCTCCAATCGCTTCTTCACAATAAGTGAGTAAGTCCATTAGTTTATAATTATCTAAAATTAAATCCTCTGAGGCGTTTAAGTTCTTTACGTATACATAGTTCCCAGGTAAAGGCATTTGGTCATAAATATCAAAAGCACTGCCGTATTCCCTAATTAAAGCATATGCACGCTTAGCCCCTATACCCGAAATACCTTTAACGTTATCCCCCGTATCCCCCATTAAACATTTCATACTAATAAACTCTTCTGGAGAACAGTTGTGGGTTTCTTCAAAGTTCTGTACTGTAGTCTCTTTTCTAGTTACATAAGAGAAACGAGATATAAAGTTATTTACTAATAAGTCCCAGTCCTTATCTGAAGAAATCAACCAACAGTGCTCTAGGTCATTATCATCAAACTTACTTGCAATATAAGAAGCGATATCGTCCGCCTCTACACCTTTAAACTTAACTACGGGGAATACTTCACCCACTAAGTCTAAAGTTCTGCCGTACTCTTGGATAAATGCGGTGAACGCGTCTCTTTCTTCATCAGTTTGCTTCTCTCTTAACTTATCTCTATTACCTTTATACTCAGCATCTACTGCAAGTCGGTAACTAGATTTACCCCAATCCGACGTTACAATAACTTTTTTAGCACTATACGATTGAGCTAACGACTGTACTAAGCGTAAGTAGTCTGCCGCAAAATTAGTAGAGCCACTATGTTTATACCTAAAGGCTAAGTTAAGCCCGTCTACTACTAACAAGTTGTCTCTTTCTTGTGCAGCTTTTAATTCTTTAAATTTCATAATCTTTCCTTCTTAAATATACTGGAGTCTTTTGTGTCTAACCAGCTTTCAAATAAATATATGTGTAAAGTTATTTCTTCAGTAGGCTGGTAGATTAATTCTGGAGTTATCATTTCAGCCACTTCAGTAGCTATTAACCATTTACCTCTATCCTTTTTAAATACTAAGATAGGTTCGGCCTTCATTTCTTTAGCCTCTCTATCCGCCTGTTCCCAAAACTTTTCTAATTGAGAGTTTGTATCGTTTAATAGGTTTGAGTGTATTTGGTCATCCTTATAGGATTTTACCTCTATACAGTAGTAATTAAAAGAATTGGATAAATAAACATCCCCTTTAATATGTCCCGCCCCTGATAGAGGCACTCTTTCCCAATTCTCTAAACCTGTTCGTTTTCTTAGTAAATCTCTAACTTTATACTCTGCCGTTCTGCCTTTCGCCCTACTATCAACCATTCTCCAACCTTGAAATATTATTCTCTTTAGTTATATTGATTTTGTTAAGTAATGGGTGTGTATACTCATGCGAAACAATGAAAGTATTTATCTCTGTTTCTTCTAGGAGTATCTCAATTAATTTCTCTTTACCCATGTCATCTAGGACTCCCATAACCTCATCTAAGATAAGCAAATTAAGTTTAGATTTAGAAAGTATATTCATTACCTTTCTTATCCCAAGTAGTGTAGCTGTGTTCACTCGTCCAAACTCCCCACTAGAAAGAGCTTCGATCTCAACTGTTCTACCTTCATCTATTATCTGAATATTCAACTTCTCCCCTTTCAAATTGAAATTCAATTGAAACCTTCCCGCAGATAATTCGGCTAGATACTTATTTATTTCGTCCTCTAGGTCTTTAACTAATGACTCAATTTTATAAGCAATTAAACCATTAGTACTAAAAGACTTCTTTAGTATATCTACTATAGCTACTAAACCTACTAACTCATCAAGTTCTGAAGTCTTAACACGTAGCTTTTCCTCAAAATCAGCAGTTTGTTCCAAAATCACATCTATTTTAGTATTGAAAGCAGTTGCTTTTTCATTGTGGGCTATTGCTTTCTTAATATCCGCACGCACTGTTTGAATAGTTTCCTTCAATACACGCATTTTAGTTTGCACTTTTTCCCTATCTACTAAGTTATTACTTTTTGTATTATCTACTAAGTTATTTAAGTTTTCGAAGTCTGCGACTACCTTCTGGTGGTTACGATAAGCTAATAGGCCCGACTTAGCACTTGTTACTATATCTTCAATTTCTTCTATTCTAGTAGCATTGGAATTAATTACTGCATTTGCTCTATCTATTAAATCTGTAATAAATTCTTCATCTACAGACTGCATACAGGTAGGGCATTGTCCATCTAATTTAGACAGTTTAGTAATTAATGCTTTCTTGTTGTTAGTTGCTGAAGTTAGGGAGCCTTTCTCTTGGACCTCTGAGTCCGTGGACTCCGGCTTGTCCACGTGTCTGCTTACTTCGTCAATATCAACATTTTGTAGTAACTTGATGTACTCATTGTTTTTGTTAATATCTCGGTTAATTTGCTCAGCATTATCTAACTCACCTTTAAGTTTCGCGTACTCCTCTACCTCGGAAGAAGCATCTTCAGGCACCTCTTTTAGTTCCATAGGCTTTGTATCTTCTAAAGCGTTTTCTGCTAACCAGTTTTCAATAGTGGAGCAACTAGCTTCAATACCTACTAAAGAAGAGTTATACTCTTTATGCTTTGTTTTAAATAACTCAAATAATTCTATGTACTTATCTAACCCTAAAAGAGCAATTAAAAACTTCTTTCTATTAGTGTCCGTAGCTTTTAGGAACTCTAGGCTAGAAGAGGCACTTTGATAGAATAACTGTGAAAACGTTTTATAGTTTAAACCTAATATGTTTTCAATTGTTTTATATGTGCCTGTAGTAGTATGACTACTAATATCAGTACCATTCTTAGATACTTTTAAAGATATACTAGACTTTCTATTTAGTGTAACTTCGTACTTATCTTTATCAACGTTAAACTCTAGTTCTATATGATAACCTTTCTCTAAGTGCCTATTTGGGATATCTTGCTTTTTTATTCCTTTATTGTTCTTCCCGTACAGTACTTCTTCAAGTATTAAAGGAATACTACTTTTACCTGTGCCATTTGTGCCTATCAATTGAGTAACTGTTGAGTCGTCAAAGTTAATTGAGTTCCCTTCTCCATAAGAGAAACAGTTATCCCATCTAAGCGTCTTTAGATAAATCATTAAATACTCCTAGTATGCTTTCTATTTTTTCAATGTCTAGACTCTGTACGTTCTGCAGGTACTCAAATAACTCTTCTTCTAAAGACATATCTTTTAGGTGAAGGGTTGCTTCTGTATCTCTGTTTACAATTTTCTTGTCTAGTAATTCATTATCTAAGTCTAGTCCTGCTAGTGATAATAAATCTCCTGTGACTTCATAAATGGTATGGTGAAAGTCTGTCTTTACCATATCCTCTTCTTTATCAACTGTTACCCTTATTAATTGTGGTAACTCTAAGTCAATCCACTCATACTCCGTAGTGTCAGAATCTAAAATAATTACTCCAGCTTTTACTTCTTTTCTATGGAATGACGTAGTCAAAGGGCTTCCTGGGTATACTATATTACGCTGACTATTTGAGTGTGCGTGTAGGTCCCCCGCGAATACCCTGTCCCAGTGTTCTAACACATCTAAGTCGATTTCTGGGGACACGTGCGGAGGGATTTCCCCTCTAACGTGCGTGTATAAAATATTGTTACTAAAGTCTTTAGTCTTAAAGGTCTTTAGTTCTGTGTACGGGATAAAATCCATATTATGTATAGAACAACTACTCGTTACAACCTTTACTAAAGGGTTTAACCCGTTTACTACGGTTTGTAGTTGTGTTAGAAAGGTGTGTCCTTTCTTAGTGGCTTCGTGGTTTCCATCAAATATAATGGTTTCGATAGTACAGCCTTTCACATAATCAAAGAATAACTCTAATTCTTCTAGATTAGGTACTTTATCAAATACGTCACCGCCCACTACGTTTAAGTCAACGTCTTTCTCTAGTTCGTGCATCTTTTTGAACATTGAGTGGAATCGGTCTTTCTGCCATTCTCTTGGTACATTTTTCTGCCCCAATTTAATATGCCAGTCTGCCGAGAATAATACTTTCATACTTTCCTCCTATAGTAAAAAAAGGGACGCAATAATACGTCCCCTTTTAAGGTCTTAACTTATTAGCCTAAATCCTCAGCAGATTCAAACTCCTCCATTACGTCCGCAGAAGTATCTTCTTCCTTATTGCCTAAGATATTACTCTCAATGAAAGTCTTTTGCTCATCTGAAGTAGGTCGTACTACGATTTGATCAATAGGCTTCAATTCAGCAATTAGTTCTAGATCAGCTGCACTAAGTGCTGCAGCCTTAATTTTCATCTGCTTAACTGTGTACTCTACATTAAACGCTAACGGGCCAGTTTTCTTACGGTTAACTGTAATATCCCAACCCGTCTTAGTATCCGTAGGGTCACCTAACTCTTCTGCAACAGTTAGGATTTGCTCAAACATTTTCTTTTTCAAGTTTAGAAGTTTTAGCTTACCGTCAGCACGGTCAATTGCCATAACTGCGTATGCCCAAGAACATTTAAGCTCTGGGAAGTAGTGACGAACCCAGTCTTTTTCTAAGTTCTTGAAAGACTCTGACTCTCTGTCAAAGCCTACACATTCCATAGGAAGGTTTTTACCTTCTGAACCCGGCACCCAGTAATTGTATCTAGCGACGATGTCGCCAACCATTCTGAATGTATTATCACCATCTACTAATGTTAGCAGCTCTGCGCCACCCTTCTTTGCTTTACCGTTGATTTTTTTAAATGTAATTGCCATTGTATTTTATTCCTCGTATTTAAATTGTATGTTATTTCCTACTATTTCTAGTAGTCCGTTTTGTTGTATATATTTTTCATGTATATCAGCATGTAAGAGCGGTAAACTTGCATTACCTTCTAAGTGATAACTTGTATAGTTTCTTAGACTGGCTAAGTGAATATACATTATAACTTCCGCTTCACTATAAAAGTCTAAAGACTCTAACAGTTCTTCGGGGTTCAAAATAAAACTATCTCCCTGTATTCCTTTTAGATTTAAATCCCTTAGGTACTTGCCCCACTTAGTGGGTACAACACCTCTTGTTATTAAATACATCAGAGCTAGCACAACCTTGGGCTTACCACCCGCGCATTGCTTAACTTTTTTCCAGTTATATTTTATCATTTATGCGACTATTATACCAAAGTTTGACCTTTTTGTCAAGTAATATTTTTAAGTTAGGTTGTGTACTTTATAGCCTAATTTAAGGTATAACCCAGCTCGTGCAGTAGCCTGGTTGTTAGCTGTAGACCCCTTTAAATTCAAGTCAATAACTTCAGGTGTCATCTTACCTTCCTTAAGTCTGATAATTCTACCTATAAGTTGGGTTAACATAGGTTCATTATTAATGGGTGTTGCTAGCACCAAACAAGACAGAGAGTTTAATGAAATGCCTTCTGAAAAGATACTAATACTACCACATAATATATCTTTGTCTATATCAATAGATTTCAGCATTTCGTCTCTATTCTCAGTCTTACCTGTTATAACCATTGCATTAGGCCCACAAAGCTTAGCTATAGCTTCTAAGAACTGTACTCTGTCGCCTACTACTAGTACCTTGTGCCCTTTTATAGCTTGGGTTTGTGCAACATCCGCTACTAATTGCTTGTAATCATCTCTCTTAACTAGATCATTTACTCGCAAGGCCCAAGGCATATTTCTATTACTACTAAAGAATATACCTGTCTTTAGTATATATACTTCGGGTTTCATTGAATTCTCAACCGGAGGTTGGTGTAAATCAAATCCGAAGTAATCTTTTAACACAACGTGTCTGTTATCCTTTCTCTGTAGAGTCCCGGATAACCCTATCTTCACTGTTGCCTTTATTTTATTTAATACATCAGTAAAAGTTGCTGCGGGAGTATGATGGCACTCGTCTACCAACACTGTGCCAAATTCTTCTATTAATTTAGGTACACGCTTTCGTATAGTTTGTATATTGCCTAAAACGATTGGGGAGTCTAAATTGAATTGTCCCGACCCAATGATGCCCGGTTTAATACCAAAGCACTTTTCTACTTCTTTAGCCCACTGGTCTCTTAATGCTATTGTATGTACAATAACTAATGTCTTGTACCCCATCTTAGCAGCTAAAGCCAACCCTAGAAAGGTTTTTCCATAACTAACTGGAGCATTAATTAAGCAAGAGCCCGTTACTTTATCGAATATCTCTTGCTGAGAAGGTCTAAGTTCAAATCTAAACTCGGGGAAATTTGCGGGTATCTTTACTTGCTTATCTACTAATACATAGTCCTCTGGAATTAAGTCAGTTCTACCACTAGGGATAGAGTATAAATCATATTTAATTCTAGTAGCGTTTCTAATTATTAGTACATTGGAGTCTAAAGGGTTTCCTGTCTTTTGCTCAATCTCATACGTTAAAGTCTTTTCTAGTGTTTCTACTAATTCATCGTTTACATTAAGGTATATTCGGTTACTAAGGACTGCCTTATTCATACTTTCCTCCAAGAGTCGGGTTTCTTTTTCTTTGATACTTCATATAAGATATAACCCCCATCAAATTGTAGCACACCTGCATACGCATAATCCAAAGGGATATCTTGATGCATAATGAAAGGGGTGTGTATACCTCTTACTATAATCTTTGTGGTCTCAAAGGGTAATCTTACTAATTCTGCTATTTGTTTATAAATTAAGCGCGCCTTTCTAGTTTTGACGTATTTAAAGATAACTCCTTCATCATCTATAAAAACCTTTTTGGAGCTCATAATCACGTCCTTAGCATTAGCCACGCTAGTAGGTAACGAATATTTAAACTTTTTCAAGCGTAGTCGGCGCTCACCTAATGTTTTGCCTTCCAAATTCCGATCATCTATAATATAAATATTGTAGTGCGTGTGTACCTTGACCACTCCATTAATATCAGTTATTTTTGTATACCCTCTCAAAGGGTATACAGGATACTTAATATTTTCTAGAGGTTTGCCAATCATCCCCAAACTTCCTCTGGGTCTGTAAATGAGTAATCATCTCCAATCTCCACATCAATACCAATAGGAGTACCTGGGATACTTACACCTCTGTCTAGTTGCGTAAGTTCCTTTAGTTTATCACAGTACTCTTTTAAGTCATCTTCGTGTACTTCAGCAAGAACTGAGTCATGTACTAGACCAAAGATTTTAGCGTCTAAACCTCTAGCCTCGATGTATTCTTGCATATCAATACCTGCTAGTAAGTTTACATCTGAAGCTACTGATTGGATTAAAAAGTTTACCGCACTACGTACTTCATGCCCTACTACAGCTCTATCTGTCGAGATAACATTAGGAACTCTACGCTTTCTTCCTAAGATACTGTAGATAAACTGATTCTGTTTAATAGCTCGTTGAGACTCATCTAACCAACTTTTTAGTCTGTGGAAAGTTTCAAAGTAGTCCTTAATAGCGTCCTTAGCTTCATCTAAACTAACTCCTGCCGTTTCTGCTACCTTTTGAGGCCCAGAACCGTATAAAATACCAAAGGAGATTGCTTTAGCGGCTTGTCGTTTTTTCTTAAATTTTTCTGTTACCTCTTCAACTGCACAAGGTAGCTGAAAGATTCTATGTGCCATTGAGCTGTGGAAGTCTCCACCACTAATAAATACATCTTGTAAAGCCTTGTCTCCTGATAAGATTGCTGCTACATACATCTCTGCTGTGGCTAAATCCTGCGATACAATTTTATACCCAGGGCGTGCTTTAATACAAGACTTAACAATCTTATTATCTCTAGGTAATTGCTGCATGTTAAGCTTACCGCTTGAACTCAGCCGACCTGAAGTTGTAGAAGTAAGATTAAATCCGGTTCTTAGTCGCTTATCGGCATCTAGTGCAGGAATGATCTTATCTAAGTAAGTATTCTTAATCTTACTAGCTCTACGAATACCTAATATGGCTTCTGGTAGAGGGTGTTCCTTAGACAGAATTTCCAACACTTCAGCATCTGTACTAATTGCTCCAGTACCGGTCTTCTTTCCCGGCACGGGTGTTAGACCCAATATGTCGAAAAGTAGTACTCTTAGTTGCATAGGAGAGTTAGGGTTAAATAACTTACCTTGGTTTTCCTCGAAGGTATGAAGCTCCTTGTAAGAGTACAAGTTATCTTGCAGCTCCTTAATTTGAGCGGACATCTTAGTCTGCCCTTTAACAAGTCTATCCATATCAAAAGGTACGCCATTATTTTCCACTTCTTTAAGGAAACGCATACCCGGGATTAGAATGTCTGTGTAAACTTTCTTTAGTTTAGGACTCTTGTCAATAATTGGTTTGAACTTAAAATATAGTTCAATAGTTGCTGCGGTATCAATAGCTGCATACTTAGATAAGATGTCGAATGGGATTAAGTCATATGTAAAGTCCATTTGCTTAATCTTATGTGTCTTACAGTAGTCTGATCTAAACTCTGTTAAGGCTTTATCGTAGTCACCTAAGTTCTCACAGTACTTCATAGCAAGGGCCTTTAGTCCATGCGTTCCCGGAGTTTCATCAAGATTATAGTGCATAATCATAGTATCATCAATTCGGGGGAACTTAAAGTTAAAGTGGTACTCAAGCATATGTAAGTCAAACTTAGCATTATGCATAACTACATTGTACTTAATAAATAGTTGTTGTAGCAGAGACTCTAGTTCTTCATCTATACAGTCTGTGGAAATATAGACACCTTGGTCTACTTTATGAGATAGTGAAATACCTAGCACGTAACCGTCTCTAGGGTACAATGAGGTAGTTTCCGTATCTACAGCAATTGTATCAATATCTGTCATCTCTAAAACCATACGGCAATACTCTTTAGCACGATCCTCATCTTCAATACCTTCGTACTCCCCTTCTACAGTCTCTGCGATAGTACCCGCTACATGCTGATTAATCTTCTTAGCTGCTTGAGCAAATGCTGGTTTACCGTCTGGTTTAAAAGACAGCATAGCAGGATTAATCATAGGTAAAAATTTACCATCCACTAATTGTCCTTGGTACTGAGTAACTGAAGTAATCTTAGCATAATTCTTAGCAGCCTCAGAGCCTACTAATAGTACAAAGTCATAATCATCAAGGTTTACCTCTAAAGTAATATCCTTCTTTAATAACTTCTTAATCTTAACATCTGACATATGTAAGTTCTCAAACTCAAAGTCAAAATATGCTGCGTAGTTCGTGCTTCCTGGTGCTTTATCAATAATTGCTACTTTTTTCATTTTTAATTTCCTTTTTCGATTTTATAATGTATATTATACAGAAACTTTAGGTTTTTGTCAAGAATTATTTTTCTCATAAACCAACTCTCTTAGTGCCATAACATCTTCTTCAGATAGATCCCCTGGGTCTACCCCATCAGGTAATGTTATTACTTCTGTTAAATATTCTTTATTTATTTCTTTTTCTAGTTTGTTTGCTGCAGTCTGTCCCGCTGTATCTCCGTCAAATAAAATATATACTTTATTTAGACCTTGTAATTTGAAAGGGTCTAGTTTCTCTTCCCAACTCTTTAAAAGTGTTTGAGTGCCAAAGGCACACACAGTATTAGGAAGCCCTTTATCCTGTAGATTAAGCATATCAAATATGCCCTCAACTAAAATTATTGACCCTTGTAACATTTTCGGCTTACTAGGGAATAAAGGGGGCGATACTTTAGGCGGAGTCAACATATACTTAGGGTTAACATTACTGTGCATGTGTCTACCTATGAATATGATTATCTCGCCTAGAATATCTCGTATAGGAAATACTATCCTATGCTCGAAGTCTTTATGTGTAAAGGCTTCAAATCGGATTAATGTTTCTGCCGATATATCTCTATAAGAATCTATAAAAGGTACTGCTCCAATAGGCATCGAAATGTCTGCTGCTAGTAACTTAGATATTTTCTTTTTGACGTTCTGTATTCTGACATCTTTTAGGTCATTAACTAACCCGAAGTGTTTAAATATAGAACCTTTAAAACCACAACTAAAACAATGGAACGCTCCAGTTATCTTATCAATACGCATAGAAGGCGTACCGTCCTCGTGCTCGGGGTTTAGACACTTTACTACAAGGTCTCCGCCCTGGCTGGAGAACTGTACATGTTTATCACTTAATACTTCTTCTGCATTCATAATTTAATAGGATAAGTCGTCTGACATTTTATTTAAAGTTTTAGCCTTAGGGGGCTTCTTTTTAGTGGTACCAATTTCTTTATCAGTAAACGGTACATCTACTGGAGAAATCTTCAATGAATTCCAACTAATAGTACTAGAGAAATTCATTGGTGTTCCATTTCTCATTTTTGTTGTTTCAAAACTGAATACCCCTGTTTCATGCTCTTGAGGTTTAAGGATAAAGGCTCTATCTGCCGCATCCAAAATACCTTTAGAGTACCTAGCTTCGCCTGTTGCGTCGATCTGATATGGAGCCACGATACAAACATTATGCTTTCTAGCTAAGTTCTTTAACTCTTTACTTAATGTAAGCTGTGTCTGCCAATTATACATATCATCAGCAACAATTTGGTTTACATAGTCCACAACTACCAGCTTTAATTTGTCGCCAAACTGTGCTTTAAAGTTCTGTAAATGTAAATCAATGTTAGGAATAGTCAATCTTTGGTCATCAATAATAACCATTTGGTTATCGGGCTTTAGTAGCTTCTCGTGATTTAACTTCTGCTCAAACTTATCAAAGTCTTTGTGTACTAGATAATCCTCTAGTAAGTCTTGAGCATCCACAAACATTTCTGCTCGATGGTGAGCTAGGGTCATCATGTCTCTTTGTGAGCTTTGACCTCTCATTAAGTTTGTGTTATTCACGTCTGCTAGTATACTCATGGTTCTAGAGAACACTTCTTGCGCTCTCATTTCAATACTAAAGTACACACTTGAGTTGCCCATTAAGTATTGATTGACCATAAGATTTGTACTTACTACTGATTTACCAGAACCTCGGTACCCTCCGAAGAGTACTAATTCTTGAGGAGCACACCCGCCTAAAGCAGAGTCGTACTTGTTATTAAGCCCCATAGGGAATAACTGTTCCGCTTCCTCAATATTAAACAAGTTCATGTCCGACATAGTGGCAATCTTTTCACTTGTATGCGTTTTTTCATCGAGATACATAAGGATATGGGCAATCTCATCCTTTACTTCGTCTGTATCCATCATTGTAACTCTATCTACAAACTTATCAATCTGTAGTAGCGCCTCGTTCTGTGAGAACTCATTGACCAAGGCCTCAATGGCAAGGTCTAAGTCTACATCTGGAGTTTCTAACTCTTCTAACGCTTTCAATGCCCGTTTTAAAGGCCCATCCCTTGTTAGTAGTAGTAAGTCCTCAAAACCAGGAATTTCTTGATGCTTAAGATAATGCTTATTAATAGCACTATATATAGAGGTATGCGAAGACCCAAAAAACGCTGCTTTTAACCGTGTCCAAGCATCAAGGCTCCTTTCTTCTAAGAGCTTGTGTAGGACAATACTTCCTATATCCGCCATATTAAGTTATCCTAGTTTAGCTTCATTATCAATAATAACTCTATTCAGTTCAATTTCTAGCTTTTCTAGAATTTCTTCCCTAAGTACTGCTAGTTTACTTTTATACATAGCTCCTGCGTCATGATACAGCTCTATTTGTTCTTGGGTAATTAATCCTTGAATACCAAAATAGATGTACGCATTAGCGGTATTATACGTTGGAGCCACTTTTACAGTAGTTCCGGGTCCGAAGTAGTCAAGATTTTGACTTACAACCTCATCTGGGACTAAGCTGTCCATGTCTTCGTACTCTACAATTATTTTCATACCTTTCTCCAGAGAATAAAAAAGGGACGGGTATTGCTACCTGTCCCTTAAAGCTGTTTGTTAAGCGGGACTACTTATGCAGTAGCGCGCTTAGCAGCAGCAGTAGCAGCTTTCTTCGCACCATCATAGTTAGAGCAAGAAATGCTACGGTGTGTCAACATTGTTTTAACGCCACGTACTGTTTTGCCAATCGCATCAGCGATATCTTCAACAGACATGTCAGAAACACTGCCAAGAGCTTCTAAAGCGTCGGTCTTCACTTTAGCGTGTGACTCACGCTGCTTAGGCATAGAAACGCCATGAGTTCTAGAAAGACTAAGAGCCTTTCCACGGATAGAGTTAATGCTTTTACCTAAAGCATCCGCGATATCCTCAACAAAGTCACCATTACCGATCATTTCTAATACAGTAGCTTCTTCGCTGTCTGAGTAAGTACGTGCAGCAGCTTCACGTACTGTTGGCTTAACTGCTTCAGTTAATTCCATAGACAATAACTTGCCTTGAATTGACTTAGGGCTAAACTCACCATCAAATACCATCGCAGCGATTTCGCCGTAAGTATAACGACCAGAATTGTCATTAACAAAATCTGCTAACTCAGATTCCTGAGCTTCAGTATATGCGCGTGTGTTAGCTTTAGCAGCTAATTCTACTTCGTAACCCATCTTGCGTAACTTAGAAGAAATACTACGTGGAGTAGTCTCTAATGTTAATGCAGTACTAGTTACTGTAGCTTGTGTTACTGGTGACGTGTCGCCAACCAGTGATGTTAGTGTGTCAGTACGTTCGTCTGTCCACTTTGGAATAGAATTTGCCATTCTTTAATCTCCTATAAGTTGTTTAATTGTTGTGATGTCTATATTTAGACTTTCGGCTTTTGTTCGTTTACTTGATTGTCTACCCTCTTCATCTATTAGTATATCTGTATTCTTGCTTACGCCCGATACGATAATATAACCTTTAGACTTGAGATATTCGCCCGCTTCTGTCCTGTTCTTAAAGTCAACCAGCTTACCTGTTATGCAAACCTTAAGCCCATTACTTTCTACTGGGCTACTTTCTTGTTCAGAAGATTTAAAACTCAAAGGCAGTTTGTTGATGCCTTTGCCGAAATACTCTTTAGCAACCCAGTCTAAGATAGATTCAATAGTCTTCTGTCCTAACCCTGCTTGCTTTCCTTTCTCCTCATCAAATTGCTCAATGTGGGATATAACTGCAGATAATTTCTTACCTGCTGTAGACCCTACTAAATTTATAGAGAAAGCGTGCAGTAATGATGCTAGGTCTGCAGTCTTGCTGACTTGGATGTTGGAGTAAATCTTTACTCCGTTTTTCCCAAGGACATCTACTAATGTGCTTTCTGTTAAATCGTATAGGTCTATTATAGTTGTGATACCAAGTTTTTCAATACTCTTCGGGCCTAGACCCTTAATCTTTAAAACTTTCGCATAGTGTTCTAACTTCTTAGACGACTGTGCCTCACAGCTTTCATTTCTACAAAATAATTGGTCTTTAACTTTAACTAAGTCCGCGTTACACGCGGGGCATTTAGTTGGTTGAGTTATTATTTTATAAATTTGTTTTTTCATTCTATATATGTATATTATACTTAAGTTTTACCATTTTGTCAAGAACTATTTTACCTGAGGTTATAATTAAATTCTTTTTATCACTCGGGGTATGATACCTCCCGCTCTTTCTACCGTTACGGTACACCCTATCTCTAACCCTAAGTCCTCTATATACTTAATGTTATTCAAAGTCGCCTGGGTTATCTTAGCCCCTTCAATTTCTATTTGGTCTAAAATAGCTACCGGAGTAACTTTACCCGACTTTCCTGTTTGCCAAACTACATCAAGTAACGTTGTTGGAACTCCTGCACTACGCTCTTTGAAAGCATAGGCACCTTTCGGGTGTTTAGAAGTTTCTCCGTAGTTCTTAAAGTCTTCATAGTTATCCACTCGGAATACCTTACCATCGGTAGGAAACTCTTTCCAGTCTTGTTTAGTAACTACATTAAAACCTAAGCACTCTAATAGGTACATATCTTGAGAGAAAGAATCACTCATACTAGGTTGAACATTGTATGCAATAAAAGTTAAATCTCTACTAAGAAACTCTTGCGTATCTTTTAGATTTAATGCACCTGCCGCATAATTTCTAGCATTAGGTATCTCTTTTGGAGCTACAATCTCTCCAGTAACTTGGAACTCTCCCATATTATTAACCATATAGGGTACAGGCTGGTTAAATATAAACTTATTAGTTATATCTAATCCTTCAAAGCCATCACCTCTTGTTAAAACTTGTTTAACTTTACCTTCACTATAGAAGATTGAGATAGCCGCCCCATCCAACTTAGGGGTTTCAATAATATTACTACTGTATCCCTCTAAAGGATTTTTACCTTCGCCCTTATAATACTTTTGTAGGGAGAACATTCGGTATGTATGCTTAACGCGGTCACTAACAGGAGCGCCCAGTTCCTCAAACTTATGAGCTTCGGCCAAAAGGTCAAAGTCTTCGTCTGACATTGTGGGTTTTCCGTCGTAGTAGGCTTTACTAGCCCCTCTCAACTTTGTCGAGATGTCCGTCATGTACAATTTCCTCCAATTCTTTTCTTAGTTCCTTAGCGAAACTAAACTTTACTTCTGTTTCTGATAATAAATCTACTAATGCGTCAAATAGTTCTGCCACTGACCCTATAGTCATTGGTATACAAGCTCCTTCTTTAGTGGGTAAGTACCCTTCATCGAAACTAAGATAATACTTTCGTATATGTAAGTACATCTGTTCTCTGAACTCAGAAACGGTTAGCCTATATTGCTCTCCTTTAACTTCATTTTCATAGATTACTCTATTGTATAATTCACTCATAGTCCATTTGACTAGCAGCCTGTCTTACGTTTATTCCCTCATCTTCCAAGTGAGTTAGACTACCTAACTCGTACCAAGGTTGACATGCATACTGAGAGTTTTTGCCATATGTCCAAATACGGTATACTTTACCATGTTCCTTATCACATTGTATTTCTTTATCAATGGAAGCTAAAGTATTGTATCTTGACGACCAGCACATCTCTCCGTGTTCATATTCTTCTTTTAATACTTCTTCTGGAAGCATTTCGGGTCTAAAGTAACTTGAGGCCTTAGCTCGTGGGGGTACATTGTATTTTTCGATAATACCTTTAATAAATAAGGTAGAACGATAATTACGTTTTGCCAAATCTACTATTGATGTGCCTTTTAGGTAGTCAAGGACAATGCCTTCTAACTCTAGTGGGGCAACTGGTGTTCCTCGTTTCTTGGCTTTAAGGCGTTTAGTCATTGCGACTCTATCCTTGTAGCCTTCCATAATGTTGTTAAGACGAGTAGTATTATAACTAATGTTAAGCATTTTACAGGCTTCCTTTTTAGTTATGGGTTTTTCTGCCTCTAAGAATTCGATTACTCTTTTGACACTGCTGTCTGTTAAGTCCTCTCCTGCTTTTACCTTAACCCCACGCGTAGCCATTAGTCTTCCTTGTTAAGTTTATCTACTACTTCAAAGAAGTATAGTGCGGCTTTACCAGTAAGTTTCTCGATAATATCAGTATCAATTTCTACACCAGCGTCAGTTAAGGCACCATTTAACTTATCAATTTGTTCTGCTTTGCTCACACGCTTAGGCTTATCACCACCTTCACTTGCTGCTTTTGCTGCTGGAGCTTTCTTTACATAAACTCCTGCTTTTGAAAGAATCATACGCACACCATTAGGAGTTTGCCCAGTTTCCTCAGCTAATTCCTTAACGATATCCATACTATTTTCAGGAGTAGGTTCTCTATCCTGATATTCTGCGATTACTTCTGCTTTTGCTTCATCTGTCCAAGCCATATTTTTTCCTTATGTTAAATTAAAATTTTTCTGTGATTTCTCAATTTCACAAACATATTATACCAAGATTTAACCATTTTGTCAAGAAATATTTTAGCATTTCTACCTAAATACTTCAGAGACAAAAAAGGAGGCCGTAGCCTCCGATTCGCTTTACCTAAAAATATACTTAATCAACTGTTTCGTATTTCGACAGTCGTGCCCTAATATTGTTATGTTCCTTAGCATTTTCAAACCCCTTATCATACAGGGCCTGTAATACTTTTATAGGTGTCTTAACAAGACTGGGTTTTAAATCCTCTCTTAAGTTGTGCAATAATAAGATAGAATGGATTAAGCCTTCTTTATTCAAGATTAGTCTTCTACTTCTGCTTCTTCTTCCATAGAAGCAGTAATTTCTCTAGTCAAGTCGCGTAAAGCAGACTCTGTTTTAGCTACGTCTAATCTTAGGTCATTTAGTTCTTTTGACCATGTCCTATAAATTGAGACTAAACTTTGCTGTTGCTCCGTTAAGTCGCCAAACTTATATTCTTTATCCTCAATAGTAATTGTTGATTCCTTCTCACTCATTTTCGTCTTCTCCGTTTTTACTAGCAAATACTTTTGCTAGAGTAATGATAAATATTTCTTGTTTTTGTGGTATTAGTATAGGTATTATTAGTAAGGGGGCTACTATCGCTGATAGCATCACCCATATAGTTTGTGTTAGAATGGGACTCGTCAAACATATACAAGAGGGATTTAGTTCTAACGCTAGTCTTGTTGCTGGGGAATATAAGGCTCTATGAGACATTATTCCACCTGAGATAGCGAAAACTAGATACCACAAGTACCAAGTCATCAGTTTTTCCTCCAAATTTTTTAGTCAATACGGTATATTATACCTGATTTGACCAATTTTGTCAAGCATTATTTTTCGATTACCCATAAAAAACCCCACAATTAAGTGAGGTCTTTAAGGACTATATTATCTTATTTTTTCGTGAAAATGTGATAAATTACTGCTAAAGAGGCTAAGCCTACTAAGCCTGCATTACCCAGGCCTGCAATAATGCCTGTAATCGTGCCTACGATATCGCCTCCGATAAATGGCACAGTTCCGCCAAATATCACTTGTAACACAATGCCTAAGGCGATTAATGCTACACCAGCTTCCGTTCCAGCATTGATCCAGCTTACAATATTTTTTAACATATATATTTCTTCCTTTATTGTTATAATATATTTTTTAGTCATCTCGGACTTTTAGGTGTTATAACTTTTTTGTTGAACTTGTTATAACTTTCCCTAAAGTTAGCGACCCTATTTTGTCATTTGGAATGTATCTCCAAATATAACCTCTCTCAGGGTCGTCACATCCGAACACAGAAACTGTTAAACCAATTTTAACAATTACTGCTTTATGTCCATCTAAAATAACTTTATCTCCTTCTTTAAAAGGTCCAAAGTATTTAAAAGATATCCCATTAGCTATATCACTAGCCAAATCCTTTATTAGTAATCCTATAATTACTATAGTCATCATTGAAATGAAAGGAGTTAATAGCTCCCCCATTTGTAAACTAAAGTCTTTAACTTCCATCTATTTTAATCCCCATATCTTCATAGTCTTTTCTAAGCCACTCAAGTTCCAGTACTCTATCCTGAGCATATAAGTCTTCAATGTCCCCCAAGACTTGTTCGTCATTAATAATCTTGGCTGTTTCATTGATTAGTACTTCTTTGTGGTCCGCCAAAGCACAATGATATATTTCATGTCCCATAATAGCCATAGACTCTCTGTCATCCCATATCCCTGCAGGTATAATATGAACATAACATACATCTTCCACGTCTGACATAACTGCAAAACCACGGATGCCTGTACCTTCCTCTAATGTAATACCATTCGCTTTTTCGAATGCTTCGGTTAATCTCTGTCTATTAGTATATGTAATTAACTTAACAATAAAGTTGTTACGGCCAATTTCGACTATATCATTATCGCCATACTTGGCTAAGTCAAAATCATCTAATGCTTCAGCTTGTGAATATACTATTGCTACTACCAACCACGCAGCTAAGACTACTAAACCCCTTTTCATTATAGACTTAAGGGGTTACCCGAAGAATTAACTTTAGTACTAGTTTCTCTTTGACGCTCTTTCAAGTTAATAATTTCAACTTCAAGTCTTTCTACTTTCTTCATTATATCCCCAAAATCAAGTGTACCTTGTTTTGTTTGAATAGATGTAATGTTATCTTTATTCTTTGAAATCTTATGAATTAAGTCTGTATCATCGTATGATTTAATAGACGTCACTTTAGCTGTATTGTCTTGTATTTGGTCCCACAATAATGCGCCGCCCCCCGGTTGATTCTTATGGTCAACTGTAGATGTATTCGTACTAGTTGTGGTATTTGTGTTATCTACCGCATTTTCATAGTATAATAATAATACTGTTGCTAATACCCAACCTAATGCTATTTTTTCTGTTGATTTCACCCCTCTAACCAAGTAGCCTTAGTTTTACGATGCCCCTTCCAAGCTGCGAAACCGCCTAAGCGTAATGCATAGTAGGCTACATAGTTTAATACTCTAAATCCATTAACTTCTACATTAATATCTCTAAATATAATATCCATATCTTTCTGTGTCTTAGTACCAATAGTTTCGTTTTTGTTGTCTTTTAGTAATGTAGCGTATTTATATCCGTAGTCATGAACTAAGCCACCCACTAGTAACACACCCATAGGGCTTAGCCAAGTCCTTAAAAACTTAGGAACACTGGCGCCATCGAAAGTGAAACCTGCAGGGATAACTAGGCGTTGTCCATCTAAAGAGTAATAGAAATCTTCTACGATTTCCCAACGACGTGTAGTAACAAGCCACAACCAAACTCCGCCCCAGAAACCCTTGCTCTTAGTTTCGATAGGGATAGGCTTCATCTTAGGCATACCCTCCTGATCATATGTTAAGTCCGACTCGTCACTAATAAGGTAGTTAACAATCCATGCGATAAAAATAAGTACCCCTACTAAAGTGAACTGCCAATAATTTACTAATAATTCCATTTTTTCTTCCTATTTATTTAATAGCAGTATTGCTATTGATATAAAAAACACTACTGCTGATAGTATTGCTACTCCGCAATTTATGCATCTTGCCTTTCTCACTTCTGAACCGCCTGAGCATTTACTACTCTAGCTGCCTTAGCTTCAGCTTTATATTGCTCGTACTTTCTCTTTCTTCTTTGTCTACGTTGAGATGCCCAAGGAGCTACAACTGTAGTAAATATTAGAAATACTATTACTCCT